>Ga0209780_1000422_pt1 | contig 22156 bp, 17 predicted proteins | sample WorMetexBAHAMAS2_FD_187384 | JGI IMG/M metagenome (GOLD analysis project Ga0209780, IMG submission 187384) | Marine gutless worms symbiont microbial communities from Max Planck institute for Marine Microbiology, Germany - Inanidrilus exumae... | ecosystem: Host-associated > Annelida > Digestive...
TTTTCCCAACTCGTTAAATTTTTCCATGGTTGCAAGCACAATGATGTGGTTTTTCGTCATCTGACCAGACCTATTTTCTGGCCATCAAATTCTGTGAAAATCATTTTCGGCCGGGACTCCGCCCCGGAGCCCACTGCGGGAGCTCGCGACGCTCCCAGGACTCCCTATTCGGTTAGGAAAGGGGACACCCCTCGGCTTCTTAGCTCGGTGCCTTCGTCATCTCGAGTAGTAGCCCCCAATAATCGATGAATATTACGGCCCTATTTTGCGCATGTGCGAAGTGTTGTGTGTTGTAAAGGCAAGTGTAAATTAACTTTTCACGGATCGTTAGTGGCTGTCCATATCCATCGTTTTAAGTGAAAAAAAGCCTATAGGCCTAGTTCAGTTCTTGCGATGGGAACAATACAAGATCTGTATGTACCTTCTGGACCACTAATGATCGTCGATGATGATGACGTCATCAAAGACGGCAACGCAATAATTAACAGTGTGCAACGAGTTTACTGTGCGTTTTAGTTAGATCCTGTGCTTTCTAATTCTAATCCCATGAAGATAGCGGTTTGGTGGGTGTAGTTTTCTGGCTGAGTTCCAGCGCGGTCACATTAAACCGACTGTCGTTTTGTCATCAGTGTCGGTTTTTAGGCGAACAGATCGATTTAAAGGTGTGGTATCGACTATGTGTGGAACTTATATGGGCCACTTCATCTGCTGTCCAGGCCAATTAACTTTACAGTCATTGAAAATCACGTGCTAAAATGTGATACAGCACACGATGAGTAGCGACATGCAACCAACAACCGTTGTCTGGAACTGTAATAAACTGACATATTTCAAGTTGGATGGAGACGTGTGGGCAGTCAACGGTGCCGGTGTCCCCGGACAATGCCAAGCTCTGCCGAAATACAAACAGGTCTGTGACCACTTTTTATTATTTGACTAGCATATCCGCATTTCTCTTAGACTTTTGCACATTCTCTCAACATCTCCGCTATAGGATGTTGAACAGGTACGGTACGGAGAAAGAACACAACCTGCCCGGACTCTTAACACGAAACCATTCTGATAGTGTTCCCGCTAATTTGACGGTTGACCTTAGCGAGCTGTTTTCTGTACAGTTTAGCCAGCAAGTCAATCAAGTGCAGAGGATATCCCATGTCCATCACAATCATCCAGAGCTTATGATTGGAGATACAGTCGAATGCCTTCTTGAAGTCCACAAAGCACATATAGGCCTAGAGTGGTTGCTGGTGCTCGCGTGCTTTCTGCATCAGTATTCTGAGAATGTCTATAGTGATTTGATCTCTAGCCCCCTCCCCTTTCCTTACCGGAATCCCGCCTGTTCGTGTGCAATTTCTGTTTCGGTCTTCATTCGGGTCCTTTCCAGTATGATCCAAAGAAGGATCTTGCTTTCATGTGAGACAAGAGCAATTGTTCTGTAATTTGCACGCTGTTTAAGATTACCTTTCTTGGGAAGTGGGCCCGGTGCAATACCCTTTCCCCCTTATCCACTCACTTCCCCACCTTCTACTTTATCTTTTAGTATTTTTACCTTTTTTATTTCTTACTCGCTTATCCATTTTCCTGCTTTTCCATCCCTTCCCATTCTACCAGAATAATCTCACTCCTGACCGGATGACGTAGGAGGCGACTAAACCTGGCTTTATCTTTGGTGTTGATTTTATGTTATAGGCATATTTTTATTATCCACGCCGGCTGTATAACCGCCGGCGTGGGTTAGCGTTCAGTCGCGCCTGTCTGGCTGTTTCTGTTTGTCTGTCTGTTTGTACGCGCTCTAAAAGGAAAACGACTTGAGCTATCGACACCAAACTTTGTACAGGTATACCCTATAGCAGTCGCTCGGCATACGTTGACCCAGAGATCGAAAGGTCAAAGGTCAAGGTCGCACGGTTACAAAAACCGTCACGGTCGCTATAGTGACGCGTGCTACGGCCTTGTGCTGCTGCTGCCGGCGTGGGTCTGCATGTCGATGCGACTGCTCATGTTTTCTAGTTGTATACACACAAAACTTTGCACATGCGCCAATAGGGCCGTAATTTTCATCAATTATTGGGGGCTACTGTTCGAGATACCAAAGGCACCGAGCTAAGAAGCCGAGGGGTGTCCCATTTCCTATCCGAATAGGGGGTCCTGGGGAGCGTCGTGAGCTCCCGCAGTATGGCCCGGGGCAAAGTCCCGGCCGAAAATGATTTTCACAAAATTTGATGACCAGAAAATATATCTGGTTAGTGACGAGAAACCACATCATTGTGCAACCATGGAAAAATTTAACGAGTTGGGAAAATATTGGAGGAACTTAAGCCACCTTACTCTTGCAGGAATTACGTCCATGGCCAATTAAGTCACGAGATGTGTGAAAGGAGGTCAAAACGACTGCATATTTTTTGTTATCCTCCACCCCACGTTGCCTATTTAAGCTTTCTATACATTTTTTGGGGCTGCGATAACGACTAAGGGTCGTTTACAAGCGAGACCTTTACCATTAGGTGGTTTTCAGTTTTAGGGCAAAATTTCGCGTTTCGCGGGGTAAATGGCTTAATTACATGTTAATTTTAGTTTTATAACCCAAAATGCACATTTGTAGGTCAAGACGCGTCGTTTGAGCCATCATGCGTCAGAAATTCAAAATCGGTCGCAGAGAATTTGGGGAGGCTTCTTGTACGGAGAGACAGAGTTGACAGGCAAGGGAATGACTTGATTCCAACGGTAAAAATGGAAACTAGACATCCCGTGGATGATCATTTTGGTAGTGAATTGCCGGAGATCTGTAATCAATGCGGAGTTATCGAGGCCAGAAGTCGCATGCAAGACGTTAAAGATTTTTTGAACTTTTTGCGTTTTTTGGAAAAACGACACTTTACGTCAAAATTTTCAAAATTCTGTTCCGAAAGTTTTCATCGCCACGCCGATTGACGTTGTGTTCAAATTTCGTGAACGTTCGTCGACGGGAAATCGGTGAAATCGTGCGTGACAAAACAAAATTTCGCATGGCTCTCCAGCTGTCCCTACTGCGCGGATCGCGCCCAAAATCTGCCAACATGACATCTGCCAAGGACATTATGCGAATCCGACAATGTACTCAGAGTACTCCAGATTTTATCCTTTCGGCGGTGTTATAGCCAAACGCGTGACTGATGAACACCACCAAAACGCCCCATAAAGTGAATTAAATGTTCGGTTGAAGCCTATCTTCGAGCCAAATAATAATCAAGTGCTAGCCTTTGGATGATCACAGACTACCCCGTAATTGGTGTGATCAGGGTCACATAACCCGTTTTTTTTAAATTTTGCTCCCAAACATCTTTGGAATTGGTAGGATTTCGTGTTTTTGATTGATGCACCGGAGTACTAGTGCAGGCATAATATATTATTATCCTTGGGATGTCTTCAGAGTCACGTGACCTCTTTTGGGGGGAAATGAGTGATAACATCTCGTTAACGGTGCAAGACAGAGACATAGGTGCAATGGAAGACTAACAGGAAATCATATTTGGCCTATCGACTGGCACCAATTCCAATGTCCTTGAATGACCTTGAAAGTCACTTTTGCATACCTCGTAAAACATAGCATGAACTTACTAACATAGAGCGTCGCGCGGTCCCACTGCGACAGCTGAGCTTGCTGTTTACAACTGAACTGAGTCCAACTGACTGGTCTACAATTAAAAGCGGGTTGGAATGACAGCATCGACTCGAGTATTACCGTTTCTGAGATGTAGCGAGATACCGCGGCGGACTCGCAGCCACGTCGGGTTGGCTTGGTTTGAGCTGGGACTTGTTAATCCCAGGTTTGAGGTTTGGCGGCCACCTGACGCTCAGTCGATGCATTCATGAAATAAAACTGGTGAACTCTCGCGATGTAGGTGGACTTACTGCTACTGCGGTCGTAGGTTGGCGGACAACGGAAAGGTTGCGGTGGCAAGTTGGTGAAGAGAAAGTTCGCGCTACGCCACGACGTTAATGCTACAGAACGCGAACAGCTGATTTGTCGAGGTCGCGGTTACGACGTCGACTCGACGACGGCAGCGCCCAGTCGACGCCGTGGTGGTTCTCGGAGGCGTCACTTCGACGTAAAAGCTTTCCCGGCATCCAGGACGTCCAGTCTACCGGTGTCGAGTGGCGGCGGTATCACGGTAGCGGGGACTGCACGGTCGAGATCGGTGACGGATAGCGGCCTGTCACTGTCGCAGCTAGCGCAGTCGAGCGTCCGGCGAATACAACTGCGTTGTACGCGGACACTGATCAACCAAACGCCACACGCTGCCGATAGTACGTAACACAAGTGCAATAGATAGCCTATACCGACCAAGCGGAACAAAACGACAGCCGTCCACGAAACTCGAGTAGTACCGCTGATTGCGATGTCATTGTTTACCCCCTAAAATTCGTAGCATCCATGCACCCACCCTTCAATGGTGTCGATCCGCTCCGAATATCGGGGGTCCAAAACCCGACTCTGCAAGTCTCGGTATCAGCCACTGCACAATCGTTTGCCAGCCCCCATAATGGGGGCTGGCAAATGACCACGGATTCTTAAACGAGGGCACAATACCTGCAGCTTATTGGGGCTGGGGCTCCATTATAAATGGGGGAGGAGATAGCCTTTGAAAATGGTCAAATTTCCGACTTTCGAGGGCTCGTGACCTTGACCTCAACCTACATACCAAATTTCATTGAAATCGAAGAAAGTTTTTGTGGACGGACGGACATTTGAGACCGGCTTTATTAGGTCGACTCGGAGGAGTCGACCTAAAAATGGGTCGCGTGACACTGATCACGCCCATTACGGAGTAGTTTGTCATCGCAAAGCTAACACTTGATATAGCCTACCTGTAAACCAAATTTAACGATTCTAGCTGCAGCTACCGAGCCCGCGAACGGAAAGGGACAGAAAAAAATTATCTCGTGAGCACGAGATGCTGTCTCGTGGTAACGAGATAGTATCTCGTTCCCACGAGATGCTATTATACCTCACGCACACGATATAAATTTTTTCTGCATGTCCCCTTCGCGGGCTCCGTATTCAGCCGTTCCATAGACATGATTGGGGCCAAAAATACAATAAAATTGGTCACGTGAACTGACTACGCGGTGCCCCTTTTTGGGTGGTTTGTCGTCCATGGACTTGCTACGATAAAGCTATCTGCCAAATTTGAAGTCTCTATCTCCACCCAATATCCTACGAATATATGAAAAGCGATATAAAATGTGGAAATGGCGTCGCTCAATCACTGGAAATAGCACGACTTGACAGCGCATAGGGTTAGTAGGCTAATTAGGCCCCTATCTTGCACCGTTTCTGAGATAGGCCTATGGCAGGATATTGCTCGAAAATCGCCAATTTTACCCATCTCATTTGTGTTTGGCTTACCCTTTGGGGTGATGACTCAATTGGATTTTCTATCTTGGACCATTTCCAAGATCCTGTTAGTTATTTCCCAAAATTTAAAGAGGTAACGTGATCCTGAACATATCCCACTTGGGAGTAACCAGTATCATTCATGCACTAGTAAAACTGACGCGCATGTGCATGGATTTAGGTGCATGCTGTGCGACGAAAGACACGTCCGATGTCGCTGTCTCTTCGTCAACGGCACAGAATAACAACGCGACGGCAGAAGGCGACCGTTCAGAGTCAGAGAGCGTCCTACAGAGGTTGACTGCACGACAACATCACACCCCCGCCACGCGCGCGGTCAACTGCCGGTCTGCTGGTGATCATCGCCAGTCGGCCACTAGCAAAACCGAGACGATGACGCCGAGGTACGACGGTAGAACGGCGAGCAGTAGACGGGCGACCATCCGCAGCAAGCCGACGCAGACGTTTCGCCGGCTGTCGGTCGCCTCCGCCACAACTCTGACGCAAACTCCGACTAAAAAGCATTTCACACCGACGCCGTCGCCAGCCGACTCCCACACTGCCATATCAGAGGCGGGAAGACATGACCACGCCCATCCAGTACAGCGCACCTGCCCAGATGACGTCACTCGTCGGCCAGCGGTGACGTCACGCGGCCCACTTGCGGCGACGACGAACGGTAGGCAAAGTTCGTCGACGGCCGTAAGATGTCGCGGTGTCTGTGAGTCGGAGATGATCGCCGACACGGGATTCACGCCGCAGTTGTTTACGTGGCTGCGCCAAGTGAATCGTTCTCTGAATCCTCATCGCCGTCACCGATGGTCGGACTGACTTGCTTGCATCGTTCGGCGTCCTATCAAGTCACCGATGTCCGATGATCATCTACATCTATTGGCGGATACACCCGGTGATTGTTGGCGCAATCAGTGGCATTCACAGCGGTGCCTTAGGCCTATGTGTTCACTGTGTAACTGATAGCTTGTAACGATTGTCTGCCGAGCAGGCACTAGGTCATGATTCATGGACGCGCCGTGCACGATCCGTGAGTCGTTTTAGTCGGTAGCAATAAAACACAAATCGCGCCATTCTTCTTCACACGCCGACACCAGCAAGTGGAAAAACAACGTTGACAGTTTTATTGGCCCGCATAATGGGCCAGTATTGTTTTGCTCGCTGTTGTCGTCCGTAACGCTGCCGGCGGGCGAACGGGGCGGTCGGGCGGCCCACTGTACACGGCGGGCCAGTAAGGTTACGTCCCGTTAGGGCGACACCTTGTGTTAATTAGCCTATTCGTAGCTGTGAAAAACAAGTCAATTACACGAGATGTGAAAAACTGTCAAAGTAGCCTATATTTATTGGTTAGGCTACTTTCATAAGTTTTCCCACATAATCGTGACTTGTATTTATGCGGCGACTGAACTGACGGCTGAATCAACAGCTTAGCCAAACTGTTGTTTTTGGCCAACAGCTGGTGGCTTATAATCCACCATTGCCCAAACGCGTTTTTTCGGCCACAGTCTGGCGACTATTTTCTACGGCTTGCCCACTCGCAGACAGTTTCAGTAATCTTTTTAGCATTCAGCCTATCATATCAATAAATAAGAGTTATTCGACATCTTGTGACACCAGCCTATAGCTAGCAAAACGTTTACTTCATTGCATATATTATCCCAATTCGTTTCCACATAAGTGACAAACAGCCACTGCACAATTATTTAACTGTAAAATCTACGGTAAAACACTCGGAAATCAGCGTAACACAGCTAAATATTCACCAGCGTATAATTGCAAAACATAATTAGTTATAAGGATAAATATACTGCATCACCATTAACACAAACAATTCCACTACAATCAGCTGCTAGACACACTCATTCAAGCACTGTTTCATATACAGTTAATGGCATGGACCTCTTGACGTAGCAAATAGTTTGCATACTGAAGTATGAGGCAACAAATAAACAACAAAACAACACTGTACACATTCCATATACATTATAGTCTTCCAATTCTGCATGTGCTTATTAGCAAGAATTTGCAGTAAATCCAAAGAAGCAACTTACAGTAAAACTTCGTTATAACCAAATTTTGGAGACTGCCCTAAAACGTCTTTTAAATCCCAAAGTCTGTTATATCCAAACTATGCTATGGACGGCTAACTAGACACACGTGTGATGCTGCACAGCACATGTATACATGCAAGACCTAATCTTCCCGTGTACATGTTCTATTATTATCCACACGTGCCGATAGGCAAGGTGTGGATATATCGTTTACTGTCTGCGTGTTTGTACATTACGGATTTCTCAGCCGAGGATAAAGCTAGCAGCGTCAAAGTTTGCACAGCGGTTCATCGGCGTCCAAAGCAGGGTATCTCCCATTTTTGTGAACTTTGCTCCCCAGAAGCCCAAAAATTGGACGAATTGGACAGCGCGCTGGCCACGCCCACCCGCATGCAAACATTACTGTAGTGATGCGCCGACGTAAACGTTATGATAGAGATGTGCCATTGGTGAAATCACGTGGCATGTGGACGTAGGATTGGCATGCGTGGATATACGTCAGTCCCCGAAGATGGACATACTTGTTCTATCTAACTTCAGTGCATGGCATGCCAGATAGACAGTTTACATTAGTGTCACAAATTGAACTGCCTTCCCCGCACTGACAGTCTGTTCACTGAGGGAAGGAGATTGCTAGTGACATGACTGATACTACCTCACGAAAGATGCTCATATTGTAAACTGGCATCAGAGTCTTATCCAATACATGCAATATCAACTGAGCTCACCAACAGCCACGTCATGAGAACGGCCATTGTATGGTGTGATCATACAATCATGAACGCCGTTTGCGGCGTTAAGAAAGCTGTCGCAATTGCATAATTGTCAGCTGTGGTGGCCTTTGTCACGAGCACAATTAATCCATTGTATCTGGTGCTGTCAGTAGTGCTGAAACTGCAAAGGTTAGATGATTGGAGTTTAACGGCGCTTTCAACACAATTCAGGTCATATGGTGCCTTTAAAGGCAGAACTATATTATAAATATTAGAATATTAGGGATTAATTCTTGGGTTTTGGGACTGGAAAACTGGCCTGAAATAAAGCAAAAGTCCATATTTATATACTATCAGAGTCCACTCTAACCATATTATCACACACTGAAATTGATACAGCAGACACAAATCTTCATTAGCCAAGTATCTGTTATACTTGAGTCTGTTATAATGAAGTTTTACTGTAACGTATACCACAACAAAAGAAACTGCACATTGAATCAGACTGAACGCTCATTTTACTCCACCCAACATAAAAAGGCAATTCCAGAGGCAGCCCCTTTCTGAAATGATTACAAGGCCAAAGAAACATCTCGCTACTAGCAGGGTGAGCGATCTTTAGATCAAACCAAATGGTTGATTGGTTGGGAGATCAACATCCATTTTCAGCACAAAAATGGGCTATATCAGGGACAAGGTTTTGGGTGTCAATTGAATTGCAGTAAGTTAAGGATACAGTAACCTCCCAACCTCATTGCCTTTTTGTTCAGTGATGAACCAAAGTGGGAATGGATAGGGGAGGCTCATTTTAGTTATTACACTAGCAAATACAACAGGCTGGAAACTAGCTAACCACCACAAGACCTATTTATCAGTTTAATGTGATATCTTGTGTAATTGCTGTTAATCAGTTCCTTTAACATATCAGTGCCTAATGACTCTTGTAGTATAATATCTTCCGTGTGGGTCTGGCTTTGGAATGCTTCTCTTAGGTAAAACCCAAAAGAAGCACCCATGGGACCTCCCACCTCCAACCCCAATCAACCAAATTCCATGTTTTCTGTGACAATGCCAACCTGTATTAGAGATGAGAAACTGCAAAGCATCAAAGCACGACAGCCTACAGTTTATGAATGCAATGTTAGCTTCAGACAGACTGTTACAAAATGAACATTCATTACATATACATCCGCTCATATACACAATTCTACTGGCTACCATAGCAAGTTGTTCAGACCACTGTCCATTTAACAAAACCTCTGTAACGCAGTCCAATGACGAAGCACAAAATGCGTACAAAGTAGAAACAATGTGCAAACAGCACAGCAGCAACAAACTTAAGTAAATTATTTCAACCAACATAGAAGCAAGACAATCAGTGTAATCAGTTTTATCTATAAATCTACCTCATCAAACGACCTATCATTGGACTCCACACACCAGATGCTTGACATATATTATTTATAGATACACATATCAGTTCATCCGATAATTACGGATGCTCACTGATGTTAACATCAACTTACGGTGGCTGGAACAGGGATATAAGTACAAATCAGTCTGAACTAAATTGTTCAAACTTGGCCGCAAGGAATGTAACAGTGCCAACAGCGTGTGACACGTCTGAGTAAACTAATTAGATGCTATGCTCAACTGTCAACGCGTATAGATGCTCACTTGCGGACACTAACACCAAGCTTCCTCATTACACCGATACCCTCTTCCTGGTACTCGGCACGCGACATCCAGAATTCATCGCGGTCTTTCATGATCTCTGCCAGCACAGCACCTCCCAGAAATACCATATGCTTCCGACGTGGCGGATCTTCAATGCGGATCTTAAATTTCTAAAAACATCCAAACATAGTTGTGTAATAACACACTCCGTAAATCCCACAGAATCTTGACGTCTAAAAGAAAGTAGACTTATTCACCCAAATGCTCTATTACATGCTGTGCGTGACTTCAACTCAGTCGCTTCTTGCTTTCTTCAACCTTTGTTGACTAGCAACTGATATAAGACTCTGTTTTGAATGCTGTTTGTTGGTTTGTGAATAGGATAGCTCCAAAGTTATGAGTAGACTTGTATAAACTTTTGGAAATAGCAGGAAAAAAAGCTAATTATATTTTGGAAGGTTACAGTTAGGGGTTGGGAATAGTGCACCTGCTGCTCACACGTGGCATTGTATGCATTCTACTGAGTGATCTCTAGTATGTTTACTTTGTGTATTTCTATACAATCCATCGCTGTTGTTTATGGCCACAGACAACAGACAGGTAGTATTCAATATTTTTCTGCCATATTGGGCTTATTCACTAAGCTGCCATATTGCTGAACGTTATTATCAAAACGAGACAATTACTGCAAACAATACTGTAAACAAAGAAGGGTGCACTGTAATGTACTGCTATAGTGTTGTGTTCGTGATTAAGCCCATCAGAACAGAACTAAATTTATTTGTTCAGTACTGGTGCTACGCTCCGATTAACTAAGAATAAATTGACTTTACTTATCCAAGTCTAAATACTAGGTACTTTAAGCTTTGGTACCAAGCAGTTTCCAAAGGATGTCCTATATGTAGGACGTGTAAGACCTACTTTTAATCGACAAAATGCTAACTTCGGGTGCAATAGTCAATACTACACTAACATGGTTTACACTTTCGTTTGACAGTGAGGCCAAAATTTTGGCTTAATCTAGCCTCAAAGCCAGAGTTTTGGATCACCTGGCCTCGACAACAAAATTTTGGCATCAAACTCATCCTAGATGCCTAAATTTTGGCCTCGGTCTCATAACATCAGCCTTAGCAAAGGCCTCGGCTCGGCAGCCTTGGGCTCAAGGCCAAACGTTTGGCCTCAACCGTGGATTCAGCATCGTAACCTTGAGGCCGAGTTTGAGGCCAACGTTTTACCTCGAGGCAGAGGCCAGAAAGTCGAGGCATCAGCCTAGGCCAATGTTACGAAGCCAAGCCAAAATTTTTGCCTTTTGGCTGAGACCAAAACTTTGGTATCGAGCCAGGTGAAGCCAAGCCAGATACGGCCAAAATTTTGGCCCCAAGGCCAAAGCCAAAAGGTTAATGCAGAGGATAATGTTACGAGACTGAGGCCTAAAGTTTAACCCCTAGGCCAAAATTTTAGTATCAAGGCCAGGTGACACCAAAACGTTGGCATCAAGGCCATACAAGGCCAAAATTTTGGCATCAAGGCCAAATGAAATTGAAAGTGAAACCATGTTAGCCTAGCATTTTGTTTTGCACCGAAAGTTAGCACTTTAAAAGTAAAAGTACATCTGGGGTACATGATCTTTGTTTACTTACACGCCTACTGGCAAATTGATTCAAACTGTGAATTGAACAGCATTAAACATCCGCCAATGTTTGCAAAAATTGTCTCGTTTTCAACTGACCTACTTAGTAATGATGTCAAGTGTAACTAGAGACAATTACAGCTTCTTCAGAAGACTGTCTCCACAGCCAAACATTTAACTATGACTAATAACAAAATACATGGTCATTTATTCTGCAACTGCACAAAGAACATATGATATCCAATTTCATAAATGCAGAATCAATGTCTGCAAATTTATCACATACAGAAGTGCAAAACTAACTGCTAGTTTTCCTGTATCTCCTCGTAACACTCTCTCAAGGTAAAGCTGTTTAATCTCGCGCTCCAGCCGGCTTGGCAAACCAGGATACATTGTTGTGCCACCAGACAACACAATGTGCTGGTAGAAGTCAGAGCGAGTGTCAATGTCGGCAGCCTGGATGGTGTTGAACAGCAGTTCAGCCAGGCCAGCCGCCTCAACATTGATCAGGTGAGGTTGGAACAGTGCCTCGGGAGCCTCAAACCTTTCGCCTCCGACACGAATCACACGACCATCTGGCAGCTACACAACGAATTGCACACACACAGTAAGCACTTAGCAGCAGTAACAGCATGACAGAGTGTGTCTTCAGTCATCAATCAGTTTACCTGTGTACGTTAAGGTAATCAGCAGCACTAATACAAGATGCAGTCAGAGACGGCAAACTTTGTGCCATGTGCCACCAGGTGGCGAACCCGACCAAACAACATTGTCTCACGTCCGACAGGTGCCGCTACCTGGTGAACTCGTTTTTTATTCTGGCCTATTCACTGTATTGCGTGAAAACATGACATCATTCACAAAACTGGAAGTACATAATGTATTGCATAGCCATCAGAGCAGAACTGAGCTACGGCTACCGGTAACATGAACAGAAAATGTGCAGACATTCGAATGCATGGTTTTTGAGATATGTGAGTAAAGAAACAGACAAACAAACAGACAGACAAACATACAGACACACTGATATACATTGGGAGTGAAGTAACTATGCAAATTTTTATAAGCAAATCGTTATTTGGATCTTTTCCAGTTCTATCTCACTACAATCAAAAACAAGAACAAAATATTTCCAGAATCATACAAAGAAAGCTTAGTAAATAACTACTGACATACGGTAGCACCTAGCTGAGTTAACTTTAACAGCAGGTTAATTCCGTGTAGTCATCGTGACAATGGCTGGTCACACAGCACATTATCCATTAGCAGTATTGGAAAGTGGATTAATTAACTGACGCTTAACCACACCCAAGTTATCACAAAGAATGCAAATGCAGACCACTTTAGTTCTGAATACGGATATGCAACGCACACACACACACTCACACTACTGTTGCATTCAAACATACACACCGTATATTGCTCAACGAGCACAGTTGTCTCCAGTGCCAACTTCTGTTCTTGTTCAATGTCATATCCAACATAGCACAGCTTCTCTTTCATCTGACGAACAGTCTCAAAGTCGGCCGAGTGGTTGAAAGCATAGCCGCGCAGCAGCAGCAGCTGACAAATACAATAACAACACGCTGAACAACATCACTGTCACTTGTGAATACTTGTCATGACTGCTATCAACATCACTAATGCCTACTCTACTTTCTTAAAAAACTCAAAAGCCGTCAATCACTGTGGCACCAACCACTTAACACAAAGAGCTTGACAATACAGCCAATTTAACAAAAAAAAGTTGCAAAGTGCCTCCATAAATTATGTCACCTGTGCCATGCTTCCACGGCTCAAAAAGGAACATTTTTATCCTGTGACCAAGAACTCTAACCTTGACCTTGACCTAGATAAGGTCAAGGTGAACCAGTATACATAATATCTAGGTCGTGCCTCAGATTCCAGTCTCTAGGCCTCAAACTATTAGCACATTATAAATTAGTTTTGTACTTGTCAAAGGTCTTCTTTGTTTTCTCTAGTGTGAACAGAGGTCCAGCCTACTTCTGGACCTCAGCACTGAGACCATGTAACGGTCCCGTGTGCTAGCTCAGGGAGAGGAGGCGAATTGAAAGGTGTTGAAGTGCACGGTGTGTGCGTGAGTGCAGGGAAGGCGGAGTTAGTACAAGGTGAACAGCTTGTCACGTATTTCTAGCATGCCCCCTCTAGACGTGGCCTGTCTGGCTTAGCCCTGACTGGTGCCGTGTGTTGCACCAGCCAGCGGCCAGCCAAGTGTATTTGCTTCAGCTCACGCGTTGCGGCTAACAACCTTAACGCTGCTGATCGAGGTGTCAGCAACAGTCACAGTTTACAGAGGCCACTGTCAAACCCTCTTTTCCTATGCAGGATTATCTCCCTGTTCATCATGTGCGTAGGAATTATTTGAAATAATTCTTTGGTAGGCAGACGCGCCCTAACTGAGGTTTGAACCCCGGCTAGTGAGCGCGTCACGCTCCTACTGCACATGGCACGTGAGTGCTCTGACCACTAGGCTACATGGGCAGGTCTTATCAAAGGTCATTAAGTTAAAAATTCTTGACTCACCGAAAAACACACACACATCCTAGACTTCTACAAGGTCCACTAAAGTGGCCATGAAACACAGGCAAGTAAAACTATATTACAGCTCAACACGGTGATGACATAAAAATCTCAAAGTGTCTAACAAGCATCAACACCAGCATTTCTGTCACTGCACCAGAGGCTCACATAACTCATAACATGGTGCCTAAGTGGCAGACACAGTACTCTGCAAATACCCAGACGCAATCTTTCCAAACCTTGATGAGGTAGCGGGTGATGTCACGGCCAGCAATGTCAAGTCGACGGGTCAAATGCGGCAGCGCAAATCCATCGTAGACAGGGCAAATGTGAGTGACACCATCACCAGAGTCAACTACCACACCAGTCTGTAAACCTAACAGTCACAAACACACATCTTGTTAACAGGGAAACAATTTCAATTTCATGTAAGATCATCAACCTTCAAAACTTTATAATCCATGCGATGTAGCCAGAGCTGTTCACTACATTACGACCAACAAATAGGTGCCATTTTTGTCTACCAGAACACTGGCCATAATGTTATAACAACAATGATTGATCGATTGAGTTAAGGTTTTACATCCCACCTGACACAAAATATGTCATTTCAAAGACGCTCTTCTCAGCCAATCTCTTGGCTTAGTACTGAAAAATGAAAACAAACACAGCAAAAGCAAACATGCATCCATAACAAAATATACTGCAACATGAAATTAACACAAACTAAAGTCAGGTTTGGCCACCTCCTATGACACCCAGCCTGGTAATGAAAGGGGTCTTTTCAGGAAGAAGCAGATAGATAAGTCAGGAAGTGAACAAGTAAAGAAGTAAATAAGTAATGAAGAAAGCATAAGGAAAGAAGAAAGTAAGGAAGGAAGGAAGTGAGGAAGGAATTTAAGTAAACACATAAACAAACAAGTTATATAGCACCGAAATCAACTCATGAATCATGGTGCATTACTGCCCAAGGCCCGTATGGGGTGCAGGGATTAGTTAAATGAAAGCAAACAAAGGATCTATATCACACCATTATCAATCAATCAATCAAAACAATTTACGACTACTTGATATATTCGATAAAGTCTAGAATATTTTTGATAGTCAAGTGACTAAAAAGTTCATCACTGTTAGTATTTACGTGTATGTCGAGAATGACATTCTGTCATTATGTTTTACAGGATGTAAGTACTGTTTTGCCCAAATAAACAACAGCATTTCACTGTCATTTTGTCACTGCAAAATGTCTGCACTGTCACCATGTGTGACCACAGCAATGCTTCAGTAACAGGTTCTGAAGAGCAACTACATACTTTAAAATCTGTAAAATCAAGACAATATAAACAGCACGAATGTGACATCATACTGGTACACTGTGTATGTCAATATTCACAAGAAAAAGTTTAGTATAGGCAACATCGGAAGACTCCGGCCAACACATACCTTGAGCATATAAAGTCAGCACAGCTTGAATGGCAATGTAGAGACCATGAAACTGGTAGTTTTCAAACATAACCTGCAAAACAAATAACTAATGTGCAAACAAAACAAATCAGATCAATTATACCAGTCTAACTCCCTTTCTTTCTTGTAGTAACTGTACTAATACCACTTCCATTTACTCGACCTCGACCATTGTTCCAGGTGAACCTGGTCTCAGGTCTTCCTCGTCCATCTGTTCTACAACAGAATCTCTGAAATTAGTGCAGACCAGATGTACTTCCTGTCATCCAGCCATTGGTGTCAAAGCAATGAACGCTACACAAAGAACTAACTCTAGCCAGTGGCCTGCCTCATCCTTTTTTAATGATCCACCACCGGATTCCCGATGCAAAGGGTGTTACTGCCTTTACATCAGCTCTCCTATGTTAGTACCAGGAGTGTCGACTGTAGTAAAAAAGGTAAAGTTATCCCATACTCGTTACCGAGCGCTGGGCCTGGAGCTGATCCCGGAGTACAGGCAGTCCACATGCATGTGACTTGAAGCCATTCACCCGGCGGTAGGCTGCCATTACTTTCCGCCAGGCCTGCTGTTACCTTCCCAACTAAAGAGCGTCACTGCCCATTGGCCGGTACCAAATTATACTGCTTGGTGACAGAGGCACATGCATGTGAGCAGCTTGCCCAAGGCTGTTACATGGAAGCGGACCGGCCGAGATTCTAACCCGCAACCTTTTGAATCGCGAGCGAACGCTCTACCATTAAGCCACACGTCGACTGCAGTAGATAAGTTTAAAATCAGAACGCTCATTATGGCTCATAACACGCACCTCAATCATCTTTTCACGATTTTTTGTTGGGTTCATCGGAGGTTCAGTTAGGAGAAGCTTGCAGTTAGACGGATTTATGTTGAGCTTGGAAGAACCAAATGTATAGTCGTATAGTGAAACCATGTCTTCCCAGTTGCGGACAATGCCATTCTCCATCGGATACGACACTTCCAACATTGATCTCAATTCTGATGCCTCATCACCAACCATTAAATCCTAAAAACCAATTTCATCAGAACTAATACAACTACTTAATAAATGCATATTATAAAAGCATTCGATCATTTATCACAAGCAGTGATGTTCATGTGCACAATAAGTAGCGCTGTAGCGATTCTGGTCTTTTAATAACAATCAATTTTTTTAAATCGCGGATTTGATTCAATTTCGATTGTAGTAAACAGACTGATTTGACCGGTCTGCTATTTAGGCGATGAGGGCGACGATCGTTAGCAGTTACTTTGGGGTGGGCGACTGCTGCTAATTACACTGACAGGCGGTGGCATTGCGTTGCCCAATGAGTTTGAGGCGGGTGCCTGAATGGATGGTAATTAGCTGACTACGATCGTTGCCAGCCTGGCCTGCTTTGACTATGTCCAAGTTTCGTCCATCTGCCGGAACATCCAGGGGCATTCGTTGCATGCACATGGCATGTTGAACGGCCGAACATGCGTGTTTACTGCCGAGTTAGATCATCCTGAGAGTCTGCTGGCACTGTGATAAGGCATTGCCAGTGGGTCACTCTTGGAATTTAAGCGGCTGGAGATGGAGAGCACGACGTTGCCATGGCTGTGAGTGGCCGTATCTGACTCGTCTCTCATCCATATATCAGATTACCGTATTAGCGTATCAGTCTGTTGGCTTGCTGCTTACGGGGACATCATTATCACCACCCCGTGGTGAAAATTGCTCACAGGCTTGGTTATGCAAAATCGTGATTTCGATTTTAGAAATTCTCAACCTTAAAAATTGTTACAGCACTTAGTTCATTCAAACCCATTAAACCGTGACATGAAAAAATGAAAAACTACATAACTACAAAGTGAGCCATAAAATGTGCCACGTTATTTTGGACTGTAATTCCTGTAGTATTTCCTGTATCAGTGGAAACAGGAACTAATACGCTATTTAATTTCCTGACTTAACGGCTTCACAATATCATAACTGGTACATCAGAACCAGGGTTGTAAACTGATTATCAGCGTGTCAGTGCAAAAGGCAGACATTCTGAACACAGCCTGCATGCAACAATCAAGTATAGCAGACTTTGCCTCTGGACAATGACCGAAAACCATAAAGACCATTTGTGGGCATATGCAGGATCTCATATTACATATGACCCATTATGATTATGTGTAAATATGTCATCCACAAAACCGGAAATTCATAACATACTGTACTGTCATATGAGAAGGACTGACAAACGGCCATAGGCAACATGTACAAAAATTTTGCGAAGTTTAGACATGTGGTTTTTGAGAGATGCGAGTGGACAGACATAGGTACAGACCAACAGACATAGAGACATGCTGATCTCAATATTTCACACCCCTCCCGGTGGTGAGGTAATAAACGTTTCAATAACTCATACTGTATTCTTTGCTGTTAGTAATAAAATGTCGTGATGACTGACTTCAAAATGTGCTGTCTTATGTTGTTTTACTTCTATCATATGATATGATACGATACCGTACATTAACGTGCGCTCAAAAGCTGCTAACGAAATAGATAGCTTAATCTAGCGCACAGCCCAAAAATGAAAAATAAGGAAAATAAAATCAAAAACCGAGTAGCTCAGAAAAAACGTTCCAGGCAAAAGTCCATGGAGGCAGTCTGGGAGTAAGAAGTGAAACCACGGGGGTAGGATTTGTGAAAAAGGTAAGTTTTAAGCCGGGAGTGAAAGAAAGACGGAGTTATAGATGTAGAGAGTGGTGAATCAGAAGAGAAAGAAGTGATGGGTGAAGGAATAGGTGAGTAGGAAATAGTCGAACTGGTACCAGAATGAGGTTTATGAAAAGACACAGGGAGCTGCTTGCCAACATGAGTAACCGATTCTGCCCAGCATCGTCTGCGACGTGATGTGACTGATGTCTGCTCAGCGTCATGTGTGGCGACGGTAGGGGGTGTACTAAGTGAGACCGTCGCGACCGTCTCACTCAGAACAGAGAAAATGCTTAGCATGTTCTGGCTCCGGAACAAAAAATGTTCTGCAACCGGACTGAACTGACATCGTTCTGGGCCGGAGCAGTACCAGAAACGGTTCCGGTATGATCTCTACTGTTTCCATGGGTACAATAAGTGTAAAAATCAACCAAGAAATAAGGGAGTTATAGTTCAACATAAAGTGAAACATTATTATGGCTCATGGCATATTTTTCACTAAAGCTACGTATTACATTAATATCTATGTACCAAATTAACACAAACAAAGGATAAACATTTCACAAAATGCCTGCAAACCCATATATAAACCCAACAAAGTTAATGTAAAAAAAGCATCAATATAAACAAATAGCAACACCTACAGAATTATCAGAAGCTGCAAGATGCAACAAGCAAACCATACACTTTATCACTCTACAAAAATAACGCGTAGCAGCAGTCCAAACATGTAGACATGATCATTTATCTACTGACCTTTACTTCGATGTTGTTAATTTTAGTTGACGACCTAAGGATGGGTCGGCCAACAAGTGATGGAAAAATGTGTGCTGGAAAATTGGCACCACTGAAGCCACATTTGACAAACTGCAACAACATACGTGACGATGTCATCATAAATAAAAGATTCCAACAACGAAAAGTTTATTAAATAAGTAACCCGATCATTCAGACGATGTACTATGTAGCCAGCGGTAAAAGTAGGATCCTGGGGGCGGCAGAACTGTAAACCATCACAAGCATGGGACGTTCGCCAAGAAGGAGGTTCTGTAGGCGGATCCTCCAGACGGATCCAGGGGCAGATCCCCCGGTCATAGGGTCATGGGGCAAAGCCCCCAAAGCCAAAAGCCTTGTAGCTCTTCCACGACCAATGAAGGGCCAAAATCTGGCCCATTTCATATATTGCCTAAACTGCTTATAAAAAACTGTCTTATTAAAATGAAATGGACTCACAAATAAGTGCCAGAACTCAATCAGCTCAAAATGATAGGTGCTGGAACTCAGTTCTGCCACGTTCAGCTGACAATTGAATAACCACTATTTGTTTATTATGGTGGAACACAGCCAAACATGTGGTAATCATGGAAAATTGTGTGTACGGGTGTCTGTATAATACGACTGTTTTGTTATAATGGCAAAGTGCATGCATGTCATATTGTGATATTTTATTAACATCATATCATATCTATCACTTTCATTTTTCAACATAAACATTGTGCCATCACTAATATTATTTTTACAACTAATAATCTACTTATAATTTTGATGACATTCTCAGTTACAGATGAAAAATTTTGATTGTTCTACTACAGAAAACAGATTTGGGCAGATAATTTGACTATTTATGTGCCAATGCATAGTTTGAATAAATGTACATTGTTTTGTTTACAACAACTATGGATAAAAATTTCTGCTTATGGCATTAAGATTTGATTTTAAGACTGCTTAAGATACCCTCGAGCTGTCCGAACACTTCAGTATTTTTAATGTTCATGATGGTGCCATCGTTGTTCAATTACAACAGTGATACTGGCAAATAATAAATATGGCAGAAAAAAGTCTATAGGCAGTTGATAATTATTTTTATTTTCTCCACATTTCTTTATCTGTTCAGGTACTGTTCCTGCAGTAGTTATCATAAAGTATGCTGACAATTGGTTGTTAATGTCATATCATATCTTTTTGTCCACACGAGTCAGACAGTCCAGTCCATGTTGGGTAAAATTCAGTTATTACTGCTGCTGCTGTTGTCATTGACCACTCGTCCAGTTACATGCAGTCGAGAGGATTACAATTCAAGTCGTATCCAGATGAAGTCGTACCCACCCTTCAGTCAACTCGTACCCCTGTCAAGTCATACCTGCACCTAGTTCAACTTGTACCCATACTTATGGCAACTCGTACTGCGTTAGATTTACTTGTCAGGCCTATGTCAGTTGTTTACATGATCATTTACTGTCTGTCTTACTGCACATCAGCATCTAGTAAACGCAAGTTCGGCATCTGCTATCACCTACTATAGGTCCTACGCATTTAAACTGACATGACGGTGAAGCTATTTAAATCACTAGCAAGACCATGTGGAATACTGCACTGTAGTTTGGTCACCACATTACAAAAAAGATAAACAGCTGACTGAAAAGTACAAAAAGGATTCATTACATTTTTGGTCAAATGCGGGATACAAGTGTGGGGCTGAAAGCATGGGGACTGGAGAGGTAGCTAAGTAGAGTTAGTAAGGTTCAACATCCTTGAGGTACTCGCTCTTCATCCGTCGTTACTCTTGCTCGGCCACCGACATTATCCTCTCTAAAAATCACTGATCACTCCTTTCGACTTTCGCTATGCTTCACCTTGTCTCTGGAATCAACTCCCTTTATCTCTTCATCAAACTCATTCCAGTACCAGTTCCTTCATTTCCGACTCATCTATTCCTTCACCCATCAATTCTTCCTCTTTTGATTCACCACTCTGCTCGTCCATAACTCCCTCTCTGTTACATTCCCGGCTTAAAACCTACCTGTTTCACAAATCCTACCCTCACCCCCGTAGTTTCACTTTTTCCTCCCGGACTGCCTTCACAGACTGAGACAGTCATACTATTTAACCCCATTAATGCCCCCAACACCCGCAAGCCACAACAAAGGAGCTGCTGACGGCGGCAGCGTCACTTAGTATACTGCGAGCGTTGTTTTGAGCTCCAGCAACCACAAAGACCATGCTGCACGCATTGCAGAGCAGTTAGTGACATAATTAGCAGTTGCGTGCTGGCCAGGGACAGGGGTGGACATGCTGGCATAGAATTAGCAGCATTGACAGCTGTGTTGATCACCATCAGCAGGTATGCAACTTTACAGGACTGTAACAAGTTCACACTGTCATGGAAATAATCTATGTAAGTGATGAACACAGAACAGATGGCACAGGACTGGTGTAAAATGGTATTTGCCGGCAGTTTTCTAAAGCAACTGAGTTAACTATTCCAACCATAAATGATGCAATCATCACATCTGAGTCAGACTGCGATGTATATAAACCATGCTTGGGCAACCCACAAACCAGTCAGTACCCTACCCCATGCCTCCCTCTTGTAGGCTTTAAATCACTAAACGCCGGCAACGACGTTGTCGGCTCCTATGATGTGGCTTGCGGGCAATGAGGGCGTTGCAGGCATTAAATAGCATGACGCTTCAGCCTTCACAAACTATTGCCCGGACTGTTTCTTCTGCAATACTCAGTTTTTGTTTTTTTCCTTTATTTTTTTGTGGTTCAAACGCGTGATGTGTTTGTAGTAGTGAAGTGGATATTTAGCCGGTCACCGGCCAAACAGTCACTGCACTATTTAGCCGTCAACGGGTTCAGTAGTGCATCGACTATTTGGCCGGTTACGCACATGCCAATTTTTAGCATTAATTATATTAGCCGTGAATTTGTTTCTTTTGCTTCGTGCCCACAAAAGACCTAGCCTCTTTTTCTATACATGCCCCACCAAAAAACCGTCTTTTAATAATGATTAATCAATTTCTTCTTGCTGGCTGAGTACAGCTAAATAAACAAAGGGGTAGTGCAATTCAATGACAAGTCAGAAGCTCTGATCATCGGAACGAACAATCAGCTGCGTGCGGTGACGTCATCCGTGCCGTCTGTGTCTGTGGCAGGAGTCGATCTGCCAGTAGCCGACGATATGAAGGTGCTGGGAGTCGTGCTCGATCGACGTCTGACGT
>Ga0209780_1000423_pt1 | contig 22152 bp, 10 predicted proteins | sample WorMetexBAHAMAS2_FD_187384 | JGI IMG/M metagenome (GOLD analysis project Ga0209780, IMG submission 187384) | Marine gutless worms symbiont microbial communities from Max Planck institute for Marine Microbiology, Germany - Inanidrilus exumae... | ecosystem: Host-associated > Annelida > Digestive...
CTACTAGTATGCCGGAGACACAGGAGATGGGCGGCCGTGCTGACTGTCAGTCAGTCGTCGAGCGAGACTGTTCCAGTCGATGTCCATCCATAGCCTATTTGTAGGCCTACAGCTATGTCCTATGTGACAATAGCTAGAAGTAAGGGGGCCTAGGGCGGCCCCCTCTGTACCCCGCGATTTTTGAAAAGTAAGGGGGCCGTCAAAATTAGTGAGGGGGCCCGGCGTACTCTGGATTACATGTAATTCTAACAGTGGCCACGAGTGTCGCTCGTTAATTCGCAAGCTGCTTCGTTCGAGCTTACACGGGTCCGTGATTATGACGCTCTCTTGGTTTGCTGCAGCGTTTTATAGTGCAGCGACGGCCTGCGGGTCAGGTGACATAGGCTTAATGGGCAGTGTTGTGATCTTGAGGAGACCAAGGTCTCGAGACTCGAATGCACTCGAGTTCATTTTCCCAGGTCTCGGTCTTGGTCTCGATACCTCAGTGTAGGCTAATTGCAGACAACAAGGTGTTATGTCTGTCCACCGCATCAGTGGTCATGTTGTACGTCGACACACTGTCAACAATGACTCCATAAGTCCGCAGTGCACAGAGCTCGTGGACAGCGCGTTCAATGAGGACACTCGATTTGTTGCACTGCATAAACTGCAGGAAAGGTTGCTATGTATTCCTGCAATATCTGCACCCGTAGAGCTAGGACATTTCGTCATGGGGGTATTTATGCGTGCACACCGTGCTCGCATGGGACCAAAAGTCCTTTCGGATCTTGTGTATGCTAAGTGCAACAAGCACTTGCAGTATGGGCACCTGTGCGAGTGCGTTGTGTAGTGTTGCTGAAAGAAACTCTCCTCACCTATGGCCTATCACGGTCAGTGTTGGTTGCTGCTATTATGACTGTGACTGCGAAGCTAACTTCACAAGTGACTTATTAACATGATGTAGCATTGTGTTGGATAAGTTTTTCATTTTGCCCAGATCTCTGTCTTCGTGTCGAGAATTCAGTACCAAGGTCTCGGCCTCCGTCTCGAGATCTCAAAAAAGGTCTTGACAACAACACTGTTAATGGGCTTAGCGGGCTACCACAGCTGCTACTGCAAGGAAGAAACTAGTTAATTTATTTTTTGCGGTTCATTACGTAACATTTTTCTTGCAGACTATTCCTGCAATCCTGCACATAAATTTTCAAGAAACAACTGGTGAATCTTCCGGTCAATGACATCAGACCACAAAGAACTGCAATTATTTTGGAATTTCTATTACCAGGATTGGGATATATTATAATTCTTGCTATATTCGTATATACTCCTGCGCCTACTGAGTACCAATGTGGAGATGCTATTTGACATTTTCTTTGGCCTTTATCTTGGTTCATCTATCCAGTAGGTGGGCAAAGTATTACGATCAACAAGTCTGTATATCTGTCCTCTCCCGTACCTCAGAAACCACAATGTCCAAATTTCACTAAATTTTCTGTACATGTTACCATGGCTAGGTCCTCCTTTGATGTACTTCAGGTTTTGTGGATGACGTCATGTTTCACATAACGGAGCTAATGGGCCAGAACAACGCGTATGTTTCGTCCCGTTCGTCGGATGGCGGCACCGGAGAGAAGTCTACCGTCTCCGAGTGCTTCTTGTTAAGTCGATAAATAAACAATGCTACGCGAATACGCTGCATGGTCATTTGCACTTAATACTTCTGAGTTTATTTGCACGACAACGGTTGACCGCAGTCCGCAATGTACATTAGTTGTTTCCCAACGGATTCAGCAAAAAGTAGCAGTAGGAGACGGTCTGTGGCATGTAGGCCTATCTGTTGTGGTTCACCGACATCTCCGCTGCAGCGAACAACATTCCTTGTGACAGTAGGCCTACAGATTTGTCCTTGAAAATCGCGAATAAGCTTCCGCACGTACGGCTGCACTTCGCTGTTTTTTATATTTATTTCGGTAGGCGTACTATTTAGTTTACGGTTTTCGTTCTGGCGGTTTCGTTAATTTACTCCTAGTTTCATTTTCACGTTCGCTTTTATTATTTCACGCTAAACCAGGGGCAGTTGTATGGGGTCCAGGGAGCAACGGCCCCCACTCAGATGTCTGCCGCCTTCCCAACTGGTCCCAACGAGATGTATTTTAGTACTAACGTTTTTGTTAATTATGAATGTCAGCAGAAACCTTTTATTGAAAAAGATGCGACAAACGCACATCAAACTATTTAACATACATGATCGAGTTACAAATAAGTTCCTATGTAAAACAGTAAGCCCCTACTATGGGTTGGCAGTTGAAACTCATGATCACGCATCCGCAGATTATCACTTACACTCAGGGTGACCGTGTCAGGCAAAAGATGATACAAGCCTCCGTTAATGAAAACAGCTGGAAACTTAATCGGAGACATGAGCTAAAATTATGTGATAGGCCTATGCCCCACATGAATGTGCATGTAGGCCTATCTATTGTGGTTCACCAACACTGGCCTCCAAAATGGAAATGCTACAACCGCCCGTGCACTTAAATTGTAATGATAACCTTTATTCGCCATAAAAGTAGCATAACAAAAATGAAGGAAAAAATAGGTAACCTTTAGTTACACAAAGAAGTTATTATTACAACAGGTTAGAAATGTTTACACTCATCGGTGGCCTTTAATTATTAGGCCTACTACAGAATATTAGAGTTACTATTTCAAAATTTACATTTCCTCCTAAGCAAGCTGTCAGCCACAAAAATGTCCAGCAGTTGTCTGTGAGATCAACCATACCAAATACCTGTATTTTACTAGACACTATTGCAAAGCTAAGAAATCTGGTGTGATTTATTGTTTTTTAAACAAATAAAGCTTCAACAAACTGGATAAGGCACATGCTATACTTTTAATCTTAGTGTCTCAAGTTGCACCAAAGCACGCAGTTTTATTACAAATTCCGTAAATGTTGTGCCTTCTTCACCTAGATTAGCGGGCGTTTACTGAATGATACGTATTTTTCATTAACGAAGTTTTCGTTCCGTTTCGTCAACAAAAAGCACTGCACGGCAGTTATATTCCGTTCCACCGTTCCCTTCCCTCCACTACTGTTCGCATCCGCTAACCGGGGTCCATTGAGGTGACGTCAGCATGACGCTGACTGCTCGCAGATGGCTGCATCGACTGCAACTGATTTATGCGGTCCGTATCAGAGCATCGAGCAGCAGTCCTACATCTGTTAATAACATTCTTTCACATGCGACCGACCACACTTCGTTTTCCGAGCGGTCTTCTTCCTGCCACAGATGTTAGTCTCGACATCGGACTGGTTTCGATACCAAAAATTTTGGTCGGTCTCGAGGGTTTGGCCTCGTTTAACATTTCTGCTTCCTGCTGTCAAACTGAAAGACGTGATTACACGAATACGACTTAGACGAGCCTAGTTGACGAGTAGCCATACCAGGTTTACCGCGTCATCGATAACAAGAGCTCAGCTATCGTGCATCGCTGCGTATATACTGCACAGAAAATGTTAACATCAAAGGTTTCCCAAGTTCAAAGGTACATTTATATAGCGCAAAATAAATAGTCCTCAGATGCGCTAGTGATAATAATGATACATCTTTGATTATTTGCCTCGAATGTATTCAAGGCAAATCCTGGCCATCATGGGGCAAAAGAACGGTCTTCACGCGTTCGGCTATAACTCTGACAAAAGTGGACCGATTTGGATGAAATCTGGAAGTGTGAGCCAAATGTTGGGGGCTGACCCTGGCAGATTTTGGGCGCGATCCACGCAGTAGCGACAGTTTGAGAGGGAGTCGAAAGTTTGTTTTTTTTGTCATGCGAATAATGCACATTTCACTGATTTCCCGTCGGACAAATTTTACGACATTTGAACACAACAACGTCCATCGGTGAGGCGGTAAAAACTTTCGGAACAGAATCTTGAAATTTTTACCATAAGGGATCGTTTTTCCAAAAAAACGCAAAAATTGCTAACAAAATTTCCAGGTCTTGCGACTTCAGTCCGTCATAACTCCGCAATGATTACAGATCGCCGTAAATGCACGTCCAAACTGACCCTATATGGGATGTCTAGTTTCCATTTTTACTGGTACAATCAATTCAGTCTTTCTCCAGGTTTGTACGCTCCGTACAAGCAGCCCACTCACCCCCAAATTTTACGCGACGTTCGTAACTCTATCGCTAATTCGCTATCGTATCGTATTTCATAACGTGTGACATCAGTCGTTCGCACGCAGCTAATCACCATCGACTATCGAGTCACGTGAAACCACGCCTCCCGTATTGCGGTAAGTAAAACAGCTTATTTTACGTGTGCAGACGCTCAAACAGAACTCAAATAATAAAACTTTTTTGTCGGCGCAGCTGCTGACTGAAATTTTGTTCCATTCAATTTCACATTACTAAATGGCATAATTGTGACTTATTTCGACATTAGTTTCAAATGAACTAAAACAGGAACCGAGAAATGGGACGATTAATGGGAAGAATAATAGAAAAACAAATTGTTGTTGGTGGGACTATGGCAACGGACGACGTCGCCGAAGAAAGAAATATATGACAGACGTAGGAAGGCGAAGTTAATTTAGCATTAACTGGACTTACGTTAAGTAAGCATAAGAAACTTATAGTTAGGCGTGCGATTCCACACCACCGGTGAAGCGAAGTCTGTCTGCTGTCTACGACTGCCCTGTTCCATATGACGATACAAGCGTGGAAAACAGCCTAAGAGCCTAGATATGCTACAATTATTATTATTAGCCTACACTGCAGTTGGTTGCATGGCACAGTGGTAAAACGTCGATCTTTGGCCGACGAACTTTCCCTGTCATGCGCAAGACCTGTAGCGCTGACAGGTGACCGCTTATGTTGGTAAACCATCTGCTATAGTTACACCAACCAAACCAACTCAGCCTTTCATCCCTTCAAGGTCGATAGATAAGTAGTAAGCTGCAACTGGATGTCTTCTACCTCAGTTAGGGGTTGCGCCATCTGGTGATCGCTTACGAAGGCAGGGCAGGCATGGTGTATTTGCATGTAAAACTGTGATCCATGCCTGAGCGCTTTCAGATATACATATCCTTTCCTTTACTACGTAGGTAGATGCCGCCTATTGTGAACGACTGAGTAGCATGGTCTGTCGGTCTGCCTGCCCTGCAGAAAATTTGGAAGCGATTGAGATACCGTTTGCGTTCAGGACTCTGGTGGGCCCAGGAAAACACCTGTTGCATATAGTGGACCGATTCGAGGCGAATACTGTATTGTGTTCATTCAACACAATACAGCCGTCTAGTTTATCATGAAATGTCTTACAGAAAGTAAAATCAAATGTTTAAACTGATCTGCAGCATATTATTTCACACAATGTAAGTTATTGCACAAGGTGCAAATTTTCCAGCACAGTAAAATGCAAACTTACATAGCTAAAAAACCATTGATCATCCAAGGATTGGCGTGAACAATGTACTCAGTATATACACAGTTGTCACAGGTTTCTGTCAGTTTTAGTCATAATTATAAAACAAATTCACGTTTCATTTGAAAACCCAACAGCTCAAACTGCACCGTAAGGATGTCACATGGCCGATGTGTGACACAGTGACACGCGACATAAGATTACTTCATCTCAACAGACACAACAGCTAACGTGCTGACAGTCCAAACATCGTTTGAGATCAGTTTCCTACAAGCTTCATTTTGCCTGTAAGGAAGGAAAGAAAAAAAGAAATCCAACAAGATGCCACTCCATCGGCTACAGAGTCACGGATCAAGTACTGTGTCAATGATATGATCACAAATGGATGGCTAGAAATGGCTTCCGTCACTGTGGTCAGCTTGTCTACCATCAGAGATCTGCATCAGCAGAACAATGAGTACTTCCAACATCGACAGCTGGCTGGTGCTGTAACTGATGTGGTATCACATACCAATTATTGGTCCATCTCTGATGAAACGTCAGTTACAAAATATCAAAACCTGCACAGTTACCCGCAAGTATACTTCAAACAGCAATTTCCATATCCTGAGTTCACGAGGGAGAACCTAGGACACATGAAAGTATTGTAGGTACTTTGAATATGGCAAACTACATGCCATTTAGACAACAGAAAATGCACGGTATTCAAAAATACTTCAGTCTGCAAGGCTAACGTTTGTCTGTTTGGCAAGAGACACAGCGTTACTTCTGGCATTCAAAGCTAGCAGCAGCCGGACCACTTCACGGACTGCATCTCTGTACCACACACATATACACATATGCACACATACTACACTGTCATCAGCAGTAGCAACATTACCATATGACATGATGAGAAATGTCTGCCACACGAAATCATGACAAAAATAATGGGTAAAAAAATTTAGCACAAAATATCAACTCCAAGTCCATGAAGACAGTCCTGAGTGAAGAAAACAGTCTGAGGTGGAAACACTAGTAGAACTGACAACCTTATCCACAATAAATTCTTTGATTACTTGTTATTATTATCAGGATAAACGCTAGGGTCCTATATCAAGAAAGGCCATGTGCTGTGGACTTAACACTTACCGGGTTTGACACAGATACTCTATATTGACAAGTCAGATGCAAACTCTATCGGCAGACAACTCAGCTAGGTCACAGTCTGCACCATCTTCTCCCTCCTAAAACATCTACTTACAGTTCTTACTAGCTTTGTAAGAGGCAACATCCATATCTCCTTCCACTGTTCAATATTTGCAGTTTTAAAATTGTTATATCAATCGTTGTTTATTTAAATGTGTATAACCTTCCAGTAGTCACATCACACAGAGTCAGCTTAGTTTTTAGTTAGTTTTTGTTTTAGCCTGCTATATCAGTTCATATTGCGCACACTTATGTTTTTGTATTTTATACTTTGCTTGTATTTTATGTCTATTCTTCGCTGTAACAGTGTGCAAATGTCATATTGAAATAAAAGGCTACTTACTTACTTACTAACTTTCTATTACTACAGACTAGACTATAGACCTATCTCCTCATACTAGCACTGAAGAGCTGGCATAAACGGAGCAACAGCCCTTCTCAGGAGTCCGGTGGCGGATAAAAACGGACGAGGCCAGACCACTGGTTGGGCTCAGTGCTTTTTGTTTCCTGCAGTGCTGTGACATCGTTGGTTGAACGACAGGACATCCGGCCTGCCAACCATCTTGTGCCACTTATCCCAAAACGATGTCTCCAGAATAAGTGCCGAAAAAACCAAGCGGGCAGGCTGACCTAGGTACTACAGATATATTTGTTGATGTGCTGTTGTTAAGTGCATCGGTGATTCAGACAAATGCTCTTATTACGTTCAGTGTTCCAGCAGTAGCAGTATACACAAACCTCTTGGCGCTTGGTGCTGACAACTGAGCGCAGCTGGACACAGTGACATTGACGAGACATCGACATAGGTTGTCAAACTGAGGCAGTGTCGAGTCACGTGGACAATTCGCAAACCACTCCTTAGGCACTGCATCCGAAATCTGCCATACACACACTCAACCGTCCAGTGGCAATTTCCAGGTTTATCTTAAAGGTAAAGAGTGACATAATTCACTGGAGCATAGGCAGGCTGCTCATCTCTCTTTCATATGCCTTGAGCCTGTAAGTGGTTAAACCACTCAAATCCATAATTCATGGCCAGTGCAATGCCATACCTATACCTTCCCCATCTGCAGAGCATCACTGCCCATTGACCAGAACCAAATTATACTGATTGGTGGCAGGGTCACTAGGGTGTGAACAACTTGACCAGAGTCATTATACAGCTGCTTCCCCACCACAGGTCAAACCTGCAACTTGTTAATCACAAGTATGACGTCCAACCCACTGCATCACTATGCCACTGTTGGTCGCTCTATAAAGGGACCAAAGCAGAGTTTCTTGCTGGATGGCTAGATGTCCAGTCAGTGCAATGATGGTGTGGATACACATACATACAAATACAGATGAACATAGAAAATGCAAAGGCAAAACAACAGCCTGTCACAGTCATCCCTAAATTTAAGTATTTCTTGCTCCACAAACTGATGAATATTCATCCACATTTCGAGCAACTTTCAAGCACACAAACCAACAAATAAACGGAGGTAAACCTCACTGTAGGTTCGGTAATGTGCCACTCAAGACAGTACCGAAGGCACAACTGATATACTCACAGCCTTGCAGATAGACATGAACTCTGCGCCAAAGACTGCATTCTGTAGAGCGACTACAAGATATCGGTTTAATAGACTGTCACATGCCAACTCCATCAACTGCCTTTGTGACAGCACTCCCTGCCATGACGTTATACTGCGTAGCAACTACAATGCACACACACACACACAATTGCTCACCGGCAACAACACAATTAGTGGAAATTTAACAAAATCATCATCGTCATCAGTTTTCGTTTAACAAACATTTTCCACGGTCAGGATACGTCACATTACAAATTCCTCCTGTCACTCAGCCTTGGTCTTCTGGACTTCCTTGTGTATAACTGGTTACGAACAATCGATGTCCACTTAGAACTCACTGCATAAGGATCTCAAGTAGAATGGTCTTCTCACCCAACTTTTAAACACCACCTCAATGCATGACTTTTAGCACATGTAGCAAGTTTGGGATTGTTTTTAAAAACGCTATACAATTTTACTGTAATTATTTTGTTCTTCTCATATTCTAAGTATTCTATGTTGTGCAACCAACACTGCATGCTTGCTCACTGAGTCGTCACTGACTTGCCTCTGTATGCATCCGAACCAGGGAGCCTAGTGTCGAGATTAAACTCATCTTGTCCAGTTGAATGACTTAAATCAATAACGTTAAGACACAGCACTGGGGCTGGCCAGCACTGTCATCTCTTGTCACAAGCTCTGCAGCTGACCTTTCACTGGATTGCTCATGTACAAGCATGCAGCCGAATTAGCAAAGAAAGACTACTAATATTTAAGACGGCTGAAATCACTTTGGATGCCACGTTTCTCTTGACTGCAGACAGACAACAAAATCATGCAATAGTAAGCTGAAAATTGCATGAAATCCACTGGACGACTTTCTGCTGAAATTTGACACACGACTGACAGCGGGCATCAATGCCAGCAGCAAGAATGGTTGACAGCAACTCAGCCAGTCACGGGACGTAATGCATCTTAAAACGAAGCTAATGCTGTGCACGGCTGCCAGTCGCCAGTGACTGGCTCACGTCAACTGACTGATGTTGCTGGACGAATTATCAAACCTGGCACATACTTTGATGCAGGTCCAGAACTGACGATAGAAAAACACAGCCGCATCGGAATTGCGATTCTCCAAGATCCTACACACACAGAGAGACAAACACAGATACACAGGGATACACAGAGAAACAATGATGTCCTCATCAACAACAGCTACTGGCATAATTTGTCAATTTCTGTAAACTGAAACAAAGAACTACAAATGAAAACAGAAATAGAATTAAAATCACCAGAGAAATACCATCATCGAGCTGATTTTATCCTGCACTTTTCATTCCAAGATACTATACCAATGTTTTTCTTGTCTTGCTTTTAAAATAGTTTAATGCTTTCTGACTCTGTTGCTTTACGATGTAGCAGTGAAAGAAAAACTAGTAAGTAATATGAGTGAAATGTGGTGAATCGGAGGACTATTTAAAATAAGCAGAAAGATTATAAAGTTCAATAATGGAGACCCAGAATGATGGAAGTACTATGGATAAAGATATTGATACTGTTGTTTAAGTACTGACTAAACAGTTTTACATCACACTTGACACAAAAAAGGTCACTTTGGAGACGTTCTTCACAGCCAACGTCTTGGGTTAGAATTAAAGAAACAAAAACAAGCACAACAAAAGCAAACATTCATCAGTAACATAACACAAAGATACTATAACAAGATATAAACACAAAAACCTAAAGCCAGTTTTGCTCGCCGTTTACAATCTCCAGACCCTTCCCTCAGGACAGTTAGTCACTGAATGAAGAATGGACGACGTCCGGCGACTGATTTGCCTTGGTGTAAAGAGGTGTATGCAGCCCCATGTAAATGATCACCTGCTGTGTTAGAAGGCGACTGGCCGAACTAGGCTCACCTGGCAAATCACTGCTAAACCAATGTTTGTGTGTGTGAGAGAGATTTCTACAGGCCAAATACCATGCCCTTCCATCTGCCTAAGAGTTGAAGCAGTGAACAATAAGTGTCAATGACAGTTGAGTCAATCAGCTGTGACTGACTGAGTTAAGGCTTTACGTCCAACCCGACACAAAACAAACACGTCATTTCGGAGACGTTCTTCCTAGCCAATCTCTTGGCTTAGTACTGGAAAAATTGAAAAATGAAACAAACACAATAAAAAACAAACATGCATCCATAACAAAATATACTACAGCATAAAATAAACCATAAAGTAAAGGAAGTAAATGAGTAAGGAAGTAAAGAAATAAGAAATAAAGCATAATGAAAGAAGAAATAAAGGAAGGAAGAAAATGAGGAGGGAAGTTACGTAAACACACAAACAATTTATATTGCGCCGAAATCAACACATGAATCACGGTGCATTACCGCTAAGGAGCCTGTTTGGGGCCAATCAGCTGTGAGAAAATGTTAACAGCATGCTGTATTAACAGCCATTATCCACATAAAAATAAGCTGATATGTAACAGAATATTTACACACCGCTGCAGGTTATAAACACTGCCAATGAAAGTTTAATAGTAGCAAGACAGTAGTGACTAGTGTTGTTTATACCTATGAATGTTGTACAAAAATATAATAAAGATAATGAATCCTGTAGACAAAGAGAACAAAAATTGATGACTAGACTATGTGACAGTTACAAAATATAATAAATAAAAAACGTACTGCTTTGGATATAGAGGCATAAAAATATCATCATCCAAACACTTTTTAATTCTCTGCACGACAGTCTTTAACAGCAGCTAAAACAAGCATAAATCCGACACTATAAGCACTGCATTTTATATACACTGTAAGTCAAAAAACATCAATACACTTGACTCAATCACAACTTCGGCAAATGTAGGTCGATTTACAAAATTGTTTCACCATTAGATTCCTGAGAAAGTTTTGTACAGAAATGAGAAGTGAGTCTGGTGTACAACGAAAATATGTCATGGAAAGAATTCTGGAAAAGGGCATGATAAATTTTAACTAAAAAGACACGGAGTGACTAGCTGATACAAAGACAAGCATTATCATCAATACTGACATCAACATCATCAACACTACACCTGTGTTGGTTTGCTCTCAGCATTGATAGTTGGGTATTCTTCAATGAGTCGCTGCATGAGTGCTGTCAGTCGCTGTGTCTGCTGCAATGACAACGGGTCCCACACGCCTTCCACCAGTGCTACAATGTCACGCAGTGTCGACACATACAGGTGAAATACACTTGTCTGGCACGTGATAACCTTAGAACAATTCAGGCACAGCAGAACATATCTGAAAAAAATTGCACAGCAAAAGACGTATGGGTGGAATTTGAGGACAGCCTAACACTGCTGATTTTTCATCATTATAACTTGTTAGTTGTGAAATATCCACTGCTACACATCCCTTCAGTGACGACACTGTTGGTTGTTGGCGGACCCGGAAGGACTCTGAAGCCTTCAGAAACCAGTGACAGTAATCCCCGGAGCTTCTCTTTCAAAACAAGTTGTGGAAGAAAATTAAAGAAACAACCGACCAACCAAAGATCACCTGGAAAAGTGCAATTAGAATGGCATGTGAGAACATACATATTTTCCATATGGTAGTTGCTATTCAGGAAATTTGAGCATGTCCTGGACTTGTACACTCAGTACATATATGTACACTGTGACTGGCTTTCTACCACCAACGCAAATACTTCAACAGAAGCTACACAGCAGTGAAGGCAAGGGACAACACACCACAAAGTGTTTTTTAAAACTGCTGCAGGCATTTTCAACGTTAACGGTTTAATCGTGACTGGAAATGACACATTTTACCGGTGAGTTTTGCTAGAAGAACCTTTTCGACGATGCTCGGGATGAGCTTCAAGTCAAGATCGTCACCGTCGCTGTTGTCAGTTGTGTCACCATACAGTAGCAGGGAACGGAACCAGCGACTGTTCTCAAACTCAGCACAGCTCGGCTGCAATCACAGCAATGATGCTTACTACGTTTATTTATAACGTTTATTTGATGACTCTGGTAGCCAAAGGCTAGATTAAGTAGACATACAATCACATGATGAGCAGTCACATTTATACAAGCCTACATACATACATACATGTCACTCAACTCTGCAAGTGGCACAATGCATCGGGGGATAAAAGAGTTTTTGTAATGGTATGTCTGGGGGCGTACAGTCGGATATTTATTTTTCGTTCGCAATCAGCCAGTTAGTTCACCATCTCATTTTGTGGGTAACAGATAGTGAAGAATATAAGATTCTGAGACTGAAGAGTTTGCTACATAAACTATCACGTCTATCAAGTGATGCTTCCATCACTTGAACAAACTAAGTTTTTTGCTTTCAGAGTAGCACTGTACTCAGGACTTGACATCTAACACTGTTCACCTGGCCATTTATCCCCAAACAGGAATGAACACACAAAATTTATGTAAAATCCGGTATTTTTTTGAAAACCACCCAAAATACTACTCATTCTGTGCAAAATAGGTTGGGTCCAATCACCACCATTACCACCAGTACCATCACCATCATCATATTCATCATTGGTGTTATTTTTTACCTCAAGTGGGTTCCAGCAGACAAGTTCAAGCTTGACAAACGGCGTGAACAGTTTCGGCAGACAGAGCCCTATGAAAGCCTCGTTGTAGGAGTCGGAGTAATCTTTCTTCCACATCTCAAACCGGCCACGGATTAACTCCACTTGACAGAACTCATCCAGCACGTCGTCAAACAGTGTACCAACGTTCTTGCTCAGCTCATCTGCCCAACACAACACAACACAACACACGGCCATTTTATAACAATTATACAGGTCACCTTCTATTAATCGACACCCCAGCTAAGAACTTGAGGATTTTGTTTAAGCAGATTTCACTGCCCATACGTCCCTGCTGATGGCAATTACTGCATTTGGAATAGGGAGAAGATGCCAGATTTCTTCTCAACTGTTTTATCTACACTGTCTCCGAAACATAACTGCCGCACATTAACAGCAAACTAACTACCGGCAACAGCTGGATAGTCAAAAGATTAATGCAATCCTTTTCTATCAGCAGGGATGCAGAGTCCTTCTTTTTGTGGGACTCCGACTCCAGGGTTTAATGTTAAAAATTGGGACTCCGACTCCACCCCTTAAAAATCACCAGACTCTGACTCCGGGTTAAAGCCGGACACTGACTCCTGAACCTGTGTGATTGTGACAGTGTACTGAGTGAAAGATGCAGACGGACAAATTCGCAAAATAAAAAAAAATAATAATAATCCCATATTATTACAAAGTTATTTAAACCTCACTCTCTCCCCAATCTAAATGTGCTGTTGCTGGCAGCAATGGCAAGTGGGAAGTAAAACCGTGCTCCAACAAAATTATCCAGTTCTTAACTGGGGTTTGCCGTAAAAAGACTCTTTGCTTGTTGTTTGTTCTCTCAGCATATAGAAGATGCAGACACACAAATAGTACAAATCAGTAAAAATCAGACTTTATTATGGCCACAAAATTTCAACAGTAATTATTCTAATACTGGGAGTGGTAGTCATCACTGGATGAGTAAACCATCATGCTACGTAAGCAGCCTCCCAGGTCAACTCAGGCAGGCCTTCTCTCGGTGGTGAGGCGCAATTAAGAATCCACACCAGCTGGGGAGTAAACAGGCACTGACTACCCTGTATCCATGATCTCACAGCATAATCTAGCACTTGGCTGAATGCTGCTTGTGGGCTGATGTGGCCCTGAAATGACTTTACGCTCTCAATTCTGCAAGATACACAAATAATGGGCAGAAAACAATAACGAACAACAGCTGTAACCAGGAACTTATGAGCAAACGTGGATTTTACAATAAACAAATCACAAGGTATGCAGACAAGATGTACTGTGTAAATAACTACTAGCTACAGCAAGAAATATTAATGGACACGTATGAGACTCCGAAATTGTATACCGCGGGTGCTGTTAAATTTGGTTGTTTCCAGGTTATTCTGCTCATCGTCAGTTGACAGGCCGTCGTTGTGGTCTACAACTCCAAATGCTTCACGTATTCGCCTGCGTCGTGCTCTGAAAGTCAGCAGCAGCAAGTCTTTGTTAAACTCATTTAATAAACATGCGTAGCTGTGAATGCACCCGTCCTTGTTCAGTTCTACACGCAGAACATTGGCACTGTTGGTTGCACATGAGGAAGGTTATGTGGCCTGTAGAATTTTCATTCCATTTTTCTTGGGGCCTTTTCCAAACCTGTTGCGACCATAGCAAAGGGCTGGTTGTTTGCCAATAGCTGAAGTTGTTCTTATTGTCCTTCTCCAGTGCAGCCATCAATCACCAACACCTCAACATGTTCGACAGTAAGTAAATTGGGCAGCAGAGCACTCACATCACAGGCAATGAACGACAGTGCTACTACTTTGAAATCATGTCTGAGATAACAGCCACTATATATTTAGAAGTTAGTTGGAGTTTAACATCCCTTTTCAACACAAATATGGCTATATCAAAAACGTATTTAGAAGATGTTTCAACAAACTGTTTTAGTACAGCTCCATGTATTTCAGCAAAATGAGTTCTCCTGAACCAAACAATGTCTCTGCCCTGACTTTACTGGATTTAATGGCTCATATGTAAACTAGATGGTTGTATTGTGTGGAATTTCCATAACACGGTATTACACTTCAGAATACCAACACTGTCAGTAGTATTACAAGAGTATGTTCTCAATAAGACCATACAATCATGTTCCTTACTTAAACGGATGAATGTACTATATAGTACTGTGTTGTTGGATTGTCTCCGGCTTTTCCAAAATTTTAATGTTTGAAAGGCGAGCATGTGCACCAAATCCATGTGTCCCGAGGCTTTCACACAACATTTAGCTGACTCCCGTAATGTTAACTGGGCAACATTTACCTTCTTCCGCCTCTGTCTGCTCGTCTCCTCTTCATGTCATCGTCCATGTTATTGACCTCTGATCCAGCCGCTTTGCCTTTGTAACAGCAACATCACAACATCCACGTGGCTCAAATCAGAGTCACTCAGTGCTGCAGAGCTACTGTTCAGTCGACAATGACAAGCAGGGAACAGTGTTAAGTTACAAAGTAAAGTTTATCGATGTACATATTAAAAATATCTGTCAACAGCTGCCCTATTTAGTGTGCCGAAGATTACCTACTCTTTTGTTGTATCTCCAGCAGTTCTCAGCCAGATCTTAGAAGCATCTTTCATTTCAGCCAGACAAATTTGCGAAAGGCCTCAAAAATATTTTTGAGGAGCACACAGAAACCAGCAAATCCAATGGTCAGCATAGAAAACTGGCAGGATAGACGACAGCTGAACATCAGTATGCATTTCTGTTGCTGATGCTAATACCAATAAGCTCAATATCAGTACGGTAGCACTTTTCTTTAATGAGCCTAGTTTTCCAGAAGTACTCCATGTAATGCTCGTTCTCTTAAAAGCTAACCATTGGTATCTACAAGTCAAACGCTCTTCCTGCTGCTGAGTCAACTGCATGAAAGCACTGAGCGGAATGTCTCACTGTTAACTGAGTACAAATGACGAGTGACTGTTGCATACCAGGCATGTACTCTAGAGACTGGTCCTTGACGTCCTCTTGACGTCTCTTCAGCAGTCTGTCGGCTCGTTCTCTGTACAGCTTCATCATGCAACGGTCCATGAAGTTGATGGACGTCATCTGAACAAACACATCTCTCACATTACAGTACGAGTAAACAATGACAGTAATGACGGGTCATGACCTATAAGGTAGTTTCGGTGCAGTTTCGGTTACGGCGACGAAGCATCAGTGCACTTTCGGTTTTCGGCTGAAACTGTTCGGCTGATGACTGAAAGTCAGTGAAAGTGGACCTGGGCAAGCCATGGCCGGGTCCACTGACTACAATCACGACAGCCGTCTACGGCCACAGACAGTGATGGCCCACAATTCCCCGAACAGTGACAGATAACGCCCATGAGCAGCGGTAAGCCAAAGCCAGCATCATGCGAAGCAGGGCAACAAACCTACATTAAACTTCAGCCGCAGAGGGCCATCCAGTGCTGGTCTACTGACTACTGCACATCGGTCTTCTTCACTTCAAACGCTTGTCGTAAAACGTTCCAGGCCATCGACCATTTATATAAGACGTCTAAATCGCTTTTTGCTGCTATTGTGTCATTTCAGCAGTTAACGTCACGTAAACAGTTTGTTGCATTTATTAAGTGATACCAAACGTACTACCACCCACTTTTGGTTTCGGCTGTATGTGAGCAAATGACTTTCGGCACAGTTTCAGTTACGGCTGAAACTGATTGTTGAGTTACGGTGCCACTTTCGGTTATGGCCGTAAACGGAAAAATTACTTTCGGTCGGTCTCTAAGGTTATTATTATTATTATTATTATTACAAAATTTGTATAGCACACAAATTCAATCATGCTCGAGTCAGAGGCGCTGGTTCCTTTCAATGTCATGCACTGCCCTGTTCGAAGGAAATACACAGCAAAGAAAATATGGCCCAAGCGTAACAAAAGCAAAAACAAAACACATAACTGACTGACAGATTATGAAAATATACTGCACATTTCCACCTCCTAACAACTGTGTCATTCAACTGGCATTGTCTTCATATAATGTCATATTGACCAATAATCACAGGTCGGCCACATTTAACAAGAAGTTCTGCTACTGCAGAAGGACCGCGCGATGCATTACGTTAGTAAATTCATGCTACGTTTCACGAGGTATGGGAGTTAGAAAGGTTTCAAACAGCAAAGTGACCTTGAAGGTCATTCAATGAATGGTGCCATTCGATAGACAACATATGATTTCCTATTAATGTTCCATTGAAACTTTGTGTCACTTATTTCCCAAAATTTAAGAGGTCATGTGACACATCACTTTTTGGGGGTAATATATCATGCATGTGCTAGCAATCCTGTGTATCAATCAGGAAACGAAACTTGAAGTGCCTAGCTTCACCATTTCCAAAGATATGATTGAGACAAAATCATGTGACCCTGACCACGCCCCTTTTCGGGGTGGTTTTTTAACCTTAAGCTAGGCTACGACATACTCTACCTGTGTACAAAAATTGATGACTCTAGCTTTAGCCGTTTCAGAGATATCACTGGGGGCCCGAAAATCTAAAATGGGTCACGTAACCCTGCCCACGCCCCTTTTAAGGGTGATTTGTCATCCATATGCCAGAACTTGATACAACTATAGGTGTACAAAATTCGATCACTCTAGCTTCAGCTACTCCAGAGATATGGCTGGTGTCACTAAAATTCACATGGTTCACGTGACCTGACAACGCCCCTTTCAGGTATGTTTTGTCATACTTTGGCTAGTACTTGCTACTGTCAACCTGCCTACCAAATTTGAAGTCTCTAACTCCACCCATTATGAAGATATAAAACGGGATTCAAAAATCAAGATGTGGAAAATGGGGTGGTTTGAGGTAGTTAGTTAGATTTCCAGTTTTCCAAGGTCACTGAAAATAGTGCCATTCGATACAGCGCATACGAGTTCCTATTAGCCTTGCATAGTAACATGGTTACTATGTCAAGATAGGGTCATAACCCTATCTTGCACAGTTTCTAAGATATAGCAAGATATTGGCGGAAAATCGCCGATTTGAACCTACTCCACCTCTATTTGGTGCCACCATTGGGTGTGATCCCGTTGGAATTTCGCTGAGATTTTTGTCATCAGAAAACTAAAGTCCCTGGGCTATCATATGGAGTTGATTGTGTGATCCTAGGTTTAGCCACCATTGTACAACTCCGACTTGTGATAGACAGACAGACAGACAGACGGACAGATGTACACATGATGATTGAGTTAATTTACATCCCACCCAATACAAAATAGGTCATTTCAGAGACATTCTTCCCTGCCAATCTCTTGGCTTAGTACTGAAAAATGAAAACAAACACAACTAAAGCAAACATGCATCTGTAACAAAATATACTACAACATAAAGTTAACACAAAAAAACTAATAAAGCCAGGTTTGGTCGCCTCCTATGACCTCCGGCCTAAAAACGGAACGGGTCTATTCTGGAAGGAGTATATAGATAAGTCAAGAAGTAAACAAGTAAAGATGTAAATAAGTAAGAAAGAAAGCAGAAGGAAAGAAGAAAGTAAGGAAGGAAGAAAGTGAAGAAGTTAAGTAAACACACAAACAAACAATTTATATAGTGCCAAAATCAACACATGAATCACGGCAAATTACCACCCCAGAGCCCGTAAGGGGTGGACACACGGTGGCAGCATATACCATGCTAGCATAGCATATACAGTAAAGAAAGACAGCTGGTTGATTGGTTGGTTAGAATTTAACAGTGCTTTCACACAAATTAGATATCATCACACCTTTCAAATCAAGATTTATCTATAACGCTTTGCAAGCCGAGTGACTGATCACAAACAATATAGCACAAACATATGCATAATGTCTATCAATATATTCAACACGAGACCCTTATCCCGCATAGCAAGACCAAGTACAGACTGCAGGCTGTCTGTTCATTTGTCATTCATACACTTAACAGCAACTGCTAGGCATTTAGCCACGTTTCAGTTTCACACACTTTTGACTTATCTATTTATCATGCTTCGTCTACTTGGTGAGGAGGTATGTGAAGACTGTCTGCACTGCATAAGAGGACTATTGAATGGAAACTCAGTAAGAAAACTAGTCTGAAAGCAAAAACTGCAAAAATTGAAGTAATGTATGATGATACTAAAACAGATATAGTAGGGGAGAAATGCAAATGGCCACAAAGTGTTTGCAAGAAGGCAGTTGGCAATAATGTGTCGTTTGTGCATCAACCGCCAGAAATGGATCCACAAGCAATACAGTGGTGTGAACAGAAGTTTATATAAGGCAAACCCGCCTGTCAGGTGTCTGTATAGCAAGCACAATTGATTAGTACTGGCAAGACGCACAGGCTTGGAACACATGAAGAAAAACGATTAAGGGCCAAAAACAAACCCAACCTTATATGGAAAATGGTCATAAAACCAGTGTTTGTGTGACTCTGTGCCTAGCCTACAGTTAGCAACATTAATAATAATAATAATAATATGCAAATTTATAACGTGCACAAAGTCAAGTATGCTTGAATCAAAGGTGTAAAACTTAACACTTAGATCAAACCTGGACAAAAACAAAAACACCCAAAAAAAGTGATTACCCACACCAAAGGCAGTTGTGGGGGGAGGGGGGTTACCTCCGTTTTTGTCTGTATGTTTGTTTTATCTGCACGATATCTCAAAAACTGACACAGCTAGGATCACCAAACATGACATACAAATGGTCCACGATGGAAACCCATTTATTTTGAGTCAAAAAATCAAAGGTAAATGTCATGAGTCACAAAATAACATTGCCAGCATGGGTCTTTGCACTCTTCTGAGTGCTGGCTTCTTCTAGTTATAATACTTATGACTACCAGAATGACGATCATGGCTACAGTGCCGACACTGGTGTTAGTTACTGTCACTAAAAGGCAAATGGCAACATGTGATGCTGACATTTAGTGACAGCAATAATGACCACAACCACAGCAACAGTAATACATTCAAGAATAAATGAGCTATTATGATGACGACAGTGTCAGTGACAACAAGGCAATCGCAGACATCATACTTCGCCTACGCTGTGCAATCCAATCACCCCTATGCGGCCGATAGGCCGCATCGCCTGCACCCATAAATTTTCAGAATAGTATTTGCACTTGCCTGGCATACTGAATGATCCCTTGTGCTGCATGACAATATTGGCAATTGAATTATCCCTTTTGCAGCAAACATGGCAGTGACGCTGCAGTGAGCGAGCAAAAATTGCCAATGGTTTCAATCGCCCGAACAACCCCCAAAAACTGCTCCTTCCCCTCTAGGGATCTGCACCCCCATCTAATACATGGTTCCGTGGGCCCACCCGAGTCTTCATCCAAAATGGCATCTCGATCGGTTCAGCTGCTTTTGCACAGCTCATCGCAGTGTCTCATTACTTTGCAATGAGCCTCTACGTTCCCCCCAAAAAATTGCCTCTTCCTTTGGGGCATCAAGTCCCCCATCTAACACACGGTACCTCGGGCTCACCCGAGTCATCATCCTAAAGAGCATCTCGATCGATTTAGCCGTTTTTGGTATGGGTCCCAAATGCTATGCTGTACTACAACGCACTGTCAACGAGGAAGAAAAGCCCCAAAATTGTCCCTTCCCCTTGGGATTTTGTCACCCCACTGGAGGAGGACCGAGCCACAGCATTAGGCAACATGCACAAAAAAATTTGGTAAAGATCGCCTGTGTGATATCCTCACGGACAGACAGAACACAGACAGACAGACACACACAGATGTACTCATTACAATACTTTGCCACCGCTCCCGCGGGCGAAGTAATAAGCAAAACAGAGATACGGAGGCAGAGAGCACTGTGAACCCACCTTCTCATTCAAACACTCAACCAAGTCGCGAACATACCCCCTCGTCTCCTGGAAGAACCGATATTGTTCCTCCAGACTTGACGTCTTGCCAGTCAGCTGTGTAATGGCTTCACTACTCATTTCAGCACGCGAGCTCAGGTCGTCACGGTCGTGGGTGTGGACACGATGGACAGAAACCATCTCTGACAGTCTGCAGTCAGTATAAATAGTGTCACTGTTATGAATCGATCACTTTCTGCACATCAATAATTACCATCACTTCTGTTTTAACTGCCGTCATCCATGTGAATGTGGGTTAACCGGCTCTCCGTAAGTTTTCTTTTTCCACTTGTTGCAGAAGAGAACCTTTGTGGTAAGTGGCCAGATTCCCTTCCTGTCACTGAAACAACAGTGTAATAGCACTGAAGGAAACTCCCCTGCAGGAAACTAATACTGCATAAATGTGACAAGTGGCCGGGAATACTGCTTTTTAACTATTCCAGCCACCAAGACGTAAAAATGTGTGACAACTGCAATGCATTAATATCTTGAGCGGCACAAATTAGAACTATGGCCCTAAGTAACAGTGAAACCAGTTTTTGCACAAATGTTGCTGTTTGGCTGCAGTATACAAAATTCGAAATGTAACACACAAGCAAAATGGCTGTGACCTCTGTTGATCCATTATACAGATTTATTCAACTGAAATCTGAACCAGAGCAACACTGGGCCCGAAGACTGTGTCTAACAAATGCAGGCTGCAAGTTCAGTCAGTATGGATGAAGATACATGGACACACATCGTATATTACATTCATTCATGCAGCGTTAGGCATTTTTGACTTGTTAAAAACATGTAAACCACTCAACCACATTGTTGACTTAATAAGCAACGAGAAACTAACGTCAAACTTGCATACGTTACAAACAATTTTTCTCTTATTCACTTCTCAAACTATGTTAAATGGGTTCTAGTTGCTGTTGTTGTCATCTGTCAAACTATGGGTAGAGACTTAGCCAGTCAACAGCAAAGTCAGACGGCATGTACAAATGGACGACAACTTTGCCGCAGTTCAAAGCTAAATGAAGTGCATGTAAAAACAAGTAAGTCATAGCTCACTGGTCATTGAGTCGCTTCTTGACCGAGTCGACAGTCAACGCTGGCAGGTCTCGTGCCAGCTCAGAAGTTCCACTGGCATGGATTCCAGCCACATTAGCTGCAATGCTGCTCAGCACTGTAGCAGCATTGCTGTAACTGCCAACACCAGCGCCACCACTGCCAAACGACTGATAGTCACCATAGTAGTCACCAGATGTCACCGGTGCTGCCTGGCACAGTCATTAAGTACAGCAGTTTCACACATAAACAACGACATGTCTAGCCATCATTGCTGTCGGCTGCGAATCAGAATGGCAACTTGCACAAAAATACTCGTACTTCAGCAATTTAAAAGAGTCTCCACAGAAAGCTGTCAAAGACTAAGCTGGAAACGAAAAGCAGATCAATGATAGGACGTTAGGTAACCGACTAAACGCACACTCAGCGTATTCGGAGTCGGTTCAACGGTGGGGGC
>Ga0209780_1000424_pt1 | contig 22150 bp, 8 predicted proteins | sample WorMetexBAHAMAS2_FD_187384 | JGI IMG/M metagenome (GOLD analysis project Ga0209780, IMG submission 187384) | Marine gutless worms symbiont microbial communities from Max Planck institute for Marine Microbiology, Germany - Inanidrilus exumae... | ecosystem: Host-associated > Annelida > Digestive...
GAAAACACGAGGTAGAATGGGGAGGGTGCGGGACTGTGTGGCACCTCCCGCCGCGGGGGTATTTTTTTTACATATTTTGGTCAAAATCCTGCATTTTGGTTCGTTTTACGTAAGAAATTGTGCTCCTTAGTCCCGACAGTAATATCAATGTTCGTTACGACCTGCCTCAGTTTATTGCTGGGTGGGTGAGGGGGGATCAAAGATATAGCTTTGACCCCCACCTCCAACACTGGGAGGTCAGCCGACCCCCTGATCCGCGGCTCCTCTGCCACTGGCATCTCTTCCGTGGGCCTATAATGCTAAGGATGGTACGGTACAGTACAGGGTGGCTCAATGGCTCAGATTTTGGATTGAGAGATATACGATGATGATATAGGCCTACTCCTTCGTCAAGTGCATACAAATCACCAAATGTAAAATCACGGTTATGCAGTGTTATATGATCAATGCGATTTCCTCACAATCACTCCATGTCGCAGCATAGTAGGCCTATATTGAACAGCTTGGGGCTCAGAATCCATAGCAAGATGCCGTCGAAGCCTCAGGACCTATAATAATAACTATACTGTGTACGTCACGGCCTCTTTGGCCCTCCGTATGTCCACGCGTGAGTGTGCGAAAGAAGAATGGAGTCCCTGATGGGCTATCATACGGCGTTGTTTGCGTGATTCTTCGTTTAGCCCTTTTGGTGCAGTGGCGGCTTGTGACAGACGGACGGACAGACGGACGGACGGACTGATACACGACGACATCATGTACCGCGCTATAGTAAGCATAGCATCGCGCGGTAAAAAAAATTCAAGCGTTAATTATGTAAAGCGAACTACCGCAGCTATAAAAACCTAGTCGCTCAAAACAGTTTATGAAAAATATTCATCAAATGATTTATCGTTTGGTTCACTGACAAAACGTTATGGACCGCACCAAAAAAAACCACGTCATATTCGTCTGTATATGCACCTGAAGCAATTGAGAAAAAAATGTCGCGGCTAACTGCCTCTGCACGGTCATTCGCTTTATTATGCTGCTATGCCGTTGGCGATGTTTTTATTTTATTGTTCCCAGCGTCAAGATCAATGTGGCATCGTAATCAGGCCTATTTACCGCTGTTACAGTGGTGGTTGTCTGCCATATACCGTATCCTCATTTCTTGCACCGACCTACCGGGCTGAGATAACCAACCTTCTCACCAGAACGTGGTCAAATGTTGACCGATTTACTCATTATTGTTAATCTTGACAGATTTTTAACTATTGTGGAATGATTTTATTGCTATGTGCATCTTTCTGTTTAGTGTTTTTGTACTGTTTTGTATTATTCATGTTTTTTAGTAACATGTTAGTGGCCTGTTGGCCCTTTGCTACTTATTTTAAATAAATAAATAAAAAATAAATAAACGTAAGCTATACTCAGCCGTACTCACTGGAACGGCTAAACCTAAAGTCGTCAAATTTTGTACACTGGTATAGGCTATATCAATTCTAGCAACAGGGTGACATATCGGCCACAAAAGAGGTGTGGTTATAATAGTTAAAAATACAACTGCACCTTAAATGCGTCGCCATATTTGTCATTTATCGCAATGTATGTTTTAGATTGTTGGTATAGTATTCTAACACTAATATTTCGCAAGGTGATGTACGTAGCGATTCGTGTGAGGTGTGGTGAGCTCTTGTACGACGACTTCGCTACAAATATTCTGCCGAGTTTGTAAAGTAAGTAAACAGTGTATAGCAGTTTATCATCAACTTAGCTCTTCACCGCTACGGGAAACTCACATGCCATATGGGATCACACAGTGTTATACCTGCCACTCGACAGAGGTGAGAATCCCGCCTTTACCCCCAGCCGAAGCAGGTACTCGATTTAGCGACCCCAGAGTTGACCTATGTTACTTTTACTTACTTTACTACTGTTTTTTTGTCAGAATCTCCACGATATCTGGCGCTCTTAAATCTTCTGCAAACGTAGCTATCCAGTGAATTAAAGTCACACTAGTCTCTTTACAATAACGTCAGTGCAGTTGGATAACGCGCTGCCTGTTGGCTGGGCCGTCACTGCTGTATCAGTATCAGACTTACTGTCTTGTCTAGGTCAAATGCATACAGATATGTTAAAGAAATACAAATAGCGTCGCTGTGTTGTAAGTGCGAACAGTGCTCGAGTGTCTGTTTGTCTGTCCGTCCATCTGTCACAAATTGGATTTCTACCAAGATGGCTAAACCTAGAAACGCTCAAACCACGCCATACGATAGCCCAGGGACTCTATAAGTTGTCTGACGCCAAAGATCTCAGCAAAATTCCATTGGCATGGGTGCCAAAGAGAGCTGTGGTAGGTTAAATCGGTGATTGTCCACCAATACAGTAGAAATTAGGAACTCAGTTTAATGGGCGTAGGCTCTGGCCTCTACATGCACGATGTCGTCGTAAAACGTTGACGTTCGCTATCTCATCTTCTGATGAGCTCTTGTTATGATTGCTAACAACCGGCGTACACTGTGTGGGTTGCAATGAGAGGGCCTGAACATGGTCAAGAGATGAAGATGACATTGTAACCTTTTTTTGGAAAATGCAGTTATGACATTGTACGCTACGATAATAGTAATAATAATATTAATACTGCAGACGGAAGCAGCGGACAGATCCCAGAGCTTTACAGTGTGTCAACATGCAATACTGTACCAATTCCGCGTAGTTGATCATCTTGTGCATTTCGATCCGCTTAGTCCTATGCGTTTTGCCTGTCAACTTGCTAAACTTAGCAAGCGTTCATTCAACTTGATTGAATTCATTCGACCGGCATGGCAATTAATACAAAGACCCACGCATGTTGTCTCGTGACCTTACCTTTTGATCCCAAAATAAATGAGTTTCCAGGCCTCACATTGGAACATTTTGTGTGTCAGATTTGGCGATCCTAGCTTCATCGGTTTTGGATATGCCATGCGGATAAACAGACAGACATACGGCGGCGAAAACCGCAGCACCGCTACTGCCGTCTGTGTGGCTAATAAGGTGGAGCAGCTACGTGCAACACTGATCATCAAATATTCATAATAGAGAGGCCTACACTGTTTCTGATTGCAGTGATAGTCGCATGTTGTTTATTTGAGGCAGTTTGACATCTACACTTTCCAGTTGTCGTTTCTTACAGGAGCCATCCGTAAAGGACGGCCGCAAAAGTGGCGGTGGAGTGTCGAAAATATTGGGGGTCAGAAAGCGTTGGTGAATACGCGGGAGGGGTATTTCCCTCCCGCCGTACCGGTACCGGTAGGTTTTCGAGGGTAGCAAGTACCGGTACCCGGAAGTTTTGACAATTTGTTGGTCAAAATCCTGCATTTTGGTTCGATTTAGGTAAAAAATGTGCTTCTCGACGCTTGACAGACAAGAAACGCCAGCACCATACCACCCAAACATTATTGGGGGTCAGAGATATAGCCTTGACCCCCACCCCCCTTTCACATGAGCCGCATCCGCATTTTACAATATTTCAACCGACTTAGAGCGTCGAGCGGTTTTGTGCGACAGCTGAGCTTTTTATTTCGTCTACCGAGTGCGAATGTCAGCATGTTGACGACACTGAACGCCTAGCTTTGCATGTTATGCCCTACATCAGATGTTTTTCAATGTCAAAGTACATGCAGACTGAGTATAGGCCTACAGGACGACATAGACTTAAATTTGCCCCGTACGGTACCGCAAAAGCAGTGGTACAACTGGTTTGTAGCCTATCGACTGGTGTGAGGTCGTCGAAACGAGATTAGCTTATTCAACAAAAGACGTATTGGTGGAGAGGGAGAGGAAATAAACGAGTTGGACTGGACTAACCTATCGCTTTCACGTCTTCGACAATGACCAGCACGGTTAATGCCGCGCCGCGCGGTCGCAGTGCGGTCGTATTTGTCTCGTCTGGTTCATTATATATAGTTCGTCGTGATTTAACTCAATTTGCTGCGCTGTCTCGGCTTCGTAATCATGAACATCATCATTATCATCGTCGCTGTTGTCGGCGGCAGTCTACAAGTTTAAATTGTAAGCACGTTCCACGTCGACTAGTGCTCTGAGTAAATAATAATTATCATTACACAGAGAGGCCTACTTCTACTGTTAACTGTGTATACATGAGGCAAGCATTGAGTTCAGTCTTTCAACTGCCTAAGTTCGCTAAGCTTCTACAAACAGAAACCCGCAGCCTTAGAAATTTGCCAAAAAATACCGAAGTTGCATTTGTTGTCACTTAATATTTTTCTTAAGCCAGATTTTTTAAAAACTGTGTGGTATAAAATAAGCTACACATGCCTAAATTATCAATAATGTAGGCGTATACATATGTAAGTATGTGCACTAGTCTACAATCAAGTACAATCAAGGCGCATACAATAGAGTATTTTAACAGTGTGAAACAGTAAGCACTAAGCTGAGAATATTTATTTTCATTTATTATTTTCAAATTTAGTTCGGTTTTATGCTTTGTTATATTTCGTTAATTTTTTGTTACATTTCGTGCGATAGACCGGTATGGCTATCTGTCAGTTTTCCAGAGCCCCGGATACATTTACACTTGAATGATCACGCGCTTTATAAATGTCGTAATAAATATAGGTTACCCATTTCGCACCGTAAGGAAGGCTATCATAATGTTGCATATACAGACCAGTATGCCGATCCTCCTTATGGTGTGGCCGCAATGTATGCTAGCCGCGTCGCATGCTGCCCCCTAGTGAGTCACGTTGAGTACCAGGTAGGCCCTATGCGCCGCGCTCTCCATTAACGTTAGAAAAGCAGATGGGACAGACACACGGACGGACGGCAGACCGTTACATTAGGCTACGCTTATTGCTGGTTTCGGCCAGCGTAACAACCAAGTATCCGATGCTGTTTACATTGGACAACTGTGTCTCTTACTGAGTACGTAAATCCATTGACAGACTTAGTCTATTAACATGCAAGCCAGTGCGCTAGCTTAAAGTGCGTCTTCCCGGAAAATTGTAAAATAAGGGTAAATTAACACAGCTACGTGTCATTTCAGCCAATTTCACTATTAAAACTGAAGCACATTAGACAATTTGTGTGTAACACAGAGTTTAAGGTGCGTTCAGACAAGAAAATCAGATTTTGCTGTCATTTTTCCGCTCCACGCCCCTTAGAAGCTGAGTGGGCACATTAAGCAGTATGTTACAAAAACTTGACGTTCACGAGGTCAAGTGTTGCTGCACGGCAGTATGAAAATCACATTTGAAAAGGCTTGCCATAGATCACTCAAAGTCAACGGATTATTGCTGTTATTCGATGGGCCACATATCAATTACAGGTCTATGGTAAGAACGACTCTATCTTGCACCGTTTTCGATATTTTATCAGTTATTTCCCTAAATGTAAAGAGGTCACGTGAACCTGAACACATCCTTTCGGGGGTAATCTATTATGCATGCACTCTATTACTCTTCGGTTAAATCATAGCTGTAGCACATCAAACATGAAGTACCAAGCTTCTTAACCCATTCCAGAGATATGATTGGGGTCACAAAATTAAAAAATGGACCACATGACTCTGATCACGCCCATTAGAGGGTAATTTAATCATCTTTATTCGTCAATTAGATAGCAGACAAACAGGCTAACACTGTCCTATGTACCTGAATGCAAAATGTGTCGACTCTTAGCTTCAGCCGTTCCAAAGGTATGATTGGGGCCACAAAAATGCAAATGGTCCATTTTACATGATCATTCATGTATGGCTTAATCATCCATGGACTATGACTTGCTAACATCAACCTACCTACCAAATTTAAAGTTTCTATTTCCACCCACTACGTAGATATGAAAGGTGACACAAAATGCGGAAAATATGGTAGTTTGTGGCAGTTATGGGCTTAGGGCTCACTCAAGGTCACTGGAAACAGCGCCGTTCTATACAGCGCGTAGGAGTTCCTATTAGTTTTCAGTAACTACGTCCCTATCTTACACCGTTTCTGACATGTAGCGAGATATTGCTCGAAAATCGCCGATTAACCTACCGCAACTTATTTGGCCCCCCGTCGAGGCGACCCCATTGCAATTTCGCCGAGACCTTGATTTGACATCAGAAAACTGGAGTCCATGAGCTATCGTACGACGTTGTTTCGTGGTCCTACGTTGATGTTTTGGTAGAACGCCGACTTGTGGCAAATGGACAGACACATGACCACAACATATCGCGCTATAGCGTAGCGTCGCGCGGTAAAAATCGGCGCGCGTCGGCGTAGGTCATACGTAGGAAGGAAAGACAGCGGCTAAGGCGGGAGCAGGAACTACGGTGTGCCAGTCATGTACGTTGGTTGCATTTACATTTTTTTTACATGTTTGTCAGCGCACCTTGCATCTCGCCGCTAATCTCCTGTGGTCAACAGTCGACCTGTCGCAGCGCGAATATATCAAACAGGACAGCTAGACGTCGATGCGCTTCGCCAGATTAGATCTAGCATAAAATCTTGTCTTCCTGCACTGGTTTCATCGAACCACCACGCATAATACCTTTTATCATACAGCCTAGCATCCGCTTGAAAACATAAAACAGCATAATGTAAGCAGGCAACTGCGACGCACGAACTGTTGGCGAGCGAGCGCGCTTTGACCTTTGTTAGACTAGTGAATTGTAGCATGCGTTGTGTCTGCTGACGTATCTCCATCCAACGTTGACCAGTTTCAAGCGTCGCTTAGACACATTAATCAGTCGCCTGAGGTATAACTTCGTACACGTTTTGTGTGTTAAATGTCCTTTAACCCAAGGAGGATTAAAGCTCCTGGCTTTAACCCTATGTTTATGGCAGCTAAATCCGTCACTGTTGATAATGAAATATTCTACTATTTTTTCATAATCTCACATAACAATTTTGCAAATTTTTAATTGGATTGGACCATACTTTATGTGGAAAACAAAAAATTGCGATATTCAACCAATATCTTGACCGGTGCTGGATTTGATAAGTAGGGATTGTATAGGGTCCTGGAGCAAAGCCCCAGTAGAGAGCACGGAGGACGAGGGCTTGGGGGACGAAATCGCCCAGAAGCTGAAGCATTTTAAATTTTAAACATGTGCGCAGCACTATTTTGTCCACAATTGGCAGTTATATTGGCATCGCTGAAATAAATGCTACATATTTTACAGAATTTGATGCCATAGAGGTACAAACTGCGGAGACATTGCAGTCAGATGCTGGGCAAAATCAAATCGCATTTGGATTATTATTTATTTATTATTATTGAATAGTACACAAGGTACAAAAAAGAACAAACATAAAGACATAAAAACATAGATAAAACCTAAAACAAACATCAGGAAATCAGCTAACGCATATACCTTTGATAAAACATGCAATGTCGTCCGTATTAAACAGGTGGGAACAAAGGTTTAGATTGTCTTGAAACAGCAAGAAGTCTCTTAACACAGAAACGTTGGCTGACATTTCAGCAGACACATTGGACAAAAAGTAATAACAGTTAGTATTACACTGATGATTCGCATCTGCGAGTAGCAAACGTAATGTACACAGGTAGTCTTCACTGTACGAAAACTCATGACTGGAGTCCGTGGTGAGTTCACATGCGACCCCCAACTGTTCTTCTTAGTCTTCAGTAGGGGGTCAGTTGTCTCCTGAGTCCTGACAGGGTCAAATCCGCAATACCCATGACAAATCCAGCATTCACCTCGACCTGTATTTAAAATGACACTACACAGAGTTATTCTGGAATGCTACATAGCGTAATATATTGAGTTGCCTTGAGTTACCACTAAATGTCATTCCGAGTTCAATATTTGAAGAAATATAACACAACATCATCGGTCATCTTGCGATACGATACGATACGATACGATACGGTAGAGATTAACGTGAGCACAAAAGCTGACGGGATGGCCAGCTTAATCTAGCGCACGGCCCAGAAACGAAAAAATAAGGAAAAAATAAAAATAAAATCAAAAACCGAGTAGCTCAGAAGAAACGATCCAGGCAAAGATCCGTGGAGGCAGTGCGCATGCTCGCTACTTCTACTTTCCCATTCGACCGAAAAGGCGGTTCAAGGTCAAGGTCATACGCGACTACGTATGTATAAAAACTAGAAACTATACAAAGACGGCACACAGCTACGATGGAACATTCATAAGAAGCTCATCTTCTTCCGATGAAGGTACCGACTTGACGACGAGCAGTATCGAATCACGAATGAGTAAGTAGGCTTAGATGCGTGCTGATAAAGTCTGTGCAGGAAACAGTAACAGCAGACAACTCGGATACAAACTGTGCAGTGCAGTTAGATAAAAACAGGACATGGTCGGGTGAACTGAATACTGTTCAGGCGGGACTTGAAGCTGACAGGAGGAAGCAGGCATTCTTCAACTGGAGGAGAGTTCCACAGTCGGATCGCACTTGAAAACGATTGGATGTATGTGCTGGTGCTACATTGCCGGATTTGCCCATATGTGGTTTCATACCTTCTGGTGCAGACTGGAACCGGTTCTAGATAACCTGCGGCAGGAATTGCGACAAGACCATTTCAGATGTGTCATTAGGAGCCTACTATGGGCTCGCCGTTGTTTGAGTGTAACCAACTGAAGCTTCTGGAGCATAGCTGACTCGCTGAATGTGCGACGGTGATCACGACAGGTGAAGCGTGCAGCATTTCTCTAAACCGATTCAATTTTGCTGATCGAACAGCGCGTTTCCAGTAACCTTGACTTGAGTAACCTTTTAAATCATTACAGCTTTTTTTGAAATCTTTCTAAATTAAATGTCTTCAAATGTAGAATCACATCCACTAGCTAGTGCATACTTACCAGCAATTAATGAGTGATATGTGGACGATAATTTTAACTCGCGTAACCAGTCAGGCAGCCACCTACGATAAGCAAAATGGTGCAATGCAAAGACATCATTTTTGTAGGTGACTAAGTATATCGGACCTCCTTATTGTCGAGCTGACCCTGGTGAGCCACGGTGAATATGCCAACTGGACAGACAGACAGACAGACGGGCGGACGGACGGACGCCTGACCGTTGCATTAGGCTTTCTGTTACGGATGCGGTCAGCATAATAAGACGCGACATAATGGCTATCAAACAGCGCCAACGTCGTTGACCTTGAGTAACTTTCGAGGTCATTTAAGACATTCTGTCTCTGAAATAAAGGCTCTTTAAGATCAGGTCATAAGCAGCCGTGTACAGACCTTTATGTTTTCCAGTAATGTAACTTCAAACTCTGAAGTTTGCCGTTTTAGACCTTTTTGTCACACGAAATGTTTTTTAAAAGTCAACTCACAGCATTAACACGTGTCGGAAACACCGTCGGAGAACAATTCTGTTAAAATTGAATATTTTGTATGTCATTGTAACATATTAGTAAATCTCGAACTTCGAATTGATTCAGTAGGTTATTCAGTAGGCACGCACGCGGATTTAACAGGCGACATTTTCAAATTTACATTCTGAAAGGGCAAAATTGCAGAACACGTGAAATTTTCTTGTAATAAATCAGCGGTTCTGTTTTGTATGGTGCCAAGGCAACGCAAACACGTTGCTAAGTGCCAGCCCAGTCAATTAGTTTCCATACAGAGTAACGTTCATTTTATGTCTGACGACCGTGATACGAGTAAGCTTACATATTTCTCCACGCTTCGGGGCGACTTCTGTAGCTGGATTGGATAATTGCGCTGAAAATGTCACGTGTCACCTGGCAGCAATATAGGCTACCTGAGCTACAGCAGCGAGTGAAAGTGATCAATTTCCAGCAAATTACATCCATATTATACACGCCCGCTGCATCTCGCTTCGGGAAAGTTTAACACTTATAGTCACCGTCCAAAGAGCGCTCCTGATTGGCTACTGCGACAGGCAATGAGTGATATTTTTATTTCGGTCTAAAATACACGATGAAAATAAAACAACAAGACTGCATTTACGTAATCAGCTGACTGATTTTGTGCCTGTTATTAAAAATACGTACGCACGGTTAATAAACAAGGAGTCGCCATAACGGGACGTAACCGTACTGGACCGCCGTGCAGTGTCGTCCGCCCGACCGAACACGCGCCCGGCGGCCGGCCGGCCGGCCGGCCCGCCCGCCGGCAGCGTTACAGACAAAGACAGACGACGACAGACGCCAACCAGCAAAACAATACTGGCCCATTAGGAGGGCCAGTAATAAAATTCGTACCAATCGTACGCTCGAGTTATGGATTGAAACCGGATTTGTCGAGATGCCGAGAATCGGTTCGAGGCAACTTTGTCAACTTTGCCCATCAAAAGCGAGCTAGCTGAACGTCGACTAGGCCTGTACACGGTTTTATCTTCATACACAGTCGCGCTTGTGGAAAAAGTCTGCGCTTCCGAGTTCGGGCTACGCAGTCGCCAACGTGCGCACAAATATCGCTGAGTAAAGCCCGGTCCACACTAGCAACAATGTCGAAGCAACATTGTCGAAGCAACGTTCGACTTTGTCGAAAGGACGAAATTCTGACGCAAAACTAGTTCGACATTGTTGCCGTTTTTGGCAACAAAGTCGAACGTTGCTACGACATTGTTGCTGGTGTGGACCGGGCTTAACGTTGTCGACAACAAAGAATATGAGTGGGTCCATTAGGCTACGCTAGGTGGCACCGTATGACTGAACAGGCATGGCATAACCGACATGATGCCGGAGACAGCTAATGGACGGACCGGTCTCAATGAATTCATTTCCGATACGTGTCGCGCGTCCAGAAACTGACACGTGGACAGGATGTTAATTTCCGTTGTTATAAAGAACGGATCCAGGGGATGATGGGATACATTTCCACCAGCTCTTCCATCTGACGCGTATCACTTTAATGTCTCTATTTATTATAGGCTTGAAGAGACTATCATGGAAATATTATACGGGGCAAAAACGGTGTTTACGCATTCGGCTAGAACTCCGCCGAAAGTGAACCGATTTGGATGAAATCTTGAGCACTGTGAGCACATTGTTGGGGCTGGATCTGGCAGATTTTTGGCGCGATCCGCGCAGTAGTAGAGACAGTTTGAGAGGCAGACGAATTTTTTATCAGGTAAATAACGCACGATTTCACCCATTTCCCGTCAGATAAATTTTACGATATTTTAATGTAACAACGTCGATCGGTGAGGCGGTGAAAACTTTCAGGACAGAATTTTGAAAATTTTACGACAAGGTGTCGTTTTTTTCCAAAAAACGCAAAAAAATATTCACAAAATTTCCAGGTCTTGCCGCCATAACTCCGCAATGATTACAGATCGCCGGAAATTCATTACGGGATGTCTATAGCTTCCATGTTTACCGTTAAAATCAAATCAAAGTCCTTTTCCTTGGGATGTACGCTCCGCACAGGAAGCACACCCACAATTTGTTGCGACGTCCATAACTACGTATCATTATCGTATCGTACGGATAACGCTTACATCAGTCAGTCGCAGGCAGCCAATCACCATCGACTATTAAGTCACGTGACACTAAACCTCATAGATGCAGTAAGTAAAACAGCTCGTTTTACATGTGCGGACGCTGAAACAAAACTGAAATAATAATAGCGCCATTCGATAGACCGCATACAAGTTTCTATTATAGTCCATAGTAACATAAATAACTATGTCAATATCTTGCACCGTTTTTGATATAGCGAGATGTTGGTCGCAAATCGCCGATCTGAACCTACCCCACTTCTATTTGGCGCTCCCATTGGGGGTGACCCCGTCGGAATTTCGGCGATATTTTGGCATCTGAAACTCGATTTTCTGGGCCATCGTACGGCGTTGTTTGCGTCATCTCACGTTTAGCCATTTTGGTACTATGCCGGCGTGTGACAGACGGACGGACGGATGGACACACGACGACAGCATATACCGCACTAGCATAGCGTCACGGGGTAAAAATTGGTTAACTTTGCTCAAAGACAAAGATGGGTCACTCCCATCCCGTCTCTTCTTGTCTCCTGTCCTCCCATCCATGCCTTCCCTCCCCTACCTTCCCTTCTCCTCCCCTCTTCCTAGAAGTAGGTGCTGCCGGGTGACCGATGGTACGCGTTATCCTGGAAGTTTAAAGCTAAATGTGGCTTAAAACATTCTGGAGGCATTTGCACAAACTTATTCATCTCATATTCGCAATCGATTTCTTATAATTGTTATAATTTTGACACAGTCTCTTAGCCAGTGCTCCGACCTCAAACAAAAAATTATGGAAAAAAGATAGGGTCAGTACAAATTTTGGGGTCCGGACGCGTTTATCAGCATTGAATGCGCCGTTGACTTTGCTGTACCATAAGTGCACTATGAGAACATGAGATGACCATATTATCTCCTTCTGTATGTGTGTGCACACTGCATAAGATGATACGGCACAGGTTGTTTATCGGGTCTGTCGTGCCGCTGTGCGCCTGTCATGCAGTGGCGTAACTTTGGTCTGGGGAAAAGCTCGAGGTGTACTTATAAAGTGGGGGTCCGTTCCCCACTTTAAAAAGTGGGGGCCAGGACCCCCGTCCCCTCTGAAATTACGCCTATGCTGTTATGTGTGGCTCAATTCGCCCAAATTTCCGACTACTCGCTACGAAGCGCAGCGAGATAAACCCATAATTCGGCTAATGCATTGTGTGCTAAATAAAGAACGGGTTTGGAGGCTGGTCAAGTATCTCGCTCCGTCAATTTCGGAAGTGAATGTCGCGCGGCTGGCTAATTATACTCGGACGCCGGATGAGACGTCATAGAGACGTAACGTATCTGATGCCAAGCACTGCAGTCAGGGCTGCGTTAATCGAGTATTTTGTTAATCGAGTACTCGGCGAGTAGCTTAACGAGTACTCGCCAAAATCCTGAAGCACACGAAGGACAGCAGCTATTCGATACGTTGTAATATTATTGTAGTCTACACCGAATTTCATTATCGGCCTACTTTAAAGCCAACTTTTAGGCATAATTCAGTATAGCTCTGCCAAGTTAATTACTGTTAATTGCTATTATAAAAAAAACAAAACTGGCGTCAGTTTCTATTCGTAGTAAAAGCCGCCGATCAGCGCTCATGGTTGCAGGAAGTGAAAAGGTTTTTGAATTTGTCCGATGGTAGGTCTAATTCATTTTACCATTTACAGCGACAGTTACCTGACGGCACTTCTCTTGCAGATGTGATCAATGAATTGTTTGCTAGTGATTTGCCGCCTCTCAGATAATGATGAATACTGTGACAGATTTATAATTGACGTGTAAGAGGTCGAAAAACCGCCGCCTAAGGCGCATTGACCTGAGCAAAGCAGAGGGGCCTGACGAATTACCCAATTAGATTCTTCATGATTGGCTCCACTGTTGAGTCAGCCGATATGTAGGCCTACGATTTTCAATGCACGTGCACACCTGAGAGAAGGTTTCTTCCCTGAATGCTGAAAATCGGCAGAAGTTATTCCGGTCCCAAAGGTTAAAGGTAAAGGTAAAGGTCGGATTTTTATAGAGCGCTACTTACACAGTAAATCACCGTGACCATTGCACGCGTTAACGGACAACAGGACCCGAGGCATGCAGCTGCAACACACACCCCCGCTCCAATCAACCACACCAGGCCTTCACCACGTAAGCATTCACCAGATGGCGCCACCCATGTGAGGAAGCAAGCATTCCATTACAGCTTACTGCTCATTTATCGACCTCGAAAGGATGAAAGGCTGAGTTGGCCTAGTTGGCTGACCTGTAGCGGATGGTTTACCCACATAAGTGGTCACCCATCAGCTGCAGGTTGAGCGTAGGACAGGGAAAGTTCGCCGGTCACAGACCGACATTCTACCAGTCAGCTATCTGACCGATATTAGAGTGGCACCATGGACTGATTAAAGCGCAGGTTGAACAGTTTGAGGCTGTACAAAGGCGTGCAGTTCGAATCATCTTTGAGGTCACTGCTAATATGCCTTATCAGTCTGCGACAGCATACGTAGCATACGTGAATATCTTATCTATACATGCACGTCGGGAAGATTTAAACAAAAACTTCTTTAGAAAGCTTTTGAATAATCCCGACAACCCACTGTTCGATCTATTACCACCACCTCGTGACGCTGCCATTATAGGACGACTCCGATCAGCCCACCTCCTATCAGTTCCGAGGACACGTACCACCAGATACCGATCATTTATGCATCACGGTTTGATCCGCTATCAACCGAAATTAAAATAAATTACCCTCCCTTTTATTAATTATTTTATATACTGTTGATAACTAGAACTGTTCATGTTGTTTCGTTGTTTTGTTGTTTTAATGCAGTTTTCTTAGTCGCAGAATTTATTAGTTATTTTAATTGGTATGTTGTTTGACATTGCTTAGTTGTATTTGTTTCCTATGTGTGCTAAGTGTATTTTATGTTTTATGTCGTGTATTTAGGCCATATATTTTTAAAATCTAGCATTGTTATATGCTACAACATTAATAAACTTACTTACTTATTTATTTACTTACTTACTTACCGCTTTAAAACAGCAAATATAAAAATTTTATCCGCACATTCGAAACTCGCTATCACATACTTTAATCAGTCAATGGCCTGTCTTAAACATAAAAGCTGCTTACCTACTTACTTACTTATTTACTTACTTACGTCTGTGAGAAAACGAGCTGGCACTTCAGCGGACTGAGAAGAGAATGATTGGATGGATGTGTGACGCATAAGTTCACGTGCAGTGAGTTGAGACCGAGACCAGGAATAAATAAAGTCAAATTTACAGCAGTGCAGTGAAATAGACTGAAAGAGTACGGGCATGTTGTAAGAAAGGACGACAGTGATTGGGTGAAAATGCATGGATTATGAAGTGGAAGGCGTAAGGCCTAGAGGTAGGCCAAAGAAAACTTGGGAGTGAGGTTGCAGAAAAAGATTGTCAGAATCGACGTACATACAACTATGTAAGAAGATGCTACGAACCACAGTAAATGAAGAAAGTTAATTAAAGGTATTGTATAATAACCACAAAACACGGGATGAAAGATTTTACCGCTCATCCGAATCGTCCTGGATTTTAACTGGCCATTAAACGGGTTGTAATTTTTGTTGTTGTTCCGGGTTGCAGTTCACTGACATAAACATATCAACATGTTATTCAGACAAAGATGTGATGGGGAAAAACTAATCACGATATTAAATCGTATCTGTACTTGTTCTACGCATTGTACTTTTACTCTGTTGTACATAAAATCAAATGCCTTTATCAAAAACATGTTCAATATTAACTCAGTTACTATCGATTACTCGAACAGACAAATTACGTACGTCCTCCAATTTGGAGTCAAGCATCGCGTTATTGAAGTTACTCGGAGCAGCCCTAATTGCAATAGCGAGATTATAACGAGCGCTAACGAAGGCTACAAATAACCATTAGTCACTGATATGTCACGTCTTTATAAGACCATGTCTGTAGCATCAATCACTAACGGTTACGTCGCCGACAAATTGTATCATTACCAGTCAGCATTCAACAGTTACAGTTTCACGTGGGACTGCCGAAATAATGACCCTCGTTTTTCGCTATCTATTTAAATGAGAGACTGCTTCAGCTAATCGCTCTTTGCTTTCTATTTGTCATTGTCATCTTTTATGCTGCTGGCGATATGCTACAGATAAGTTCCTCTGTTATTGAAATACAAAGTCTCTTGATTGAATGTATTCGAGCGCAAACTTTTGTAGCTAGACATGAGCATGGATGTAAAAAAAATCCTGCTGTGTGCGAATCGAACCAAGGTAAGTAAGTAAGTAACTAAGTAAATTTATGCACAGCGTCCAAGAACAACAGTCACTAGGTGCTGTATGACGATTACTGGAAAACAGCTCCAATCATGTCCGATGGGTAAAAGAAATTCGTTGTCTGGGATTTACAGTACGCAAAGCTAAACCTTTGAATATATTGGTCCATTGCTGCTATTATTTACGAATTGTTATCGGCTAAGAGTAGTTTGTGCATAGTTTCGTCTTAGTGTGTTACAGATATCGACATCATTATTGACTACTCGTGTGTATCTTAGCCTTTACTTTTTACTTTACCTTTTCTTTTATGTGTACTTTGTACGATTTTCACAATAAATAAATGTCTTCTGAATCAGGCCAATACGTCATATTTCCGTTCTGTTAACGTCACTAAGGACGTTCGTTGTTATTTATTTAATTAATTTTAAAGTAAAATGTTTGCAGATTTTGCCTCATGGCTTCGAGTGCTTTCCATTGAACAATAGTGATTTAAGTCTTCGACTTTGCTGTTAGTCGATTTCTCAAGAAACACTTTAAATCTTCGAATACTGAAGTAATATGTTCCGTAGAACAAGGATCTTATAGTCTATATAGCAGAAATTGCTGATATTGCCGACTCTTGAAATATTAACTTACGCTCGTGTTCTGATGATGCGCAGGTGTTGCTGCAGTTGCACTGTAAGACAGATGCTGCAAACGGCCGAATGGTTTCACTCACGCAATGCATTTATGACGCCGGACCAGAGATGCGGAGTTTGAGTCGGAGTCCTACTTTTTAAAAATCCTGGAGTCGGAGTCTCGAACGTATACGCTTTTGGATTTTTATGTATTCGTTGCAGTGCCGTATAATTTTTGTGCAACTGGACTGGACATATACTAGTAATTTAAATTTTGTTTGTGTAAATAAATATTGTGCACCGTTTTAGAGTATGCTATGAATGGAATTAGGTTTAAATTTTAAATAACGTTGTAATAATATGGGAGCATTATTTTTTAATCTTGAGAATTTGTTATGTCTGTCCTATTCCTTCACCCATCACTTCTGCCTCTTCTTATTCACCACTCTGCTCATCCACAACTTTCACTCCTAGCTCAAAACCTACCCGTTCCACAAGTCTTACCCCCGTAGTTTCACTTCTTTGTCCCGGGCTACCTTCACGGACTTTTCCCCGGACCGTTTTTTCTGAGCTACTCGGTTTTTAGTTTTTCTTCATGTTTTGTTTCTGTGCCTTGCGCTAAAATAAGCTAGCCATATCGTCAGCTTTTGAGCGCACGTAAATATATCGTATCGTACCAGTACAGCCGCAGACGTGCACAGTGGCCCGTTTCTACTGGAAGCCGAACAGTCACAGTGTGGCGACACTTACGACCGACTAGTAAACTTACGATATCCACAATATGTTCTGGAACACTTCCAGAACACACTCAATTCTTGTGTGACCATGTTCTACCAAATTCCTACATTTCGTAAACATTCACCCACAACTTTTTGTGTTATTTACTAACAGACTGTGTGGCCTGTGTGGCTTAACGGTAGAGCGTTTGCTCGTGATCCTAAAGGTCTTGGGTTCGAACCTCGGCAGGTTCGCTTCCAGGTAACAGCCTTGGGCAAGCTGCTCACACGCCTGTACCTCTGTCACCAAGCAGTATAATTTGGTACCGGCCGATGAGCGGTGACGCTCTTTGGTTGGGAAGGTAACTGCAGGCCTGGCGGAAAGTAATGGCAGCCTACCGCCGGATGGATAGCTTCAAGTCACCTGCGGGCTGACTGCCTGTACACCGGGATCAGCTCCGGGCCCAACGCTCGGTAACGAGTATGGCAGAACTTTACCTTTTTTACTAACAGACAAACGGTGGAGTGAAAACGTTACCTCTGCTGCAAACGTGTAGTGTAGTAGAATAAATAATGAAGATAATGAATATAAAGCGGTATAAGAACGAGCACGAGTACACGAGTTTCAAATGCCGCGGAAGCAGTAACTGCACTGACAAAAACCTGAATCGACGGCCTTCATCAGCCATTGCCGGTTTGCCACAGTCGACTCATAGCCACGTAATTGTATAGGCGACAAGCAAATGCGACCTGCGGGTGTCCGCCGAACTCGTATTCGTACGGTGCAGGCCTGGCCATCGTACACGGACGCAATCAACGAGGAAAATTGATTTGCTCGCAGCGTCAATGCCAAAGTCAATATACAATCACAAATCTCCTCCCCTCCCCTCTTCACTTCTGCACGTCCTCACCGGCTCCCCGCACCTTCGCTGCCATAATCAATATCCTCCACATATTTTCCGCCATTTTCCGCCGTTCCGTGAAACTTAAAAATAGACGCCCGATGGAGTTGATGCGTACAAAATCTCGTTGGGCAGCATCGTCATTAATCTCACCTGAAACGATCACTGTGGTCACCAGCTCTCGCTACAGTGAGGGCGTCAGGCCATTATATTTTACGCATGTTTTTCATTCTTTCTTTCTTTTTTCTCTGGAAGCGTTTTGCCCGACGCCATTTAACCGATGTTTTCGAAAATGTGCCACACGATGTTCTTGGACCTTGGCTGCCACCTTCCGTAAACAGGCATCCTTGTCCGTGTTACAAAAATAGCAGCTATGAACACATTTATTTACTTTCATTAATGTCTTGATTTTAATTGTTTTGCATTTATCGTTTTTCAAGTACAGCCCTTGCATAAAAATACGCATTCGGTCGTCTCTACACCAGCTCTTCGTATATCGCGTCACTAGCGTTCGATGTTTGGCTGTCGGGCGGGTCTTCTCCGATGGTCTGGACCTCACTATCGGACACTCTTCGCTACCCGACACCTTTCATTGACAGTTTCCGTCGTGACTTAAAAACTTCTTATCTCAATTTTCTAGCATATACAGCGCATCAGAAGCTTTGCGATTACGCGCTGCAGAAATTCACGATTGACACAGACACTATCATTAACATCGGACGGACGAACAGACAAAATCATTGCAGCATGATACTGCGCTGCGCACTTGCGAACGAGTACGTTGCGACGTGCGGTAAAGATGCAGGAGGAGATCCACAAAGCACAGTTGCTCTATTCAGCCACTGGACATACTTCTTTATTTACTTTACTACGTTTCTCGCGCGCTAATGGTTTTTATATCTGGACTCGTTTAGTCGTTACGCCGATTTATTTTCTCAGTTTCCGCCAGTCGGTACGCCAAGTTGGCTAATCACCCAGTCGAGGCACGTTATTGCTGCAGCTTCGCGGCATCGTATCTGGACGATGCGGAAACAGCAGCGGCCGCAGAATCATCAAGGAGCTGCACCTGCAACCCATAGCAACCACAGGTGTAAAGACCGAACGATGTATGGCCTCAGATCCGGACACGTTCGCGACCATTTCGAGATGCGCCGACCAACAAGTTGCTGACACGAAAGCAGCAGATCGAACATAACTATCAAGCACGTCAGTAAAGGGGACTGATATATATATCCACACATGCCGATACTATCTATCAATTAACTGCAGAAGCGTTGTGCAAAGCTTTCGTTATGTCTTTATGTCAGAATCTATACGTGTATTATGTAACTTGTTATTATTTTTTCGCTACCAATTTGGTGAATTAAGATGAATATACATGTAAATTAGTTAATTACCTTTACCGCGTGACACTAAGCCTACATATTTATGCGACTGCAGAAATTATGTCCGTCTTTCCGTCCGTCGCACTCTTAATTGAGCCGTGTTAAAACGGATAAATGTGGTTGTCCCATCATTCTATAGTTGTTAGCGGCACTTCTTCTGGACTTAAGACAGATTATAGATTGCGACAACCTGCCGCACTGACCCTTCTCCCCCTCCCCTTTATTTCTCCTTCCGTTTCGTTTCTCTTTATTTTACCGACCCATTTAGTGGTTCAGGTAGAGCAATTGGTCCTGTGATTGTGCACGTCGGTGTGTCTGTGCGTACGGACAATAACTTCAACCTAGATATTTGGCAAGCTTGTTTATATTGATCCTACCTTTGTCAAGTTCAAAGGTCACGGTCACAGATTAAAGTTCACGGTCACGAAAGAAACAAGTGGTAGGTGCGAGCTTGAGTAATAGCTTTCTATTTCCTTTTCCTTTTCTCCCTCCCTCCTTATTTGTTGCCGCCATCATTGTGAAGCAAATTCATTGCTGTTGTAAACACTTAACACATAAAATGCGTTTGCGGCCTGCAGGCGGCTTGCAGCATTCCTTCTTTTTTGGTATTACAAAATTAACTAGATGCATCGCAAAGCCCAGCGTGAGCCCGCCCAGCATTCTGTTGTTTTAGACTGTAAGCTCGTGCCACTACATAACACGTGCTAAAGTTTGCCTGCTGTCTGTTATATAGCGTACATGCGGTAAGGCTGGCAGTGTTTCCCAATGCGAAAATTTAGGGGGTGGGCAAAAACTCACCAACCGTCCTCAGCCGTTTTTGGACCAAAGTTTATCAAATGTGGTGGGGATTCCCTGTAGATTGACAATTTTCTTTCCGATTGTTGATATCATGTTCAATTGCAGAGATATTTTCGGTCAAAGTTCAATCAAAGTCGGTCCCAAAAAAGCGTTTTTTTGCCCCCAGCCCGTGAGGGCGGGGCGGTGGGTAAATGCCCGGAGAGTTCGGGCAAATTTTTCAAACAGCAGTCATAAGTTGAATATGTGCCCCAGTTTGGTTAAGATCCGTTCAGTGACCTCAGAGATTAGGCGTCGAAAAAGAATGAAAAAACACAGCGGTAAAATATATGCCCTTCGGCATCGCGGTGCCGTGCGGGCTAATAATACTATGTTCGCGGTAACGTAATTCCAGAAATTTTAACAGATCGCGTACCATACAAATGTTTATACGTATCACACGTACGCTCGACCTGTGCAATTCGCACTGTCAAAGAAATTGACATGGTAGTCATACTTCTTAGTCGAAATCCGTGGCATGACATTCAAAAACCCTCGTTTATCATCATCGGTCATGCGATGTCGTCGCTCAATGACATCTGGAACAGTAAACATCTTTACATTCAGACCAACGTCCGCGTTTACCAGACGCTGGTTCTGTCACTTCTCCTGTGTAAATTCGAAACGCGGACCTTGATAAACACGAAATATGATATCACTCAAAGTATTAAACTCTATCGAATCATTTCACACAAAGTGTCAGCGAAGGATCCTCGGAATCAGACGGTGCATTTTATCTGAAGTTACGAAGTCACTTCACGCACGGGTCTATCAGTCACCTGTGTCCGACCGTATTGCGAGAGGTCGGAACGACATTGCGAAGCTGCCAGCTGATACTCCAGTCGACCTCTCTGCTGGTCATCCACCATACAACACTTGGAAACGTCAACCTGGACGTCCACGTGCCAAGTGGACCAATCAGCTCCTTTGTGACAACTATAACAAGGTGTCGCCCTAACGTGACGTAACACTACTGGTTCGCCGTCGCGTGCTGCCTCATGGTGAGTTACGTTGCATATGACAGACGACAACAGACGACAGACGCCAGCGACCATCACTATTCTGGCTCTCTTACACTATGTGTAGGCGGGCCAGTAAATAACCTGTCGCGATTCTCTGGCGACGAGCTGTTGGTCGTGGTCACTCGGCAGCGACGCTGCGGTCCTCGGTGACCACGCGTTAACGACGACAACGACCAGTTATGCAGCCAAGTCCGAATCCAAATCCAAGAAAATGCTCTCGGCGACGGTAGACTTCGCCCGCAGGGTCACACGTGGCGCTTTCGACCAAGCTACGTCATCTGACGGCATCTGACTGGTGTCGCCACCTGGCGATCTCGACGAAACACGCGTGTCGTCTTTGATTCCGACCTGTTCGATCCATTACACGAAAGAATGACGTCATCCACGAAACCGGAAGTACATAACGTATCGCACTGCCGTCAGAGGAAAAACTGAGCCATTGTCACGTGTAATATGTACAGAAAATTTCGTGAACTTTAGTCTTGTGGTTTTGGAGATATGCGAGCGGACAGATAAAGATACAGACAAACAAAAGAGCATACAAACAGACAGACAGACATGCTGATTGCAATATTTCGCACCCCTACCCGGGCGTTGACTTACGTCCGTGTGGAGAACGTGGTCGGCCTCGAGTACCATATATTATTGAGTTATTCCTCTTAAAATACATCAGCTTTGACGTCGTGGTACAGAGGGACGAGCATAATTGACAGTTGATCTTTCGACGCAAACCGTAACCTTCAGAATGCGGACAAGTGGTCAGCCACCGGTCCATAATTAGTCAACGGAATGGACCGTCGGCGGACGGAACTGTTCGCAATCCGCACATCGCGGCCGCCGAAATTTACGGCTTGCGGATAACGCGCGGGAAGCCGACGTGTTGGACGTATGTAATTACCCGCGCCGACGTCACGGCCGCCGCCGCCGACATGTTAATGACG
>Ga0209780_1000425_pt1 | contig 22148 bp, 10 predicted proteins | sample WorMetexBAHAMAS2_FD_187384 | JGI IMG/M metagenome (GOLD analysis project Ga0209780, IMG submission 187384) | Marine gutless worms symbiont microbial communities from Max Planck institute for Marine Microbiology, Germany - Inanidrilus exumae... | ecosystem: Host-associated > Annelida > Digestive...
GCGACGGACGGTCGAACGCCGAGTCGTCGAGCCAACCGTACTGTCGGCAGATCCGCCCGCCGCCGCCGTCTCTGCCGCCGCCGCCGGCCGTCAGCAGGTGCCCCGCCACCGCCGACGACGCGCCGACGGACGCGCCGGCGGCGAGGGCGAAGTCGTAGAGCGTCAGGTTAATACGCTGACCGCGGCGCGCCGCTATCACCCACGGCTTGACCGAGTGATCGCAGGTGCTTTGCGGGAACGGCCGGTCATCGTCTGACGTCTTGGTTTGATCGCTGCCAGCGACGATATAGCCACTCGGCAGAGTGACGTTGACGTAGGAGTTCATCGCGCAGAATTCCTTAGACGCTGTCTCCACTGTAGAACAATATCAGCGGACAAATTTTCAGCGTTTAAGTACGGTAACTCAAAAGGCACAGGCCTGTTCACATAGCAGCGACAAAATTTAACTGAACTGAACTATTTCTGAACATTATCAAAAATGCAAACTCTGTTCAGTTTACGTCGCTCAGAATCATGTTCGTGTGCATACATAACAGACGTATAACAAATTTCATGTACTACTGATTTATGCACTTTACAACCTGCATCATTATGACCACACGGGCGCCGAAATCTCTGCTCACAAATGTGTCTCCCAAACTTCTGAAACGTTACTCTAGTACGAAGGCTTGTATGTCGTTAAAGTAGAGAAAAAAGTTGTCATGAGGCCCGTTTCTTGTTGACAACCATAGTCTGGCTGGTTGCAAGCTCCGTCTACATTATAATAAGCGTTTTTCACTAGCAACTATGAGGTGTGTTTTTATGATCACGACTGGGTACCGTGCCATAGGACGCGTCTAACCGCGCACCACAAAACGCACCCCCTTAGCTCGTGTTCTTAGACTTGAAAAATGCTCCTAAAGTAGGCGGAGTCTGCTTAACCAACCGGGCGTGATTGACGACGTAAACGGAGCTATGTTCAATTATCCAGTGTTTCCGATTAATCGATCGTTCACTGTAAGTCGAGTCGATATATTCTTTCGAACTCTGTATGAGCGAAGGAATCTGTGGTTGTATGACATTAACCGTAAACTTTAACTGAAGCTTATACCTTCTTAAACATTGAACCACGCACCTACAAGTAAGTGCATAAAATGTGTAACAAATTAATTCCGTTTCGACTACTAACCGTTTGAATTATTTTCCATAGTCGTAATATTATACAAGAATACTTAGCTATCGCAAACAGAAGCAGTAGCCTCATGTGACACATGGGCAAAGTAAAACAAATAGTCAAAGAATTATGACGAGAGACCGCATCGTCTTGTCACCTCACGCGGCGGCGAAATAGATTCGTCCGACCTTTATCCAACTAAAATAGTTTCTTGGGCCTACTTGCTTGGGCCCACATGAGTCAGACTCCCAAACGACATCTTGAACGGTTCATCTTTTGTTGCGTATACCGCAGCAGTCTTCCAATGCTTTTTAATGGGGCTGACAACCCCCACAATCACCTCTACCCTTTTGGATCTTGACCCTCATCAAATACATGATTCCCTGCGTCCACCTGAGTCATTCTCCTAAACGGCATCCCGATCGGTTCACCTGTTTTGCACAGCTCACGCGTGTGCTCAACACACAGATACACACACAGACACACAGACCACGCTACGCGTGACATCTGTCGCAATAGGCCATATCTATGCTATGCATGCGATGCGGTATAATAACACACACGTCCTTATTCACCGAAAACGGTAGCACATAATATATACAGTGTAGACAGAAAACTGAAGTTCACAGAGGATCGCAGACGCAAGTCTCTGGCTCAGTACCCACCGACGTTGCCAGACATTCAACGTGCAACACAAATTAAGATCCTCGGAATAACAGTCACTAACCACTTATCCATCAGCGAACATGTACGCGACGTTATTGGCAAGTGTGGACAATCTCTGTACGCTATAAAAGTTCTTCGCAGTCACGGCATGTGTGTTGACGCGCTAAAAGATTATACAGAGCAGTAGTGATGGCCAAATTACTCTATGCCTCTCCTGCCAGGTGGGGGTTCGCCACCACAACCGATAAACAACGCATCGAAGCTTTCGTCCGTCGAGGTGTTCGGCTCGGCTTGTATGGCAGCAGTGACCCTACTCCGACCCAACTTGCTGAGGACGCCGACGAAAGACTGTTCGAAAGCATCAAGTACAGCGAACGTCACGTCCTGCAACAGTTCCTTCCAGAACACAACAGTCACAGCTATAGTCTTCGACCCCGGCGCCACAACTTCAGCTTGGCGACAAAAACTGACGATCGTAACTTTGCAACGAGACAGTTGTTTACTAACATTTATTGAACACTTGCAGTCCTAATGTAACAGCGTAGGCATACCCGTTCGATTTTTACTTTTTTATACTCGTGTTTTTACATTCGTTGTACTCAGTTACGTTTTGTTCAACTGAGAAATAAAGTATTGATTGATTGATTGATTGATCCATGTCGTCGGAAATAGCGCTGATCAATGGACCATATCACTTCCTGTTAGCGATCTGTAGTAACCGTGTCTTTATCTTGACCTTGAGCAGTCTTTCAGCTTGGTTACAACCGTTAAAATTATATGCTAGATGTACAACTTCCTATTCGTCTGCTAACTCGTTCTAGCTAACATGTATCGTACTTTCTGAGGTAGAAAGGTTTCTAGTAGTTGAAGTCACCCTTACTGTGTCACTCGCGATCACTGGTAATGATGTTATTCGGGTGATCGGTTTATGTTTATCTAATGGAAATTTCGCCTGAAACTTGCACAGTTTTGCATACTCGGATGAACAAGAACAGCCACCGAATCTGCCCCTAATCCTGCGTCACGGCATCTTTTTCGACGGTGCGTGAGGACTTTTTTAACATATGAACAACAAAAGTTGACGGACACGTTTCACTCGTTGTGTGAAACTGGTTTGTGTCCGCCGATTCATCACCTCAAAATCTCCGTAAGGCAGATTTTTCACAGATTATTTACCGCATAATCTAGTCAGTAGAACTATACGATAAAACGCGATTTTATGTCTTCGTAGAGCGATGACTCGGTGACTGAGTGGCTTGTGGTGCAGTAAATGAATTTATGGATTCTGCGATGCGCGTCTCGTCCCGGCTGCGGACGCTGAAGCCGGTGAAGTCGAGCGGCGTCGATGATAAGGATATTTGGCCGTCGCCGGAGACAAATCGATGCGATGTTTAATTAGGAGATACATCGGAGCGACTATAAACCAGGTCGTGGAGGTCGTTCGGCGCGGATTATGGCCTATATTGCGTACCGAACACACCTCGTCGGATGAGATCCGGCGTCGTCCGCGTCGCAGTCGGGCTCACACAGGTCTGTCGCAACAAAAACCTAATCGAAATTCAGTCCACGAGTCCACCCGGCGACCCAGATCAGCGACTGTGATGTCTTCTAATCATCAATACATCGATCGATTCGACGACTTGATGTTCTCTGCCTTTTTCCATGCGATATGTATTTTGTAATCAGACTGATTAGTCCTTGTGTTCTCTTCAGATAGATGCATAAAGGCGCGTGGATGTGAATTTTGTGTTTTAACTGAGCGAGTGATCATTCAACGTACTGAGTGTTGACTTTGTTTTTACCAAATTATAGACGACCTTCGGACGACGACAGATCCAATGCAGCTGCCATGCCGGAAGGCACCGCGCTAATGAACAACAGTAGACATCTGAGCTTCCATACGCACCGCCGAATTACGGTGAGGTTCTTGGATCCGTTTAAACGTTTATATATAACTTTATTTCACTGTCAAAAACACGGTAGCCAAGAAAAGAAACAAAAAATATGTACAGTACGTTTAAAGCCTTTGTAATAAAGTAGACGAGTTACAGTTGTTGTACATTAGTTAACTTTCGATGTTTTGTGTTACTGAAACACGGTTGATAGATACAGTTCTCAACTCATTATTTTGTCCGAAAGATTATGTTGTATTCACTATTCAGACACAAAAGTATGCTCTTGTCACCCCCGTTCATAAAAATACAACTACACTGTACATCAAATTCCAACAATGTTTGCCCAATGTCTTTAACTGCAACATGTTAGAGTCACGGAGCCATGGAATGGGTTATTATTTATTTATTTATTTGTTTTATTTTTTTATTTCATTTTATTTATTTTATTTATATTGAATTATTGCGTCATCTTCTTGATTTTCATTTAATCACAAAGAAACATACGGTTTTATTAAATGTAAATCAATTTATACGAATTTTGCTGGAATGTTTCTAAGACTGGACTTCAAATTCAGAATCTCAATGTGTGTGATTTATTTCGACGTTAAAATATCTTTCGATACTGCATGTCTTAACAAGCTGTTAATGATGTTGAAGTTCTATGGTAGGCCTATTTGAGCTAGGTGGCCCTATCTTGGATCGAAGCTTTTTCTATGTTCATTATGAGTCATTTCGTATCGGCGATATATTTGTACGACACTTCTGTTGTTGATAATGACGGCCAAGGGAGCGTATTAAGTAATTCAGTGTTTTTTGTGTTTTTTATATTATTGATGAGATTGAGATGCTAATAATATCTTTAATGATTTTTTTTCGTTTCAGTGTCATTAGTCTTGGTCTTGAAACCCTTGAGCGTAGTCGTTTAGTTTATGGTTTGTAATAATAATATGTCACATGGACTCTACGTCTTTCCACATTCTACTTGCATACAGAAGCACTCACGGCAATAGTAGTCTTAAACTCAAAAAATTCTATTTACAATCGTGTCCGTAAATACTTCATAATAATAGAATAATTAATGTATAGAACAGGCTAGTCTTTATGGTGATGCCGTACACTCCCAACAGTCAGAGTTTTTTTTCATGAGCAGATTGCATTGTGTCAATTGGGACTTTCCTGAGAGTATTTTAAGAGTATTTTAACTTTTTATTTTATTCCTTTAATGTATGGCTTTCCGGTTACATTCTGTGACGCTACACTAGTCATGGTTCATCCGTTGTCATATGTAGTTTACTGCGATGTAAGTAACTGTCTCTGATCCTTCTGCATTTAATAAACTGTATTATTGAATTGCACAAAGATACGGTATCGGTAGTAAATATTTTATTTCTGTGTCGTACTTAATTTTGTATTTGCATTTTTAAACATGCGTGCTCGTGCTAATATGCAATTACAAATTAAATTTGATTTTAGTGGCATTATATTTGAAACGTTCAGTTAATTACCGAAAGTGTACCGAACGAACACGTCTCGGTTGCGTGAGGTTGTCCAGAAAAAAACGTAATCGAGATCCCGGTCACGATCGCAGCTCGATCATAGCACCGTACAATCATAACATCAATGGTAGTTTGTTTAGTGTTCAATATCCAGGGAGTTAATGCTGATGACGATATTGCGTGACAACAAGCTTTTCGACCAGAGATACTTCGATCACCCGAATAACACCATTACCATCTGTTCTGAAATTATCATACATCTCAAAATGGCCACAGATCGTATTTTTTATGTCCTGTATCACAATAAATGCCATTAAAGCCTACTTTTCTTAAGCTGATGTCGAAATAACAATTGTCAACATTGAAGTCAAAAACTTATACAGCAGTAAAACACATTAACCGCCATTATATTAACTGTAATCTCGGCTGCAGGCTACGTACTGTAGTTTTGTACGTGCAAGTGAAAGCAGTGAACATTTTACTACGACGTATTTTCCCGGCGTCGTTGATAAGAGCTCGAGTACAGTGCACTGTATATCTGTTTGAAGCCAACAGTGCAAAAATATTTGTGTTTAAACTTTATCCGCGTGTGCCTAAACTGCCGGCTTCCTTACAAGATCATCTCGATTAAAGAACCTGGGAGAGAACTGTCGGTGTCGGTCGTGTAATGGCCGGGTGCCAGCGAACACACAACGAACTCAATGATTACAAAGTACGACACGTAAGCTGCATCGATGCAGACGATGTCAATAGTAGCCGAAGTAATACAAAGACGAAACCAGAAACCTTCGAGAACGGCTGGCTAGCAGACTACGCCTGTCATTCAATGAATATCTGCCAATCAGTCCTTTCTCGTCTGCCCTCTTGCCATCCGCTGGCTAGCGTAACCACGAGATGACAGGACATCAGAGGTGAACGATGCTGAGCCGTTTTACTGGCATTGACAGCAATGAAAATGAATGAAAATGCGAGGATTTTAAGTGCGTTTGAAAACCGACTGAGAGCCGGCTTTGTCTAACACACTATGACAATGCTCAATCGTGCTTACAGTCTGCCACTTGCGCTGAGTCAACTGACATCATACAGTTCGCTAATTAGTTGTACGTGTATATCTACAGTAAACAACAGCAGCCACGTGACTTAAATACCCAACATTATACACTGTAGACTAGTTGTCATTTATCCCCAGAAAATTAAAAACTTAAGCTACTAAAAATTAAATCTGAAAATTATACGTTTCTTTGCAATGCATACTTTTAAAATGGCCACTTGTAAAGAGGAACAATGCACAAGTAAATCCAATAATTCACGTACTGTTCGTGTCTAAAAGAAGAAAAATGCAGTCATTAAAACAAAGTATTACTAACTGAATAAATGTATTCTCACCTGCCATCATGGTTAGATGGATTGGTTGGATGGAAGGAGATACTCTCTGTTACGGAAAAGTAGCAGCCAGTCACATTAGAACGGCCGTCACATTGCTGCAATAGGCTGTTTTTATATTATTGTATAATAATATTAATGGGTTCACTAGGTCAAGGACAGTGCGCTGATCATTCGAACGTACTTTTATTTTTCTCATTAGGCCCGCAAACCTCATTCCTCGCCAGCATGAAGACTCCTGCTGACAGCGTCTCTTTTAATTCTTGGATACGATATCATCGCATCTTCTAATTAACTATTTACGAGACCTGCTGCCGATGTCCAACACCAAAGTGCATTCATGTTAAACATGCATAAAATTGCAATCGATGTTGTTGTAGATGACATATTTACGATAAAGGTAGAAATAGAACAACAACAAGTGGTCAACGAATTTTTTGACGACAGGCCGCATCGCAGGCGGCGGATTTTTCACGGGGAAAAAGTTAATGTGACATCGGCCAGTCGGAAGCAATAAAGTCCGCTGCAGCTGCAGTCGCGCTGATGCCGTTATTCTTCCCGCGAAAGCGAGGGGTGTGTTTTCACCGGCGTTGGTTTGTGTGTCTGTCTGTATGTATGTGTGTGTCTGTCTGTGACCACGATAACTAAAACGATTGTGGACGGATTGTTACCAAATTTTATGGTAAGGTTCCTAGGGGGCAAATGAATACCAAATTCGTGTTTCGCTACGATCGGTAGAGGGGTGTGGAAGTAACAGTCAAAAACTCCGTAAACCGGCGATTGTTTACATTTTATACTTCTAATAGTAAGTGTGGCAAGTGTTGCCAACTTGCCAAGTGTTGGCGACACAGAACCCCAAATTTCTCTTTCGTGGGAGTTGTACTCTCTCAGAGTACTTTCCGTCTAGTTAATTTTGTGCTGCATATACCGCAGCTGTGACTCGCAGTGCTTTTCAACACCAAAAATTGCCCATTCCGTTGGAAGATCTGGAGTCCCCATCTAACACCCAGTTCCGTGGGCCCATCTGAGTCATTGTATTCTGCGTTCTGCAGTTGTCGTTTATCTATCTGTACAGCATTATCATTTTACTGGAAGGATTGCCCACATATAGGATAAACGCCAGTAGTTAAATTACTCAGAGGTCGATTTGGTGGGTTTTGCCCATCTGGGGCGTTGCACCGATGTAAAATCGCGGAGGAGTCGCTGCAATCAACTCCTTCCCAAAATTTCACTACTACCCCGGTGCAGAGTGGGGTATGGGACCTCAAAATGGCAAACTTTGCGAAATTTGGAAAGATAGACGTTCTGCAGGGGCGTATCCCTCCCTTGTGCGATTCTTAAGTAATTATCAGACTTTGTGGCCAGTTCCACGGCCGATCCTTGTTTTAACTTTGATGAGATTCGCGCAGAGAGTTCTGAAGTTATGGGGTTTAACGTAGTGATGCGTTTCACGCCCCCTGGCGACGAAACTATAGTCGGCGCAAACATTATACGTACCCCCTGTATCACCATGGCGAATGTAGTGGAGCTCGAACTTCGCCTGCCGCCAGTGGTCACAAAGTTCGATGTTTTTCGTCCGTCGTGCTTTTTATTGGTAGAGTTTGTGCTAACGGTATAGCCATTAAGCAGACAGAGTTCAGAAACACTTCACGTCGTTGGATAGGAACGGTTTGTAGGTGTGCATCCACATTGTCCCGCAGGGAAGTATACGCCAATTATTCAAGCTGAAATTTGTAATGCAAGGGCTTATAACTGAACTGTTTCACTCTAGCGTGTAAAATTGACCCTGAACGGCGAAGAAGGTAGGAACTCCGCACCGACATTTCAAACTTTGGTTAAATTTGCGTTTTTTCGGCAGTTTTTCGCCACACAAGATGACGTTTGGTAGAAAAGATCAAACCATAGGTGCAAGCTTTCGTGCAAAATTTCCCCCTGGTCGATAAGGGGTGATAAAGCCCAAAAATGTTTTAAAAATCGGAATGTGCAGTTGGCTAGCATGCCGGTTTTTGCAGCGACTCGGCGATGCTTATGATTTTTAGTTTGTTCTTTTTGTTTCTGCCTTACTGGTGAATAAACATTTAAAATAACAATAATTTTAGTGCAATGAAACGGTACGCGCTGCAACAGTCAGTTCCGTCGTGAGCAGGCGGCCTACGTTTATTGGCAGGTGCTAACGGAATGTTAAGGACGAACTTCTTACTCGTGCCGTCGTCGATGCTGAGTGACGTTGATGGAATTAGACTACTCCGGTAAACCGTTGCTGTCCCATCAATGGGCGAATAATCCGCGGGGTATTCAGCTGCTGCAGCTGGCAGTTAAGTGCAGAGACGATCGATTTAGTGGCTCAGGATTATACATCTTTCGACAAAGCGTACGACCGCGCAACGATAAGTGAGGGCCAGTTCGATATCGGCAAGCTAGCAGCGTGTGCTGGCAGATGTTTATGGCACGCGCGGAGACAGAAGCGCTCAATGACAAAAAAACAGCGACGCGCAAAGCAGTCACCGCTAAATCTATGTGACATTCGTACAGCACCAGAAAGACGACGGCATAAAATCCGTCAAGTGAATAACGACACTCAAATCTGTATTAATTGCAGACATTACGCACGAATCGCGTTTCGTAAGTAATTCAAAGCGAAGACTTGGTCCTCGATTTAGCAGAGAATGTAATCACATTTGTACTCAATCAGCTAGTATTCTTAGATATTATGTGGTGCTATAAGTACGTGCATGAATGATTTGCATAGAATGATATGCCGTAGCATTGAAAATAGACTCATTAATCATTATGATCAAAACTATGTCTTCACGGTGCTAGTTTTAATTAATTACTACAAAGTTTATGACTCACGTTTTTAGTACTAATTTGGCATTTTAAAATGCTCTGTTTGCATGCAGTATTGCAGTTTATAATTTTAAATTGCCTTCATAGAAAAACAGAGAATCATTTCCCAGATATATATATACACTATGTCCGGCTGTAACTTGGAACCCTACGACATCTTCAATATCTGTTCAAACTAATGTTGCCATTAGTGTAATGTAATGTCCAATATTTTCAGTACATTTCGTCCACACATGAAACCATGCGATGATACTTCAGGCAGACTATTTGTCACTGATCGCACATAAAGAAGTTGTCGTGTTGGAAACTATATTTTTAGTAATGTATTTTAAATGTTAGTAAAACTGACGCTGTCTCGTTTTTCTAGAAAATATGTCAGTTCTTTTTGACGTTTCAAAGTTCGCTCGTCTAAAATTTCAGCCAGAATTGACAAGTTTTTGTTCAATTACAGAAACATATTCTGGGCTGGGGTCCACTTTTTATCCGGACACAGTGTACATAAGCCTAATTCTGAACTTAATATAAGTATTATTAACTATAAGATGGACTTCAAAGCTCCAGCGTCGACGTGGCTGTCTTTGCTATGGCCTAATATGTCATTGACCTTTGATCTCAAGAATCTAATCAGGTCACCAGAAGGGGCTAGTAAATGATCCCTGTAAGTTTCATCGAGATTGCTCAAGCCCTTCATGAGATATCGTGGTAACAAGATCTGTCCGGACGAACGAAAGGACGAACGCGGCTGACGGTCAGCCCGAAAACATAATGCCTTCATCGCCTTCGTCGCCATTGTCGGGTGGCGAGGGCATGATAAACGAACAATCTAGTAATTGCGAAACGCTGAAGTGAATTGCGGTAATCACCTCGCACGCAGTGGTAGCCGACTTCGAGGTAGGTTTTGAGCTCCTTGAGGCACGGTCCAGTCGCTTCGAACTCGGCATCGGGGATGCGGACCTTGCACGAGCGTCGCCCGGAGCAGCGCCGGTCAAGCAGAGTGAGCACGTCCGTGTAGCACTCGATGTAGCCGAGGTCGAACTCCACGCACCTGCCGCGTCGCATGCGGCCGTACAGCGCTCGTGTCAGCAGCAGGACCTCGCCTTTCTCACACGCCGGACGAAACATTTCCGTCTCGCAGTACTCCCCGCCGCGCTCCGTCATCGATGAGTCTATACATCCAAAACGATTTCATGTTGTTTTAACCCAGTTTCAGAGTTCCAAATTGGGGACAGTGACTAAGGGATTCGATGACAGGCTGACTAACCGACCATTTGTTAGTTTGTGACATTTCGGCGCTCTGGCGATCAACCCTGAGCGCCAGAGTGCTGGAAAGTCAAAAAAAATAAAAATGGTCGGCTAGTCCACAGTGATAAACCTGGTGTCCAGAAAAAGTAACCCTGGGTTGGAGAGTGTAAATAAGTAACGCCAGTAGCAAAGTGCGACCTCAAGCGAGAGTTTTTATAGTTTCCAATATTCTAGTGAAGAAATAGCTGTTTTATTGTCTCACACTCTTGAGCTCCCGCCAAAAAAGAAGATAAAGTTGGCTGTTCCAGCTTGTTATGTAGGCCTACCTTTATATAATTATCACGTAATTACGTACAAAGACGAACAGACTGAGCGGTGTACCCACCGATCCAGCTAAAACCTGCTCGTCTTGCTGAATAAGTCAAGTCAAGGTCCAAATTACCGTCCAATATACCAATATCATATGGCTTTGTGATGTTTATTGGTATTTATATCCTCTATGTAGTTACTACTACAGATAACACGAGTCGTTACCTACAGTAATCTTTTCCATATGAAGTTATACACACAACCACTAAACGTAGGTGTTTACTTTCGACTACAACTTCAACTTCATCGTCGCTTCTCCCTTATACTGTGAATGCATTGGTTGTTGTTAGTAAGCTCATGTGGGCAATCAAGCTTTGCTCCAACAAAATACTTCAGTTCTTAACTGGGTGCCGTGTAAAGTGTAATACTTGTTGACCTAATGGCCGTACGGTTGTTATTGTTGTTATTATTGTTGTTGTTGTCTTGAGTACGAATTTAAAAGCTTTAAGCTGCTGAAGCTGTTTGACCGCGTACGAATTCTCCACACATTCATGTTAAATTTTTCTGTTTTTAAGTAAGTGCGCAGTGCGCGGTACACTTCCTGGTAAAGTAGAGTTCTCGCTGCGGCCGTCGACGTGTGCGATTAAAAATCATAATGGCAACATTCGGCTAATTTGTGCTGAGTGCTGTTAAATAAATGTTTATTCCGGCAATTATATTATTATTATTATTATAGAAATCGTACACAAGGTACATATAAGAGCAATGATACACAAGAAATCTAGCAAACTAGGCTAAAAACAAACCATTACACACACAAACAGAAGAAAAAAACATGGAAGAACATAAAAACTCCTATTTAGTACACACTGCTTGAATAATAGTCTCCATCTCATCACAATTTAAAAAGCACTGATGTTTACGTGTTTACGCCTCTCTAAACAATAACATGTCTTTCAACACATTTACTCTGACTAATGATGTAGACAAACGATTACAGAGATAATGATTCCAAACTAGTTTACCAGCATCAAACTTTAAAGCAAAGGTATTGACAACATTGAAATTATACCGTTAGTTACAATACAGAGCATTGCGACCAAGAGGAGAAAACATACGACCATGTCAAGTGCATATCGAGATAATATACCGGTACTTAATAATATGACAATACAAGAATGCATAAAGGACAATGTACGCTTGCACAGAACATCAAACACAGGCAAGGCATCACACAGAATGGGCAGAAATTCACTGTGAGTATTATATGGCAAGCTCTAGGCTCTTCTTAACCCTTTCCTCTATGCAGCACACGAATTATTTATACGACAGATGTTCTAATCCCAAAGCTCACAACCATAAAAAACTACTACAATACGAATTAAACAGTTTGTATTTTACTGCAGCTGGTAACTTCTCGAAGTAACACAAGACAGTATTAGTCAGCCTCTGTACTACTTATTCTCAGATACAGTAGGGGGGGGGGGAACCGACACTAATCTTACTTACTTGCTCACTTTCTTCGCCTAAACTGTATCCCTTGTTGGTCGTCGTAAAGTCTGCTAAGCTGATTTAGTGAGTACAAGATATTGCAATATAGCGACGTCGCGGCGGCTAACTTTACGCCATATGCAAATTACACGTATTAGCGAGGATATTTCGTTCGCCTGAAATTATCGCCGCGTAGTTTTACTTCTTGCATAGCCGAAAAGTGTCTGTTAGGCTTAGCAGAGCGCATCGTACCAATAAATTGCTCGTTGTCCTCCGGTAAACTTGTTATACAGATGATTTACGTGATTTAATTACCATAACTTCAGTGGTCAAAGTAGCGTAATCGATCTCACATACGCGAGTCTGTGTGTCTATCTGTGTGTCCGACATAAAGTTTTGAACGAAATGACCGTTGACCTAGATATTTGGCATGCTGTTCACCTTGACACTGTCTACGTCAAATTTGAAGGTCAAGGTCAGAGGTCAAAGTTCACGGTCACAGGCGGACATGTTGTTATAGTGGTCGGCTCAACTCGAAGCTATAGGCTTCAACCGAATATTGGATTCACTTTACGGAGCGTTTTGGCGGTGATCACGCGTTCGGCTATAGCTTCGCTGAAAATGAACCGACTTGAATGAAATCTGGAGCACTCTGAGTACATTGTGGGGGACTGACTCTTGCAGATTTTTGGCGCGATCCGCGCAGTAACGACGGCTGGCGAGCCAGGCGAAATATATTTTTGTCAGGTAAGCAACGCACGATATCACCCATTTTCCGTCGTCCAAATTTCACGAAATTTGCACACAACACGTCGATCGGTGAGGTGATGAAAACTTTCGTAACAGAATTTTAAAAATTTTGCCGTAAGAAGTCGTTTTTCCAATAAACGCAAAAAATTTCTCAAACATTTTTTACGTCTTGCAACTTCAGCTCCCTAACTCCGCACTGATTATAGATCGACGGCAATTTACTACCAAGTACCAAATGATCCCTCTGCGGGATGTCTGGTTTCCATTTTTACCGTTGGAATCAATTCAAAGTCATTTCCCTGAAATGTACGAATGTACAAGAAACATCCCCAAATTTTTGCTGACGTCCGATGTCCGATATATTAGGTAAACCAAGTACGTCGCGGTGCCGCCTGGCTGACCGACGTAGAAGAAAAGCAGGCTTGAATTGGAAACTATAAATACGTAACACGGCAGATAACGCTGACACCACTCAGTCGCAGGCACGTGACACTAAGCATCGTCGAATGCAAGAAGTAAACAGCTTGTGCACAGAGAGCCGAGCGCATCGAGCCGAACACTGTATTGTGAACATTCCACACAATACATCCCCATACATCCAGTGTATGTATGCTTTCACCATTGGTTCTTTCTCAGCTGCTGAAACAAAATTAACTTTCCAAGGCTGTTTTCCGTAGCTCAGCTGGAGAATATGATGCACACCGCTTTCGGGAAATCACGGAGCCCGTGCCGTGCGTTGGCCTGAACTCCCGAGGTGTTAACTAATGTCGAACGCCCATTGCGACAGTATTTTCTCGCACAGCATGACGGACCACTCAGCTTCTCTTAGGCAATACTGTACCTGCACCACTGCAAACAATAGTGATACGTACATACGAAACTCAGCATCTCTTCCGCTGTCGTCAACATCAGCGCTTGAGTCAATGTACAGAACACGCGTAAATCACGAACTCTAATTAAAAGTAAAAATGAAGTAGTTTTCGATCTCTAAAATGTCATTGCTTTTGGGGTTTAATTCCAAACAGACATTACTTATCAATCGCTAAAAAATTTAAGATAATTAAGATTTGTGAATTACTGTTAGAATTAGTCAATAAACTTAATTAGAGTTAACAGTTAGAATAGTTATTTTTATGCAACTAGTTATAACTACAATTAAATGCGTTATAATAAACTAGAATTAGCAATTAGAATTGAATTGATAAAATCTTACAAACACTATAAAAATTAGTATGAAGCGTAATAAAGTATCGTTGCAGTGTATATCAGCTAGCATCAATATTAAAGTCATACACGTGGATTACAAGCAAATCAGTGCATATATTTGAACTCACAGAAATCTTATATATATAATATAAAATATCAATATCGAGTCTAAGTAAATCATTGTTGTCTAATTATGCATCTAATTGTAGTATTTTAATTAGAGTTAGTTAACCATCGGAATTAAAATCAGAATTAAAATTAGAATTAAACGAAAATTAGAATAGTTAAGTAGAAATTTAATTAGCAGCCATGCAATCAGTTAGCTAATCAATTAGTCGTATAAAATTGATTAATTGCTTATCACTGTTGAGAATGCAGTTGCTGCTAAGCCAGTGGAGAAAGACGTTCGCAATAATAATCACAAGTAACTAGTCCAATATCAGCAAGATATAATTTCCTATCGTTTCCTCCGGACGCGGCATTCAACTTTCTTCTGGTTACTTTAGTGGTCAACATAAAGCAATGGGTCCGGTATGTGTGTGTCTGTGTCTATGGACAACAACTTTTTAACAAGGCTAAATGAACTTCGACTTGGATACTTGATATGCTGGTTCATCTTGACGCCATCTAGATCACGTTCGAAAGTTACTATCTTTGGTCAAAGTTTACGGACACTGGATGAAAAAGCGGTCGGTGCGACATCGAGTGAGGGCTTTCTAGTGTCATTATGCCGCCTTCGGTTAGCCACGCAGACTAATGAGTCGATGGCGACGCGGAACGGAATCGCAGTCGTCATATATAAGCAGCGGTGACCGTAAGCGGCTTGACGACGGCGCACGTCGCTCTTTCCCGTTCGCTCGAACGCGTCGACAGCCGAAATCGTGTCCGAACGAAATCGTTTGTCAGGCCAGGCGACGATTAGACGAAACGAGACGACACGAGCGACGGCGGCGCCATCTGCCGAACGGCGGCGGACGCTGTACGGCGACGTCGCCGGTTTAACGACGTGAATGATGCCGATCGCAGTCGGTCGTGCGCGCTCTATCCGTCTTTGCCGCCGACCGCCGCCCTATCCGCTCCTGTCAAACCGATCCAGCGCCGCTCGCCGCCGCCCGTACAGCTGTCGTGACGCCTGAATGCTCCGCGACCAGATGGTATGCCATTCGTTATGCGAATTGCACAATCTGCGTGTCTTCGTGCTTTGAAAGTCCTATAGACGTATACGTCAGCCACAGTTTTTCATATTTTCGTTTCCGCAGGATCAATATCACTATGCATATACTTGAAGTAAGCATACTAACCATGTGGCTTATATTCTTGCATTGGCACAATAAAAATAGCATTAGTTCTTAAGTACTTCGCGTTGTATCTGAGCTTAGAGCTCACTGTGGTCAAATGGTACAATAACGGAACCAGCTTTTATATGCTTAATGCCTGTAATTAGTTATAACCCCGGGGAGACAGAGGAAAAAGTGGATCAAAAATATAAATATGCGAACACTGTACGTCAATAAACATGTGAATGCACGAAGCCGCTCTTCAGTATCAAGCCAAGAGGTTGGTTGGGAAGAACGTCTACGAAATGAAATATTCTGTGTCAAGTGGGCAGAGGCGTAGCCAGAATGTTGTTAAGGGGCAAAAGGGAGTATGGGAGACGGGTCTGGGGATGGAAGTCCCCAGCGGGGTCCAGTGGCAGAGCCCCGGTGGGATGTGGAGCGAAGCTAGAGATAACAGTCGAAAATATGACTGAAGCAATCGATAAAAAATACACAAATAATGCTGTTTACGTCATAACACAGTGCTTAAACGCTAAACAGGGATCACTGTTTGGGTTTCACTGTGATTTGCCAATTTTTGTCATCTACAACGGGGGACATGCACCTATGTCCCCCCTGGCTACGCCACTGCAAGTGGGACGCAAAACCTCAATCAATCAACATGAAGCCACTTAAAACTTGCACGGGATAGGACAAGACGGAGATTCACTGTTCGACATGTGGACTGCCACAGCGCGAGGACATCGTCGTCGTTGCCGGAGCACTAAGTCAAGTCGATATTTGGAAGCCGATTATGAAGATGACGCTTATTCTTCTTCATCAGCGATCAGTGAGTCATCCACCTCCCCTGGACGGGACACGTGACAACAACAAACATCGGCGATCGCGAGCTCGCCTCGCTATAATACGCGGAACATCCAATAATTGATACAACATCCTTGTAGCGAGCAGCAAGAGAACGTTCGGTGACCGATGAGTTATTGCGCCGAACGTCCGGTTCAAAGCATCGGTCACTGGCGGGAGGGGCGGGGGACGAACGGACACGACGCAATCGTCATAATGGCCGCAGAAGTCGAAGTCATCAAAGCACGACATTGCCAGCTACGTCACGATGACGTGGTTCAAAGGACGACGTCGACGACTACTTGGCTCGCCGGCAGCACGACGACAGACTGACCGACGGCAAGCCACCGTGATGGCGAGCAGCCGCCGGAGATGATCGCCACTGAGGCCACGCCACGGGGACCGCGTGCACACTCGCAGCGGCGAGTCTGCGACGCTGTGGCGACTCGCATCTCTCAAGAGTGTGACGTTACGGAGACTGTCTCCCTTCCCACCCAATGAACGACATCTGAGCTTTGATGATTGTCTGGAGGTCAGAAGGGAATAATAAGAACGGTTCTGTGCTGTATTGTGTACGACAGTGTTGTGCACGATGATACGCACACACGTGAACAGTTCTTAAATTTGCGTGTTGTTATAGGTTTAGATTTCTTTGTTTGTATGTTTGTTCAGGTGTAGCATTTACTTGTTTTTGTGTTAGCTTAGATCCATTTATTTCTGTGCTGCTTGCTTTGTTGTGTTGGATTGAGTTTATTCACTACCACGCCAAGAGATTGGTCAGCAAGAACGTCTCCAAAATGACCTATTCTCTGTCGAGTCGAGTGGGACGTAAAACCTTTAGTCAATCAATTACAGAGACTGTGATATTCATATCAGTAACTGTCGGTGGTACTTGATTTCGAATTACCCAGTGAGGTGTTGGAAAATGGTGCCAAATTCGAGAGGAAATTTGCTGACCATAAAAATATGCATCGTTACTTTGGGGGTATTTGTGCAGTCTAGTTGTAGTTAAGGTACATTTTGTTCCTATTTGTAATGTACATGCAATGAGCTAATGTGTTCATTACCTATGCGTGTATTTATTTCTATTTAATTACGTTTGTTGTGTTTTACATTCTTTTTTCCCTTTCATTTTGTTGCTACCGGATTTTTCCTGGTGAATAAAGATATTTATATTTGTCATCATACAATGATACACACAAGCATGTGAACAGTTCTTTAATTTGCGTGTTGGTTTAGGTTTAGATTTCGTTTTTTGTATGCTTGTCTAGGTTTAGCATTTACAAGGGCTGATTGGCCATGAGGGTAACCGGGCAAATACTGATTGTGATTGTGGCCCATTGGCTCTATAATGCGAAAAAGTGACATCACTTATTGCACTTCTTGTATAACTTATTGTCGTCAGAGGAAAACCGATCTAAAACCACGGGCAAAATGTACAGAACATTTCGTGGAATTTGGACGTGCGGTTTCTAAGATATGCGAGAGGACAGACAAACAAACAGACAGACCAGACAGACATATACATGTAGACACACAGACACGCCAATGGCAATACTTCGCAGCCATACCGGCGGCGATGTAAAAACGAAATGTGTAGCGTGCTGAGCTCGAAACAATTCCCGCTTTCGTCAACCTCATCCTTCGCAAGCTTGCTATCAAAGCGTCGTGCTCGAGATATCAAAGCCGATCGCCAGCACATCGCGTTGCCAAGTCCTGCAGCCGTCGTCGTCGTCGTCTTGAGGCGGCGCTGCGTCCGACGACATGACGTAAATCGTCGTCCGTCGAAGCATCGGGTCGACGTCGACATCTGCCGCAGTCGAGTCGAGTCATTGGCCGCCAGGATCACAGATGACGCCGGCCGCCGCCGCCGACGACGACGTCTTCGTCTGCTTATCCGTAGAAATCACGAAGGGTAATCTCGCCGCCTGATCCATGCCTGACAGCGGCCCACTCGCAGTCTCTGCCCGGCTTACGATTCGCTCAACGTGTACACAATACGTTTCAGTACTTCTTGTTCTACATTTAGTGTTACAGAATGCGGACTATACTCATACCGGATGTTTTACGCTCTCCGGTTTTACTCCGTCCATGGTACGCGTGCGAACTGCGAAGTATTGCGATTAGCATGTCTGTATGTCTGTCTGTTTGTTTATCTGTCCATTCGATTATCTCAAAAGCCACAGTCCGAATTTTACCAAATTTTCTGTACATGATAACCGTGGCCGTGGCTCGGTCCTCTTCAGACAGCAATGCGATATGTAGTGTCCTTCCGGTTTTGTGGATGACGTCATGTATTCATATGATGAATGGAATAAGTCAGAATGAAAAACCACACGTTTCGACCAGTTCGCTTGGTGGCGGCACCGGGGGCGAAGTCAGCCGTTTCTGACTGTATGTTGTTATTTTAGGTTTTTTTCGTTAATTTTACCTTACTGTTGCGTGAGGTAGATCAAGCTGGTTACCCGTCAACTTTTTAGAATATGCTATTCATTCAGTATTCATTTTAAATGTCGCGATAAACTTATTTTTATTAAAAAGTAATTTTCATCTTGTCTGTTACAACAGTGCGTCCACTGACAAGAAGCTCAGCTGCCGTTGAGGGACCGCGTGACGCGCTATGTTAGTAAATTCGTACTTCGTTTCACGAGGTATGAGAGCTAAAAGGTTTCAAACACCAAAAGTGACCCTCAAGGTCATTCAAGAGCATTGGCAATGGTGCCATTTGATAGACCACATACGACTTGCTATTAGTTTTCCAATGCAACTATGTCTCTATCTTGCACAGTTAACGAGATATTATCATTTATTTCACACAATTAATGAGGTCACGTGACTCTGAACACATCCTTTCGGAGGTAATATATTATGCATGCACCAGTGCTCCTGTGCGTCAATCAGCATACAAAATTTGAAGTGCCGAGCTTCACCAAGTCCAGAGATATGATTGAAGGGCAAAATTAAAATAAAAACGGATCACGTGACCCTGACCACACACATTAGGCGGTAGTCTGTCATTCCAAGGCTAGCACTTGATATATTCTACCAAGTTGCAAAATTTGGCGACTATATCGCTTCAGCCGTTCCGGAGATATGAGTGCGGGCATCGAAATTGAAAGTGGGTCATATAACCCTGATCATGCCCGTTTTAGGGGGTTGGTTTGCCATCTATATGCCAGAATTTGATGCGTTCTATCTGTATGCAAAAGCTGACGATTCTAGCTTCAACCATTCCAGATATATCATTGGAGGCCCAAAAATTTAAAATGGGTCACGTGACCCTGATCATGCCCCCTTTAAGGGTGCTTTGTCATCCTTAACTTGACATAACCTACCTGTGGACAAAATTTGACCACTACAGCTTCAGCCGTTCCAGAGATATGGTTCGTGCCCACCAAATTTAATACGGTTCACGTGACCTGATCACGCCCCTTTCAGGGAAGATTTGTCATCCAAGGGCTGGCACTTGCTACGATCAACGTGCCTTCCAAATTTGAAGTCTCTATCCCCACCCACTACGAATATATGAAGGCGATACAAAATGTCGAAATTGGGGTGGTTTGCGGTAATTATTGATCATTCAAAGTCACTGAAAATAATAGCACCATTTGAGACAGCGCATACGAGTTCCCATTAGCCTTCAATAGTAACTTTGTCCCTATCTTGACCGTGTCTGAGATATAACAAGATATTGATCGAAAGTCGCCGATTTTAACCTATCCCTCGTCTATTTGGCGCCCCCGGTTGGAATTTTGTCGCGATCTTTGGTATCAGAAAGCTAGAGTCCCTGCGCTATCGTACGGTGTTGGTGTCATGATCCTACGTTTAGCCCTTTTGGTACAGTGCCGGCTTGTGACGAACGGACAGATGGACGGACAGACACACGACGACAGCATATACCGCGTTAGCATAGCGTTGCGCGGTAAAAACTGTAGCCTCGCCAATTAAGTGATAAATCGCTTATCTAATACGCATCACGTAAGTTGTTACAAAACAATTCTGACCGGTTTCATTTTTAACGAAATGCTTCTAGTACTATCGTGCGATCATTCAACATTTATGATTGCGGTATCACAATTTTAGTAGTAGAAGTTTAGATATTTCATCGCCTAACAGGTAGTTCCAGGTTTTTATCGGTGCACGATATATGAAGTTTGTGATCGTCTTGTCGCAACTAGCGTCTGTATTTTTCGTGTTCTTGGTATGTTTTTTACTTATGCTTGTTTTTTGGTTATTCTTTTCTGTCTCTCTCTTTTTTATATATTTTTTGCTGCTGTATTGATCTACGGCGAATAAAGTTGAATATAATATATAGTTTCATATTGACGTTATTATATCGGATTGATAATTATGGCGTATGTATATGCGACAATGTGTTTTATACGGCATAAACAACTATTCTGTCACGAACAAATGCCTTGCGTCGGTGTGCCATTGTATTATTAACCTGATCATTAGCGTTATGGCTGCGTCAACACGCGGACCGGCCGCTGAACAAATACCGTGCAATTACGTCGGCTGCATTCAGTCGCCGCTACGTACAGCATAGAGACCAGCACGCGGTGCTCAGGGTAATGGAAACCATGCAGTAAGAGCAACAAATCGATTCGTACGCCGATGATGGGATGATCCGGTGGTGTCTACTGTGTCACTATGCGGTGTACCGCAGAGATGGGATCAACAGCTTGCGATAGCAAGGCAGTGAGCCTACGATACCTTACGCCTTTCATCTTAAACCCCGTCCATACCAGCTATTATTGTCGAAGCAACGTTCGACTTTGTTGCCGTTTTTTCCAACAATGTCGAACGAGATTTTTTCGTGAATTTTCGTCCTTTCGACAAAGTCAAAACAAACTGAACATGTTCAATTTGTTTCGCCGCTGACAAGAATTACAAATAGCCTACACGCACAGTCGCACACATCCATGATTCATAAAATTTAATATAGGCTACGGATATTGACCCACCTTCTTGAGTAATACCGTTAATAATGACATGGGCAGAACAATACCGAGGGCAAAATATAACCTCGTTGGTGGGTTGGTGGATACGCGATATGAGATTCAGTTTTTGCACTGTGTGTGCTAATATAATGCAAAAGAAGATGACAAAATTAATGGCATGCGTGCAGGCGTACTTGACGGCGAAGGCTCCATCTGAGGAGATAAAGTAATTCGCGGCGGGATAACGGCAGAGCAAGTGATATTTCAGTCGACTTTGAACGTTTGACAACGGCGATGATTGCGGCGGACGGGCGAGCCCGGGGCCGCGCCGCCGCGTGATGGGCTTATGACGTTTGACACGTTACGAATCTAGATTGATAGGACGCGGAAGCGCGCGAGATTTTCAGTCATCACACGGGTCTCGGCCCGGTCAGTTCGGCCCGGCCCGGCCCGGCCCGGTCAACCGGCGATGAATTGCCACTGTAAAGTCGTTGCGCTTGACGACACTGCACAGAGACATCTTGGGCGACTGTCAACATTACCACGACTAGAGGTCGCACCGATCACTTTAGCATGCAGATCCCGACAACATAATAACCTTCACTGGGTTCAAACACACACACACACACACACACACACACAGACAG
>Ga0209780_1000426_pt1 | contig 22111 bp, 19 predicted proteins | sample WorMetexBAHAMAS2_FD_187384 | JGI IMG/M metagenome (GOLD analysis project Ga0209780, IMG submission 187384) | Marine gutless worms symbiont microbial communities from Max Planck institute for Marine Microbiology, Germany - Inanidrilus exumae... | ecosystem: Host-associated > Annelida > Digestive...
GCTCTTGACCCGGTTCCAGCCGACCCATCATCGTCCGCCTCCATCGCGACAAAATCCACCGCGACGGAATCACGCCTGAGCACACGGCACAACAAGCCTTTTTCAACAGCCTCGGCCATCTGACGGCGCGCTTGGCTGCACGCGTCATATGACGCGGGGTGCCGGCCATCGGCAATCATTAGTCGAATCGCAACCTGACAGCGTTACACGGGAGGCATTGCCACGCCCCTGATGCGGCCGTCATGCCCGATATCGCCCGCTGTCTAGCCTGCGACAGAGAAACCTACGCGTCCCTGACAGTGTGTCCGCACTGCGGGGCGACGATGGGATCTTCTGTCATACCCAAAAAACGCACGGATCCTCGCAAGTGGACTCGCTGGAAAGTGGAGATTATAGATAACGATATTCTGGTGTGGCACAAAAAACACAAAGCATTTTTCCGACGAATTTTCTATTTTCTCATTATTTTTATTTTTCTATATTATTTTTTTCACCTATCAGAACTTTTTGGCATCTGGATGGTTTCTATTCTTATTCTATATTGGTTGGCAGTCACTCCAGCGTGGCTTTCTTCGGTTTCAAGTCGTCGACCAGTTCTTGTCATTAGACCTGAAGGGATCACGGTTCCACAGTTCAGCGAGCCCATCCGTTGGGAATGGATAGGGGACATACTTAAGCATCGCGACAAGGTCCGGATTACCTTCAAGCGTCCGATAGTCGCCAATGCCTCAGCGAGCGGCAAGATGTTCGGATTTCCGAGCGGCCCGCAGCCGCACGCGGATCTCCGTCTAAGAGGCGTCGAAACTCTGGCGCTTCACGACCTGGTCGGCGAGCAGCGGGAACTGTGGCTTCGCCATCCCTCCAAACCGATGCCAGAGGAGGAGGAAGCGCTACTCGCCGCCCAAGCCAAACACGAGCGACGGGACAAGCGGCAGATCATTCTCGCGTTTCTTGCTATTTCTGTACTGTATGGCGGCAACGCCATCGCAGATTCCTATTGGCGTGAGTTCAAGGACCGATCCCTTTCGGCCGCATTGGATGCGTACGACGCCGATGACTACTCGTCGGCTGTCACGGTCTTTCGTCAGCTGGCGTCCGTTCGCGACCCAAGCGCCGAATTTTTTCTCGGTGAGGTATACCAGTACGGCCGCGGCGTGGATCAGAGCATCGAAGAGGCAGTTCGATGGTACCGTCGCGCCGAATCCCGCGCCCTCGGCCCGAAGTCCTTCGGAACCGAACGCCGCCGATCGGACTGTGCCGACAGGCGTGCCGTACACCAAGGCCAGGCCATGTATCGTCTCGGCCTCTTCCATGAGCACGGACAAGGAGTGGCCAAGGATATCTCGGAAGCCCACGGGTACTATTGGGATGCTTCCGTTCAGTGCCACAACGGCGCCGCTCTGCGGTTGGGTCGCATGCGCCTAGCGGACGGCTATGACGCAAAGAACGTCGATGCCGCCGTTACTCTTTTTCGTCGCGCCGCCAAACGGCGCGAAGCCGAGGCCATGTACGCGCTCGGAACGATCTACGTCGCACCCGAGCTCGGCCGCGTCGACAGGATCGAGGCGCAGAAATGGTTCATCCTCGCAGCTCGCTTTGGCGGCGTAGACGCTTCGGTGGAGAACTGGGCGGAGTCAAACCTGTCCAAAGCCGAGCAGATAGAGGCCAAACGGCGCGCGAACGACTGGATGTCCGAACAGATATTCGGGGATTCGTGAGCGCGGGGCTCTCGCGATGATGCGGCTCCGGGCCGACGGGAACCGGCCTCAGTCCAGCTTGATCTGCATCTTCTCGCGGGCCACGAGGTTGTCTTCCCACGCAGCCGTGGCCTCGGCCTCCAGGCGTTCCATGAACGCGTCGTCGTGGTCAGGCTCGTGGTGGAAGATGGCCAACTGCTTGACGTTGGCGTCCCGGCACAGGCGCATGCCCTCGTTCCAGGTGGAATGGCCCCAGCCGATGTGCTCCGGGAACTCCTCTTCCGTATAGGTGCTGTCGTAGATCACCACGTCGGCACCCTCGATCAGCCCCAGGATGTTCTGGTCCGGCTGGCCGGGGATGTGTTCGGTGTCGGTGATGTAGCAGACCGCTTTGCCGGCATGCTCGATGCGGTAGCCGGTGGCGCCGTTCGGATGGTTGAGGGCCGTGGTGCGGACGCGAACGTCCGGATAGAGCTGGAAAGTGTCGCCGGCCTCGAAGTCGTCGAAATCGAGCTGCGCCTTCATGGCGTCCAACGGCACCGGGAACATGGGGTTGTTCATCTGCGTCGACAGCACGTTGTGAATGCCACCGTCGTGCTTCAGGTGGCCGGCCATGATGTGCAGCCTGCGCTTCGGGTCGTAGGCGGGCGTGAAGAACGGGAAGCCGTTGATGTGGTCCCAATGAGTGTGGGTCAGCAACAGGTGGATGGTCCGCACGTCGATCTCGGTAAACACCTTGCCGACGTTTCGAATTCCGGTTCCTGCATCGAGGATGAACCGGTGATCGCCGACGCCCACCTCGATGCAACTGGTGTTGCCGCCATACTTGACGTGCTCTGGCGACGGACACGCGATGCTTCCCCGCACGCCCCAGAACCGGATCCTGAACAACAATGCCTCCCGTTGGTGCTAGCAGGCTGCTGAACAACCCTGGAAGGACTGCGTTGCCGGTCCGGCCGTCCGCATGGCAGGAGCCGCGGCGATGGCGATGCTGGGCGTATCGTCGAGCCGAGGCGACGAACCAGACGGATGGCCGGACGGCAACCCCTCGGGGAAACAGGACAATGGCCGAATGACCGCGTCGGGTACCGCTGGTGATGCGCCCGGCATCACGACGCGCCCCCCTCCTGGTCGTCGGCCATTGTCCATGTTTCGCAGCCTCTTCAGGGTTCTTCAGCAGCCTGCTCGCTCGGTTTTCGAACATTCCGCAGCCTTGGTCAAGGAACCCTTGGCCGGCCGCCACAGCCGCTACCCGGTGACGATATCCACCGGCGATCCCGGCCGGAGCCCAAGCACCGTGTCGGCGCGGCCGCGGTTAACGGCAATCTCCAACAGGCCGTTGGCGTTCTCGTACCACATGGCTTCGCCCGGCCCCACGTCCTCGAAGGTCACGGCCCGAGCCAGCGTCCGCCCGCCAACCCGAACGACGGCGTCGGCAGCGACGGTGGCAGCGCGCACCCCGGTCATGGCATTGCCGAAGGCGTCCACGTACACCACCGCGGCGAGATCGTCCGGCCAGTCGCGACGCCGGATGTCGTCGATGGGGTGCTCGCGACCCGACGGCGCCTGATTGCGCGCGATCTGCGCCGCTACCGGCGCGAACAGGTCCCGCCCGTGAAAGGTCGCCGACAGCCGCGGCGGCCGCCAGGTGATGTGCCACCAGCGCGCCGGTCCCTCGGCGCGGCGGATTACCATTTCGAACAGGCCGTTATCCGGGCCCACGTACCAGCGCCCGTCGGCCTGCACCACCGCCGGCCGACGAACGCCACCAACGCCGGGGTCCACCACGCACAGGAACACCGTATCGGCGGGAAACTCGGTGGCGTAGGCGGAGAGCAAGTAGGCCGCGGCCTTGGGATCGTGGGCCGGGGCATCGGCGAACAAGTCGATCACGTCCACCTGTGGCGCCTCGCGGCGCAATACCGCCTTCATCTGCCCGACGTAGGGACCGGCGAGCCCAAAATCGGTAAACAGCACGATCAACGGCGCCGTCCCGGGTTACGGAGAGACATGCCCCGTGGTCGCCGGCGACGGCCGCGCTGCGGCGGTGCACTCAACGAATGCACCGTAGCTGCACGCACGTCATTGGTTCGAGAGCACATCTGACCCATTCGACTGAATCACTCGAATGGGTCCGTGCGCCAGTGTCCCGACCCCGAAGTTCGATGCATTTTTGGGGCGACGCTTTTCGAACTTCGGGTTCAAGTGGACACTAGATAACTTATTGATTCTAGTGTGGTCAACGGATCGGAAGTTCGTCCCTGTGGCGGCCATACAAATCGTACGAACTTCCGATCCACCACACTAGCAGGCTGCCACAGGTCAGTCCGCGACCGTCGCCGTCGCCGCCGCGGCGGCAGCATCAGCAGCTAGGCCGGTGACCGCCTTCTGGACCTTGTCGAACGCACGCACCTCGAGCTGCCGCACCCGTTCGCGACTGATCCCATAAACGGTGCCCAGTTCCTCCAGTGTCGACGGCTCGTCCTTGAGCCGCCGCTCGGTGAGGATGTGACGCTCGCGCTCCGGCAGCTCAGCCATCGCTTGGCGCAGGAGGCCGCCGCGATAGTCCGCCTCCTCCTGGTCCGCCGTCAGCGTTTCCGGCGACGGTCCGTCATCGACCAGGATGTCCTGGAACTCCGCGCCGTCGCTGTCATCGCGCCCCACCGGCGCGTTGAGCGATACGTTTCGCGCCGCCAGCCGCCGGTTCATGTCGATCACGTCATCTTCGGGAACGCCTAGTGCTTCCGTCAGCGACTCCACCTGGTCCGGCTCCAGTTCGCCGGAATCTGCGATGTCCAGAGCGGCCTTGGTCCGGCGCAGGCTGAAGAACAGCTTCTTCTGCGCGGCCAGCGTGCCCATCTTCACCATCGACCACGAGCGGAGGACGTATTCCGTGATCGCCGCACGAATCCACCACATGGCGTAAGTGGAGAGCCGGAAACCGCGTTCCGGTTCGAACTTCTTCACCGCCTTCATCAGGCCCACGTTGCCTTCGGCCACCAAGTCCTCCACCGGCAGCCCATAGCCCCGGTAGCGCATGGCGATCTTCGCCACCAGCCGCAGGTGGCTGGTAACCAGCTTGTGCGCCGCGTCCACGTCACCGTCTTCGCGCCAGCGCGTGGCGAGAACGAATTCCTCCTCGCTGGTCAGCAAGGGGAACGTCCAGATCTCGCGGAAATACTGGGCCAGTCCTCCGTCTCTGGGGACCATCGGCAATGACAACGTACTCATGACAGGCATCTCCCTCGTTGGCCTTGCCCCCGTGCATCGCAGCCGGTGGCGGCTCAACCCGAAACGAAGCGAACGCGGTTGGCCGACCCCGGCCGGCGTCCGCGATCAAACGTGGATGAGAGGCAAACAGCGAGGCTTCATCGGGCCATATCCTTAACTGTGAAGCAATACGCCAATCCTGGATCCACCACACGGTCGGACCCGCTAAACACACGAATGCCGTCCACGGCCACCCGCGCGTTGTCCCAAAGTTAATCAAATACCCGACAAATGTCAAGGGTCTTAGGTGCAGCGGCTCCGGTGGACAGCCGCCGCGACGTCAACAGGCCCTAGAACGGTAGTTCCGCGACGGTGACGACCGGCTCGCACGCGAGGTGGTGATCGTTCGACACCCACGGCCCGTAGCCCGGCCGTTCCGTGATGTCCGGGATCTGCGGCAAATCCAGTTCCACCTCACCGTTGGCGATCTCGCTCCGACGATTCTGGCGGTACAGGCTGCGAATGGCCGCGTAGTAGTCCACCGAGGTCTTCTTCAACTGCGCCAGCTCGTCCATGACGTTGGAGTAGGCATGGACTCCCCGGGCAGCAGCCAGCGCGTACACCACTTCCTCGCGGTCCGTGTTGTTCAGATAGAGCGCCAAGGGATCGAAGTACGAATCCACCAATAGCTGGCCCACAGCATCGCGCGGGTTGGAAGGCCCGAGGATCGGCAGCACCAGATAGGCGATCTCGCCAACACCCCACACCGCGAGCGTCTGACCGAAGTCCTCGCTGTGCTTCGGCAGGCCCATCTCACTGGCCGGGTCCGACAGTCCCCCAACGCCAAGGGTGCTGTTCACCAGAAAGCGCTGCGTCGTTGTCCAGGCGCGGTCAGGTTCGCCTTGCAGGATGTCGTTGGCGAGGATCACCGGGGTCCGAAGGTTGTGCAGTGCGTTACCGATCGCTTCGCGCACCGGCAGCGGCAAGAACGCCGTGTAGGCGGTGGCCAGGGGCCGAAGCAGCATGACCTCGACGGCCTGATTGAAGCCGAAGATCAGGCGATTGACCGGCTCCAGCGGATCGTTGACGTCATCGTCCACGTCATCCTGCATGGCGTCGGCTTGCGCCAACTGGACCTGTGTGGGGTACCCAAGGAACGCATCCGCGGGGTCCCTGACCCGCTGCGTCGGCTCCTCTGCCGTCGCCTGGCCGCCGCTCATCGCCACCAGCACACCCAACGCCAAGGCGGTGAGTACGCTTCTTCCGTCTCGACCCATCACCCGACCTGTTCCTTTCATTGATTCGTTGCCTGCGGCCGCCCCGTTTGCATCGCGCTCTTCAAATGGCTCGATTTTTCCGGCGGGGTCTCTCTTCGGCCTAACTCGTCACCACGATGGCGATTACGACGCTTTCGTTCACTGCGGAAACTGGAGATCGGCGCCTCGGTCAACTCGCAACGCCTGACACCACTCCAGTGTACGCGCCCTCAACACGTACCTGTTTGACATGTTTAGGGGATTGGGCGCGCCGGTGCAATCGTTCAGCGTACCTTTGCCCCGCCTTCGCCGTGGCAGGGCCATCGCTACAGCACACTGCGGGACCATCAAGCCGACTGCCGGTTAACCGCCTTGTGAACGTCGCCCAGTTGCCAACGGAGCGGCCCCAACCTACCTTGCCCGATGGATTCGACGGACGAGGCGCTGCGGGGGAGCGGTTTTCGGTGACACGGATTTCAGTGAGGCGAATGACAGTAACAACGATGCGGGCGCTTCGAAAAGGCGTGGCAGCCGCGGTACTCACCGTCCTGGTGGTCTCCGGCGGCGCGGCTGCGGCGGATCAGGTCGACGATCCGGCGGTCCTGGTGAGCGGCCTGCAGGACGACTTGATCGCCGTAATGAAGGGTGCCGCGCGATGGACGTGGCCGAGCGGTATGAGCGACTGGAGCCGACGCTGGTGGATGCCTTTCACCTGCCGCTGATGACACGGATTGCGGTCGGCGGCCATTGGGAGCGGGCGACCGAGGAGCAGCGGGAGCGGCTGGTCGCGGCGTTCCAGCGCATGAGCACCAGCACCGTGGCGACGTTGTTCAGCGGGTACAATGGCGAACGCTTCGAGGCCATCGGCACGCAGCCCGGAAGCCAGGGCACGACCCTCGTGCAGACCCACCTGGTCAAGGCCGACGGGTCGCCGGTGGAAATGACCTACGTTGCCAAGCAGTTCGGCGACCGTTGGTGGTTGATTGACGTTGTCGTCGATGGCGGGATCAGCGAACTCAACGTCCGCCAGTCGGAGTACCACGCGATCCTACGCGACCGCGGCGTCGAGGGCCTCATTGACACCTTGAACGGCAAGGCGGACTCCTTGGTCCTTGCGGGAGACACAACGAATTGACCGCCAAGTGGCACCGCAGGGCCGTGCTCTTCGCCGTCGTCGCCCTTTCGGCGGGACTGGCGATGCCGCACCCCCTGCTTGCGGCGACGGGTACGGCGACGTCGACACCACGTGAGGTCGTGGACCATCTACACGGCGCCCTGATCGGATCGATGAAGGGCGGCGAAGCACTGGGCATTCGCGGCCGCTATCAGGCCCTGGAAACGACCATCCGCGAATCCTTCGACCTGCCGCGGATGATCCGCATCGCCTCCGGCTCGCACTGGGCCCGGGCCGACGCACCGCAGCGGCAAGCGCTTGCCGACGCCTTTTCGCGGCTGAGTGTCAGCACCTATGCGTCGCGGTTCAACCGTTTCTCCGGTCAAGTCTTCGAAATCGTGGGTGAACGCGCCGGGCCCGGCGACAGCCGGCTGGTGGACACCCGCATCGTCAGCCCCGGCGACGAACCGGTGCCCATCACCTACGTGCTCGACCGGCGGAACGACCAATGGCGGATCGTCAATATCATCCTCGACGGCACCATCAGCGAACTGGCGGTGCGGCGATCGGAGTACGGATCGATCCTCCGCCGCGCCGGTCCTCCCGGCTTGACGGCCGAACTCAACGCCAAGGCCGACGCGCTGCTGGCCGAATAACCAGGGGCGATCATCTCGCGTCCTGACGATTGCGGCGCGCAGCCAGGGTCATCAGCGCGGGCAGCACGCACAGCGTACAGACCATGGTCAGGAAGATGGCGACGGCCAGCAGTTTGCCCATGCTGGCGGTGCCCGGATGGCTGGACAGGCCCAGGCTGGCGAACGACCCGATGGTGGTCAGCGCGCTGAACACCACCGCCCGCGGTGTGCTGGTGGCCATTACCGAACGGCCCGATCCGCTGGAGCGATCGCGAAGCACCATGTGCAGCGCACCGGCGACTCCGAGACCGAACAGCAGCGGCAGCACGATCACGTTGGCGAAGTTGAACGGCATCCCGAGAGCCGCCGAGGCCGCCACCGTCAGCACCGCAGCCAGCACCAGCGGCGCAAACACCAGCAGCACGTCATCGACGCGGCGCAGCAGCACCACCAGCAGCAGCGAGATCAACCCAACCGCCACCAAACCCGCCTCGATGAAGGCCCGCACCACCGCCCTGCCCGCCTCGAGGATCACCACCGGCGTCCCGGTGGCGCGCGGCACCTCCGCCTGCACCTCACTCACGAACCGCTCCAACGCCGCCCGGTCGCGATGCACCGGCGCCTCGGAGCGGATTTCCAGCCGTGCCCGCCCGTCATCGGCCAGCCACAGGGCGCGTACGTTCGCCGGCAGGTCGTCGAGCCCGAAGGGTTCCGCCGTCAGGGCCTCCCTGAGCGCCTCGATCCGTCCCTCGAAGCCGCCGAGCAGTCGCCGGCCGAGGTCGTCCAGCGCAGTCGGGTCGCCGCCGTGGACGACGGGCGTCAGGGATCGGCTCAGCCGACTTGCCGCCACCGCGTCGTCGCCATCCGTGGCGGCCAGGCGCTCGAGGGCTCCCGCGAGAGACCCGAAGGCGTCCCGGACCTCGGCGGCGGTTGGCGGCGGCTTGCGCGGCGCCAGCAGCGACGGCTCCAGGATTAGCGCCAGGGTGGCGATGACGTCCAGCTTGGCGTCCTGGTCGGCCGGTACGAAATCGGCCACGGTGCGGGTGCCGCCCACCGGTTCCAGGTCGGCAACCCGCCCGGCCAGCGCGCGGGCGGCATCGAGGGACGGCGCCAGCACCTCGACGGCATAGCCGTCACCCGGATCGTCCTCGATCAGTTGCAGGAGGGTGGCCACGGATTCCGTTTGCCGGTCCTTCAGATTCAACGGGTCGAAATCGAACCGGGCCTCCGGCAGCAGCGGTACTGCGGCGATGCCGATCAGCACCGCGAGCACGGTCACCGATCGGGCGTGGCGTTGCATCCAGGCCAGCCCATGACCGGTCCCCGCGACCCGCGCCGCGCGCCCCACGCCGCCGTCGCCACCGAGGCTCAGCAGCGCCGGTAGCACCGTGATGTTGGCGACAAGAGCCACCAGCATGCCGGTCCCGGCGATCAGCCCGAGTTCCGCCAAACCCACGTAATCGGTGGGCAGGAAGGCGTAGAAACCGATGGCGGCGGTCAACGCCGTCAACGCCAGGGCCCCCCCTACGTCGGCCACCGCCGTTCGCATTCCGTCGGCGCGGCCCAGCCCAGCGGCCCGTGCCTCGTCGTAGCGCAGAGCGTAGTGAATGCCGAAGTCAACGCTGAGGCCGATGAACAACACCGCGAACGCCACCGACAGCAGATTGAGGCTGGGCAGCGCGGCAACGGCGAAGGCCGCCGTCCAGATCAGTCCGGCAACGAGCGTGACCAGCGTGGCCGCCACCAGCCGCCACGAGCGGTACGCGCAGGTCAGCAGCAGCAGCACCGCGGTCAGCGAGATCAGTCCGGCGATCCCCAGTCCGCGTTCGACGCTGGCCAGCTCCTCGTGGTTCAGCGCCGCCGAGCCGGTGAGCCGCACGGACACGCCCGTCGCCCCGCCGAGGCCCTGATCGGCCGCCACGCGCCGGATTGCCGACATGGCCGTCGCGGCAGGCCGCAACGATGCGAAGTCCAGCGGCGGACGAAGCACGATGATCTGCCGCGCCTCACCGTCCGCGTCGTCGCCTTCCATGAGCGCCCGCCACGACAGGGAACCGAAGCGGTCCGCCGCCTGAGCCTCGCCAACCGCCGCCACGCGGTCGAACACCGGCGCCACGGCGAAGTCGGGGCCGATGGTGCCGTCCAGCTTGGCCTCCGCCAATCGCTCCAGCATCAGGAACAGGCCGCGCAGGCTCCGGTCCTGCCACAAAGCACCAAGAAACGGCTGCGCTTCGGCGAGGCGATCGCCAAGCTCATATAACTTCTCAAGATCGAGGAATAACAGACCGTTTTGACGGAAAAAAGGATCGCTAGCCGGATCCAGAATCTCGCCAAACACGGCGGGTTGGGCACGAAACGCCGCGCTCAGCGCACGGGCCGCGTCCTCCGCCAGGTCCGCCGTGCGCCCCTCCACCACCACCGCCAGATTGTCGGACGTCTGCGGGAACGCCTGCCGGAGCGCCCGGGCCTCCTGACGGAACGGCAGCTCGGCCGACAGCATGTCGGTGGTGTCGGTGTTGATGCGCACGGAGGAAGCGACGAAAGCGGCGCAGGCGACAGTGGCAACCATCGCGAGCCCGACCACGGCCCACGCCCGGCGACGAACCTGGTCCGCCCACCATGAAAGGGCGCGATGGATGGGGGAGTCGTTGATCACGGCGGCGATGGTGGCTAGTGTCCCGAACCCGAAGTTCGTTGCATTTCCTTGGGGCGGCGCTTTTCGAACTTCGGGTTCAAGTGGACACTAGTTAGCTTATTGATTCTAGTGTGGTTAACGGATCGGAAGTTCGTCCCGGTGTCGGCCATACAAATCGTACGAACTTCCGATCCGCCACACTAGGACGGCCCGCTTATAGCCATCGGCGGGCGCGGTCACAAGCGCCGTGGCCGCCGACGGTTAGCGGCGGCGCAGGTGCAGAACTAGGAACAGCAGCGCGAAGGCCGGCGCGCCGATGGCCGCCGCCACCAGCAGCTCCTCCCGCCAGCCGAGCCAAACCGCCACTGGGACCGCCAGCATGGCGTCGTCGGCGTCGAAGCCGGCCGCGGTGGGCGAACCGGCGGCTCCGGTGCCCTCGCGCGCCTGGATGCCCAACACCGCCACCAGGACGACGGCGATTCCCACCCCGGCAGCCACGCCCAGCACCGGCGCCCACATGCCCAGCCCACTGCCCATGAGCCCGACGCCGATGCCAACGAAGGCCAGGGCGTTGCTGGTGGCGTCGGCCACCAGATCGAACAGATGGCCGCCACGGCTGGTCCGCCCGGTCAATCGCGCCAGATCGCCGTCCGCCCGATCCAGCAGCATGGACACCACGAACAGCGCTGCGCCGGCGTGGACCCACGGTGATTCGCCCACGGCGAATGCCGCCGCCGCGGCCAGACCGCAGGCCAAACGCACCGCCGTGAGGTGGTTGGGCCGCACCGGCGTCGGGATCAGCGGCTTGACGATCAAGGTCCGGGACGCCCGGTGGATCCAGGTATCGTGGCTAATGGTCGGCCTCCTCTCATCCAGCGGCGCGGACAGTACGGGATTGACATAAAACTGTCACCGGACTGTCATTCGCTGATGACGATACCCCAAGGACGATAGGCTCCCGCCCCCATGATCCACGTTCCGGAACTGACGCCGACCCAGATTCAAACCTTCCACGACGACGGTTTTCTGATCGTCTCCGGCGGACTAGCTCCGGACGACTTGGCGCGTGTCGACCGTTGGGCGCAGGACGTCGCCGCGTGGCCGGAGGAATCGGGCCGCCACTGGGTCTACCACGAGGAGAGCCGGACCGAGCCGGACCGGTCGCTGATCTGTCGGATCGAGCGGATTGCCCCGTTCCACGAGGGCTTCGACGCCCTGACCCGTGCCCTGGCGGTGCCGGTGGCCCAGCTTCTGGGCGAGGACGCGGTGCTGTTCAAGGAGAAGATCAACTTCAAGATGCCCGGCGGCGACGGATTCAAGCCACATCAGGATTCGCAAGCCGGCTGGGACAAGTACGCCGACTTCTTCATCAGCGTCCTGGTGTCCATCGACGAGGCCACCATCGCCAACGGCTGCCTTCAATTGGTGCGCGGATACCACCAGCGCGGCCTGTTCCGCTCGTGGGAGCCGCTCACCGACGAGGACATGGCCGGCATGGCCTTCGAGCCCTACCCGACCCGGCCCGGCGATCTGGTGTTCTTCGACTGCTACGCCCCGCACGCCTCGGAACCGAACATGACCGACAGCATCCGGCGCATCTACTACGCCACGTACAATCGTCGTTCGGCGGGGCAGCACATGGATCAGTACTACGCCGACAAGCACGCCAGCTATCCGCCGGACATCGATCGTCAGGCGGGCCGCGATTACGTGTTCAGGGTGTGAGGCCGAAGGCGATCGGCCTCAGGTTACTTGGGTTCGATCACCTGCCGGCCGCGGTACATGCCGGTTTCCAGATCGATGTGGTGGGGGCGACGATACTCGCCCGACGCCTTGTCTTCCACATAGCTCGGCGACTTCAGCGAATCGTGTGAGCGGCGCTTGCCCCGCCGGGAGGGAGACGTCTTCTTTCTCGGTACGGCCATCGGTCGTTTCCACTGCTCGCAAGGTCGGCCCGGCAAAAGGGGGCCAGTCTGAAAGCGCACTGTATAGGCGGATGGCGCCGCCGCGGCCAGGAAAAAGTCGCCCGGTCCCTTGCCTGACGGCCACGGGTGTGACATATCACCCGATGAAGGGTCGCATGAGATCGGGATCAGATCAATGGACGACAAAACAATAAAAACAAATCCTTATTCAGCTTTACTCGCGAAACGCGTAAACGTCGAGCAGGTGGAGGAAGGTACCGAGCTGGCGCCGCGCTTCGACGAGCAGGGATTGCTCCCGGTGGTCACCACCGAGGCCGACAGCGGCGAGGCGCTGATGCTCGGCTACATGAACGCCGAGGCCCTGGCCCGCACCATCGAGACCGGTGAGGCCCACTACTGGAGCCGCAGCCGGCAGTGCCTGTGGCACAAGGGCGCCACCAGCGGGCTGGTGCAGCGGGTGGTGGAAATGCGCATCGACGACGACCAGGATGCGGTCTGGCTGCGAGTCAAGATCGCCGGCGACGCCAGCTGCCATGTGGGCTATCGCTCGTGCTTCTACCGCTCGGTTCCGGTGGGCACCACACCCGCCGACCGGCCGGTAGAGCTTCGCTTCGAGGAAGGCGAGAAGACCTTCGATCCAAAGGCCGTCTACGGCGACGCACCGAACCCCACGAAATTGTAGCTCCAACCTCGCGGCACTCAGTCTCCGGCGGCGTCGACGGTCTGCTGGGCCCAGGCGGCCGCTCCGGTGACCGATGCGTCATCGCCAAGCTTGGCGGTGACCAGCTTGAAGCTGTGGGCGAACGACGGCATCACCTGTTTCTCCAGCGCGTCGCCGATCTCGCCGGCGTACAGGTCCGGCATTTCCTCCACCAAGCCGCCGCCTAGCAGCACCACGTCCGGCGCCAGGGCGTTGACCACACCGGCCATGGCCCAGCCGATGGTTCGCGCTGCCCCGCGCATGATGGACTCCACGGCCGCGTCACCGCCGGCGATGGACTGCGCCAGCGGGCCGCTGCGGATGTTGCTGAGGTCGGTGCCGGCCGCCTGCAGCAGATGGGGCGCATCGCCCCGATACGCGGCGGCAGCGGCAGAGGCGGAGATGGCCAACCGGCCCGCCACCGCCTCCAGGCAGCCGCGCCGTCCACATCCGCACAGCGGCCCGTCCCGCATCACCGGGATGTGGCCGATCTCCATGCACGAGGACGACTTTCCGCGCAGGATCTCGCCACAATAGACGCCGCCGCCGCCGATGCCGGTGCCAGGAAACACCCCGACCACGCACCGCGCCTTGCGCGCGGCCCCGAAGCGATACTCACCGTAAACGCCGGCGTCCACGTCGTTGGCGATGACCACCGGGCAGCCGAAAGCCTTGCCCAGGGTTTCCCGGACCCGGGCGTTGCGCCAACCCAGGTTGGGCGTTTCAAGAATGATGCCGCGGTTGAGGTCCAAAGGGCCGGGACAGCCGACACCGATGCCCGCCACCTGGTGCGGCCCGATGCCGGCATCGGCCAGCGCCTCGCCGATGACCTCGCCCATCCGCTTGAGGCCCGCCTTGACGCCCACGTGACCCTTGGTCCGCTTGCGCTGACGGGCCACAGGACGGAAGCGTTCGTCGAACACCACGGCCAGTATCTTGGTGCCGCCGAGATCAAATCCCACCCAATATCTCTTTGATTTCTTCGCTGCCGGCATCCGCGCCTCCCCCTCCCAGGCGGCGCACGGTCGCCGGTCTTTCAGGCCGCGCCGCGCGCCCGGTCGGCGTTGCCCGATCCGTCGATCCGCGGCAGCACCGAATTGATCGCCCGCTCCCTGTCCTCAGGGAAGTCGATCTCGATCCATGGAATACCGGAAATATCCTCGAAAGCGAAGGTTCCCGGAGGTTCGGAGCGGAGCACGGCCTGGAACGCATCCTCGTAGGGCCCGACGACCTCACCTGCCTGGACGAGGGAGTCCAGGGCGTCGGCGACGCGTGCGGCGATGCGCGACGAGAACTTCAGGAACCCTGGCCATTCGCCGACCGCGTCGAAGACGCCCTCCACCTGCTTGCCGATGTCCACCGGGTGGCCGTCGCGCAGGCACAACTTCACCGGTTCCTCATCGTCGTCCACCGCGCTGTCGAACAGGAAGCAGTCGGCGGCCGGCGCACTGACAAGACGCGCCAGCATCTCCGGCGCGTAGAGCACATCGGCATCCATGAACAACGTCGGCTCGCCGGCCCGCAGGTCCTCGCGTGCGGTCCACAACGACAGGATGGCGCCGCCGCGGAACCGCGGATTGAACCGCGTCCGCACGCGCACCGGCCCGGCGGCCGCCAGGGTCTCCGCCACCACCTCCTGCGCGCGATAGCCGACCACGAGCACCAACTCGTCGACGCCGAGTGCTCCCAGCACCTCCAGGTGTCTGCACATCAACGATCGGCCGTTGAAGCACATCAACGACTTCGGAGGCTGATCGTCACGGTCGCCATACAACCGCCGGCCGACGCCGGCCGCCAGCATCACGGCCTTCATCACGGTCCCTCGGTTCCGTTCCCGCCGTTGCCATTCGTGGGGCGGACGGGCCAGTCACCGAAGTTTCATCAATGTTTCACGTTAATGCAACGTTGTGGTGTGGCCGGATGTGGCGGGAGCTGGCGGCGACCGCTCAGGCAATCAGCCCGCGCTGGCGGAACCAGGCCACCGCGTCGGCGAGGGCTTCCGAGGCGGGACGCCACGTGTAGCCCAGTTCGGCCCGCGCCTTGGCGGACGAGAAATACATCCACTTCTTCGCCATGCGTACGCCGTCCACGGTGGCGAAGGGTTCACGCCCGGTCAGCCGCGCCCACGCCTCCGCCCCGGCCGCGATGGGCAGCACGGCGGCATGCGGCAGGCGCACCCGCGGCGGCCGGCGGCCGCAGATCCGGGCAATCTCCGCCAAAATCCACCCCAGCGGGCGGTCTTCGCCACCGAGGATGTAGCGTTCGCCGACGCGCCCCTTCTCCAGCGCCAGCAGGTGGCCTTCGGCCACATCGTCCACATGGACGATGTTCAAGCCCGTATCCACGTACGCCGGCATCCGGCCATTTGCCGCCTCGACAATAACCCGGCCGGTGGGCGTCGGCCGCACATCGCCCGGCCCGATGGGGGTCGACGGATTGACGATCACCGCCGGCAGGCCCGCCGCCGCCATCTCCCGCACCAGTTCTTCGGCCAGGAACTTGGATTGCTTGTAGGGACCGATCATGTCGGCCTCAGTGGATGAGGTGGCTTCGTCGGCCGGCGTGCCATCGTCGGTCAGTCCCAGCGTGGCGACACTGCTGGTATGGACGATCCGCTTGACGCCGGCCTCGAGAGCGGCGCGCATGATCAATCGCGTGCCCTCTACGTTCACCGCCATCATCGGCGCCGGATCGGGCACCCACAGGCGATAGTCGGCCGCCACGTGGATCAGCGCGTCACAGCCCTCGACCGCCCTGAAAAGGGAATCGTTGTCGGTCAGGCTGCCGGAAACCACCTCCACGTCCAGACCCTGAAGGTTGGCCATGTCGGAGCCGGACCGAATCAACACACGGGTCCGACGCCCGAGGCTGACAAGCCGCCGCATCACCGCCGACCCCACCAATCCCGTGGCGCCGGTCACCAGCGTCGTCATCGGTCCATTCCTCCCCCTTTGGCCACCGGTCGATCCGGCGGGTTTCGTTGCTTCGCGGCCGCGGGCGACGACCGTTCGAGGACGCGTGGAACCGCCGCCCCGACCCGCATGACCCTCAAAAAAGTGTGATCATTCAACTCTTTTCCTGATCATGCAAACTCCCTATGTTGCGAATGCGAGCGAAGCGTGCCGATGTACGATGAGCGCGTGTGGTGCGGCGAGAAGGGGCAACGCGTGAGCGAGCGACACATACGGGTTATCCTCGGCCAACCGCGTGGGTTCTGCGCCGGCGTGGAGCGCGCCATCGAGATCGTCGAACTTGCCCTCGACCGCTTCGGACCTCCGGTGTACGTGCGGCATGAGATCGTCCACAACAAACACGTGGTCGAATCGCTGAGGGCCAAGGGTGCGGTATTCGTCGAGGAGCTGGACGAGGTTCCGCCGGGCGCGGTGACCATCTTCAGCGCCCACGGGGTCGCCGAGTCGGTGGAGGACGAGGCCCGCACCCGCGACCTGCCGGTGATCGACGCCACCTGTCCACTGGTTTCGAAGGTCCACAAGGAAGGCCAGAATCACGCGCTGAAGGGCCGCGAGGTCATCCTCATCGGCCACGCCGGCCATCCGGAGGTGGAAGGCACCCAAGGGCGCATTCCCGGTGGCGTTCACCTGGTCTCGACCGCCGAGGACGTTCCCCACCTGCGGGTCCGCGATCCTGAGAAGGTGGCATATGTCACCCAGACCACATTGAGCGTGGACGACACCCGTGCGGTGATCGAGGCGTTGACGGCCCGCTTCCCGGCCATCGTCGGCCCCGACGTGAAGGACATCTGCTACGCCACGCAGAACCGCCAGCAGGCGGTGCGCGAACTGGTGGAGAAGGTCGATCTGTTGTTGGTGGTCGGTGCCCGCAACAGCTCCAATTCGAACCGTCTGCGCGAGATCGGTGGCGAACGGGGCGTTCCCAGCCACCTCATCGACGACGCCGGGTCGCTCGATCCCGCGTGGCTCGACAGCGTCGACGTCATCGGCATCACCGCCGGCGCCTCCGCGCCTGAGGCCCTGGTGCTCGACCTCATCGAACGGCTACGGGATTTCGGCACGGTCGTGGTGGAGGAGCAGGACGGCGTCGCGGAGAACATGCAGTTCAAGCTGCCGCGCGAGTTGGCCGATGCGCCCACCGCGGCGGCGGATGTGGCTTAGGACACCGAACTCATGCCGGTACCGTTGATCCAACAGGCGCGCGTGGGCGCCTACATCGTCGGCAAGCGACTGCGTGGCGTCGACCGGTATCCGTTGGTGCTGATGCTGGAGCCGCTGTTCCGTTGCAATCTCGCCTGCCCTGGCTGCGGCAAGATCGACTACGAGGATCACATCCTCAACAAGCGCCTGAGCGTCGAGGATTGCCTGACGGCGGTAGATGAGTGCGGCGCGCCGGTGGTCTCCATTCCCGGCGGCGAGCCGCTGCTGCACAAGGAAATCAAGGAGATCGTCGAGGGCATCGTCGCCCGCAAGAAGTTCGTCTACCTGTGCACCAACGCCCTGCTGCTGGAAAAGAAGCTGCATCTGTTTACGCCGTCGGCCTACCTCACGTTCTCGGTGCACCTGGACGGTCTGGAGGAGCACCACGACCGCGCGGTGAATCAGCCCGGCACCTTCCAACGGGCGGTGGCGGCCATCCGCAAGGCCAAGAGCATGGGCTTCCGGGTCAACGTCAACTGCACGCTGTTCGACCAGATGGACGCCGAAGAGCTGGCGGCGTTCTTCGACTTCTGCATGGACGACCTGAAGGTGGAAGGCATTACGGTGTCGCCGGGCTATGCCTACGAGCGCGCGCCGGATCAGGAACACTTCCTCAATCGCACCAAGACCAAGCAGCTGTTCCGCGACACCTTTAAGCGCCAGGGCAAGAAGCCGTGGTGGTTCAGTCAGTCGTCGCTGTTCATGGATTTCCTGGCTGGCAACCAGACCTACCATTGCACGCCGTGGGGCAACCCCACCCGCAACATCTTCGGCTGGCAGCGGCCGTGTTATCTGCTGAACGAAGGCTACGCCGAGACGTTCCAGCAGCTCATGGACGAGACCGAATGGGACTCCTACGGGACCGGCAACTACGAGAAGTGCGCCGATTGCATGGTCCACTGCGGGTACGAGGCGACCACCGTCAACGATACCCTGTCGAATCCGCTCAAGGCCCTGCAGGTGTCCCTCAGGGGCCCACGCACCGATGGGCCGATGGCGCCGGATATCCCGCTCGACAAGCAGCGGCCGGCCGAGTTCAAGTTCGACAGCATGGTCCAGCAGCTATCCGTCAAGCTGGAGGCTGGGCCCGGCGAAAAGGATCGCGCGGCGTAGCGTGGCCAAGCCGCGGCGACTGTCCCCGGCCAATCCGATCAACTCCGAAACCCGCCGCGGGTCGGCCGCAAGTGCACCGAGGATAAAACCAATCCGCGGGCGGCCCTCCTTCCCGATGCATGTCGCGGCCCACGCCGGCACCACCCGGTCGGCGGCATCGGCCAGTGCGCGGATCACCACGAACGGCACCCCGTGACTGGCAGCGACGGTGGCAATGCTGCCGCTTTCCAGATCCACCGCCGCGGCGCCGGTGCGATCGCGCAAGGCAGCCTTGTCCGCCGGTGACAACACGGGCCGTTCGACGCCGGCTACGGTTCCCACGATCGCCCCGCCGCCGAACGCGTCAGCAAGCGCCGCCATCAGCCGCTCCCGCCACGCCGCATCAGTGGCAATGCGATGGCCTGCGGCATCGGCCACGCCGTCGGCGATGATCAGGGTCCCGGAGGAAAGGCCGGGGTCGAGGCCGCCGGCCAGGCCGAAGCTCACCACGCCGGCACAACCCTCGGCGATCAGATCGACGGCCAGCCGTCCCGCGACTGCGGCATCGGCGCCGGCGCATCGCACTTTCGCGGCAGCGGTGTGCCGACGAAACAGGGCCGCCTCGTCGGCGAGCCCGCAAACAACACCCGGACCGCCGTTGGCGCTGGTCGGTGTCACATCCCGAAACGGGGCCGGCGGGCGTTGCTGCGCGTCAGGTTGCGATAGCGCGCCAGCGCCCACAGCGGGAAATAGGCGCTGTAGCCGTGGTAGCGCAGGAAGAACACCCGCGGGAAGCCGACGGCGTTGTAGTAGGTCTCGTCCCACAGGCCGCCTGACCGCGGCGCATCGAGAAGGTACTCGACGCCGTCGCGGACGACATCCGAGTCCACCTCGCCTGCCGCCATCAGCCCCATCAGCGCCCATGCGGTTTGCGATGGGGTGCTGGTCTTGGCTTCGTCGCGGTGCTCGGGCCAATAGGTGGCACAGTCCTCGCCCCAGCCGCCGTCGGCACGCTGCCGGGCCTTCAGCCACGCCACCGCGCGACGGACGTAGGCCGCGTTCATGTCTTCGCCCACGGCGTTGAGCGCACACAGCACCGTCCAAGTGCCGTAGACGTAGTTGGTTCCCCACCGACCGAACCAGGAACCGTCTTCCTCCTGCTCCGCCTTCAGGTAGGCGACACCCTGCTCGACCGCTGGATGGTCACGCGGATAGCCCAATTGGGCCAGCATGCTGAGGCAGCGGCCGGTGACGTCCGCCGTCGGCGGGTCCAGCAGCGCCCCATGATCGGCGAACGGGATGTTGTTCAAGCCGTAGTGCTCGTTGTCGGCGTCGAACGCACCCCAGCCGCCGCCATCGCTCTGCATGCCGAGAATCCACTCCGTCGCACGTGAAATGGTTTCCGCCGTCGGTTCGTCACCTGCGCGCTGCAGCCCCATCACCACCACCGCGGTGTCATCCACGTCCGGGTAGTGATCATTGCGGTACTGGAACGCCCAGCCGCCGGGCCGTAAGCCGGGCCGCGTGGCGGTCCAGTCGCCGGCCACGTCCCGGACCTGCCGTTCGCGCAGCCACGCGGCTGAGCGATCGATGGCCTGATCGAAGCCCTGCTCTCCGCCCTCCTGTGCCTCCAGCAGGGTGAGGAGCGCGAGCCCCGTGTCCCAGACCGGCGACAGGCACGGTTGGCAATAGCTCTCGTCGCTCTTGTGCACCAGCAGCCGGTCCACCGCGTGCCGCGCGGTGCGATAGCGCGGATCGTCCCGGGAACAGCCCATGGCGTCCAGCATCATCACGGTGTTGGCCATCGCCGGGAAGATGCCGCCAAGGCCGTCCTCGCCGTTCATCCGTTCCTCGACGAACGCCACCGCACGCTCGATCCCCCGACGTTCCAGGATGCGAGGAAAGAACGGCTCCGCCAGATGGGCAACCCAATCCATGAGCAGGAACAGCTCCCCCAGCCAACGACCGGTGGGGTTGACCATATAGTGCCGTTCCTTCGCCGGGTCGGTGACGAACAGTTCGGCGATATCCACGTTGCGCGGGTTACGGGCCCGTGGCTTCAAGACCGCCAGCACGAACAACGGCACCATCACGGTCCGCGACCAGTACGACACCTTGTCCACATGGAACGGTGCCCAGCGCGGCAACAGCATGGCCTCGACGCGCATCACCGGCACCGCCCGCCACGGCACTTGGCCGAACAGCGCCAGTGCGATGCGGGTGAAGACGTTGTCGCGCGCCGCACCGCCGCGCGACAGCACCGCCTCGCGGGCGCGGCGCATGTGCGGCGCATCGGGGTCGTCGCCGATCAGCTTCAACGCATAGTACGCCTTCACCGTCGCGCTGATGTCGGTATCGCCGTCGTGAAACAGCGGCCAGCCGCCGTCCTTGCCCTGGATACGACGCAGATACCGACCGATCCGCTGTTCCGTCGCGTCGTCAATCTCATCCAGGTAGTGGTTAAGCATGACGTACTCGGCGGGGATCGTCGCATCGGCCTCGAGCTCGAACACCCAGTGCCCATCGCCATCCTGGTGATCGGTCAGCCAAGACGCCGCCTCGTCGATGGTGACGTCCAGGCGACTGCTGGCGGCGTCCTCAGCATAGGCGTGGGCCGCGGCACTGCGTTCGATCAAGCTCATAGTCCGATTCATGGATGTCCTCGGTAGCGCAACCTGGGGGGAAGGTCGGTCTCATCATTCAGACGCCGCCGGCGCGTCCGTGGCTACCGATCCCCCCAGCAAGACTCATCAATGACTTAAATCCGGACGTTTGTTGCGGTCAAACAGCATCGGATGTCAAGAGGTTGCCGCATATGCGAGCGTGCACCGAGCCGCCCGATACCCGGATCGAAGGCTGCCTTCGATGGTCGCCGGCAATCCGGTGTCCGTCCAATCGCCGGCCAGGAAAAGGTTGCGCCAGGCTGTCCTCGTCGGCGGTCGACGGGCCGCCTGAGCGGTCGTCTGGGCGAAGGTCGCCCTTCGTTCCTTCACGATCCGGTGAGTCGGCGACGGCGACGGTGGCAGATCCAACGCCCGCGTCACCTCGGCCCACAGGCGCGGCGCCAGGGTTTCCGCCGGCTCGTCCACAACGTCGTCAGCGGCGCTGATGGTCACCGAGGCCACGTCCTCGCGGACGAAGATCCACTGCGACAACCCGCCCAATAGGCCGAGGATACCCACATCGTTCCCGCTCCGGTGGGGCGGCGGCAGGCGAAAATGCCCGTTGACGATGGGGCGACTGTCCAACGGCGCGACGAGTCCCGGCACCAATGCCGCGGCGGCGACGGGCGGCACCGCCAGCACGACTGCATCGCCGGGCCCGAATGCGTTGTCCTCGCCGTCGGAAGCCGCGAGCCCGACCACGGCATTATCGGCGAAATCCAGCGATCGTACCCGGCTGTTGAGCCGGACCCGGCCGCCGGCCTTGGCCAAGGTTTCCAATGCCGGGTCCACGAAGCACTCGCTGAGGCCCACCCGCGCCACCCGTGGCCGGCACGCCGCCTCGCCGCGGCCGAAGGTCTCGCGCACCACCGGCCACAGCAGCGACGCCGCGGCCTCGTCCGGCGCGGTGTTCAACGCCGCCACCGCCAAAGGTTCCCAAAAGCGGTCGAACAACGGCCCGCCGCCGCCCAGGCAATCGGAAACGGTGTCGGCGGGACCACAGCGGGCCAGC
>Ga0209780_1000427_pt1 | contig 22090 bp, 22 predicted proteins | sample WorMetexBAHAMAS2_FD_187384 | JGI IMG/M metagenome (GOLD analysis project Ga0209780, IMG submission 187384) | Marine gutless worms symbiont microbial communities from Max Planck institute for Marine Microbiology, Germany - Inanidrilus exumae... | ecosystem: Host-associated > Annelida > Digestive...
TATCTCATCGAGCGTATAATGATTATTGCCCTGCTCGCCAGGTTGAATGGATTAGTGATAATGACGACAATGAGAGTATTTCATGGTAGCTGGCTACCGCACGCGGCGATGGTCGCGATGGTCGATAGTTCACACCTAATTACAGCGGTCACTCCACGGGGGAAACGCACGTCACGGAAGACTGCGTGCAATCGTTGCCCGCGTCGCCCGCATTGCCCGTGTCACCCGCATACTTTAGCATGACCCCCAGATGGCGCCATTTGTCTCAACTGAACTGTAATTAAGACATCTGTTAATTTCAATCAATTTTCCTCAGTATTCTCGTTCTCGAAATTCGGCTGAATTAATTACTGGGGACACACGAAGTTTGGCGGTACGCATTGGAAATGCATTGGAAATTTCTGTGCAATGTATTGGTACCATTAATATGCATGTCTTCATACGTAGAAAAGGTAGTTCGAATTTGTTGACAGTCGTCACATTATTTACGGACAGTGTTCGAGAAGTCTCCGGTTCAGACACCTTACTCACGACGAAGTGCCAGTCATGGCTTAGCCAGACAGTAGGCCACACCTAGAGGGGCGAGATTTAGAAATACCCAACAAGCTGTTCGCTCCTGCTTAAGCCCTCCTTCACCCTACATGTTGCGTGCACACACTGCACACACCTAACAATTTCCCTCCTCTCCCCATGCTAGCACATTAGACCACCATAAGGTCTCAGCGCTGGGGACAGGGGTCCAGAGTAGGCTGGACCCCTGCCCGCAACAACGAACGAACGACATGAAGCAAAACATGTCACATATTGCTTCTTGCCAAAGACACCAGTTTTAACAGTCTCTTTAAAAGTCTTGGGCCAGGCAGCATGGGCAGATAAACCCTGAAACACCTAGCTCTAGCCGTAACCCTGTTATATGGGACAAGTGGGACACAACCTGAATATATTGCTTATACCATCTGTTCTGTCATGTTTTATGAGGTCCATGTATTAACATCTTTATCTGAAACATGCATGACTTTTGCTATATTTGTTTTATAAATAAATGGTAATTGTAAATGGTAAATGTAATTGTACAGAAGTGCTTAGTTGTATGAATCTGGGCATATGATTGACTGAGCTGCTGTTTGTGATGTGCAGGGTTCTATGGAAAGCCATGGACTGTTTCACAGAGACTAGAATTGTTCAGAAGGTAGTGTTGTTCATATGCGATATTTGACTGAATCGTATTGTATTAAATAACTAAGCAAGATATAACCAAGATGAAAACTGCTGTTGCTTTCATCTGTAGTTGTAAATTGTAATATAATGTGATAAAATTATTTAGCATGCACAGAAAAGTTAATGGATATTTAGCTTAATTCAAGTAAGTTAGTAAATAAGTACATGGTTTATATAGCACCAAGGTTTTTCTTTAGAAGAATCAGGGCACGTGTTTATTGAAAAGTAAAGACACGGTGAGGTGTTAAATGTATTTGTGTAATGGGGAAGACCAGTCATGGAAAAACCAATGTTAAGTTGTCAGAGGCCATAAAGCAGATTTGTTTGTTTGTTTGCTACTTTTGCAGTGTAGGGATAATAAAATTGTTTCCGTTTGTTATTCTGTCTGACGTTCTGTCTCTTAGCAGCATTGCTAAATAATTTGTAAGTGAATTTTCATGATATTTTGTCAAATGGTGCACTTCAGTTCAGGAAATGCTGGACCATAATTTTGAAGCTGATTAGTGCTTGCATGCTACTTTCTGAAATATAAATGCAACAGTTATGTAACATTGCAAAATGCCTTCACCTGTGTAACTTTGTTGACATTTGGTACATGATGTCAACAATCTGCTGAGAAGCAGACTTCCAACTGTATTCAATTTTTGCCACTCTTTTCTATCTTCAGCTCTTTTGAGTGCTACATACATTCGATTGCAGCTAGATAGTTTAGTTTGTTCAATCTTTTTCTTTCTTCTTGCTTTTTTGCTGGTTTTCAAGTCATTTAACTTTCCATTACATTCTTCAGAAGACCATCCATGCCTAAGATCATGTCCAAGCTACGTGTGTTTCCGGTGCCAGATGGTATACAAGATATTTCTTGTTTCATTTACTGTTTGCAGTACAACCACATTTGTCACCTTATTCTTCCAGCTAACTCACTCCACTCTTCCCTGAATCCACATGATTTCAAAGGCCTCAAGGCCATTTCTCTCAGCCAGTGACGATGTCCAAGTCTCTGCTGAATGTTAGATTATGCTCCATATGGTACTGCTTTTTTTGATCCCCATAGCAAGCAATTCTTGTCTTTATATCAGTGTTGCAATAACCGTATGTGTCGCCATATGCGACAGTTTCCTCTCTTGAATGAGTGTAGCAAACTGATTGTTATGTTGGTAATTGCTCGTACATGCTAATTTCGTATGTAGTAAAATTTTGCCCATAAATGCATAAATTAATATTTGCTTCTTAATGTAGGAAGGAATTTTTAATGTAATAAGGAATATGTTTTAGACTTTGTGGAGATAGTGAACTCTGGACGTTTTCTGTTCGCTGTTTTTCAATTTTATAGTGATGCTAACAAGGCTTGCTCTGTTTAATGACAAAAGTGCATGTCCGTATTGCATGGCATTAACACATTGGTTATGAGCAGATGGCACATGCTTTCTAACTATTTTACTACTTGTAGAATGCAAAGATTTGGCATGAATACGTATCTGTATGCCCCGAAAGATGACTATAAACATCGACTGGATTGGCGTGAGTTGTATACAGAAGAGCAAGCTGGTATGTTACAGTATTAAGCCTTTGAACGCTATCTTTCCAGGCTATCTTAACTGTCTATCCAGTCTCCCTATAGTAGATATGTTCTGTAAAGTCTGTTAGGACCCTTTCACACTGGAAAGTTTTTTTTAAAGTCGCTGTCGAAAGTCAACTTTCAAAAGTTTGTACTTTTAACAGAGAGCACATTCACATAGGACAGTGACTTTCAAGAAAATCTTTTCTGTGTGAACTGTCCACTTTTACAAAACAGAACATGTTCTATTTTGCGAAAGTGACTTTCGAAAGCGATAAACTTACGAAAATAGACCATTCACGCAGGAAAGTTGACTTTTGAAAGTGACTTTTGAGGGAAGCTTTTCCAGTGTGAAAGGGGCCTTAGAACATAAACATTGACCTTCTAACCTAGAACTGTGGGGAATAGTCGCAGGTGTTCATTCCAGTATGCTGGCTTGGAAGAGACTGGGAGTATTAATTTATTCTAGTTTACCGGGAATACACGTTCATTGCATTAATAGTTTATGCTAGTGACAAGATGAGTGAAAATGTAAGCTTCCTTGTGAAACAAAGTCGTTGTTGATTGTTTGGCTCAGATGAGTTGAAGCACTTAATATCGGCCGCAGACGACTGCAACGTCAGCTTTGTCTATGCTCTCTCTCCAGGACTTGATGTTGTATATTCATCAGCTAGCGACATTAGTGCTCTCAAAGCTAAACTAGATCAGGTGTGTAAGTGTTGCTTTTGTTATTTCAGGCCGCATTGTGTGCAGTTAGTGTATCAGATGCGGCCTGTCGCTACAGACAGTAGCGTGGTCTGTGTGTCTGTTTGTTATGTTTGTGAGCCGTGGAAAAGTGGCTGAACCGATCGATGTGCCGTTTTGGGTTGACTCTGGTTGGCCCAAGGAACCATGTATTAAATGGAGGTCGAGATTTCGCATGCTAAGGGGCAATTTGGGGGTTGTCTTTCCATTGAAAAGCATTGTGAGTCAGTTCTGCAGTGCTCTATGCAGCAAAAAGATCAATAACGGCAACATCGGGACTGTGGCAGCTGTCTGCAATGCTCAAGACTGATCGGTGTCACGTTACGTTGTCTTCTCCCCGTGAAACATCCGCCACCCCGTATGATGCAGCCTTTTGTCAAAATTATTTACCACTTGTTTTAGTTTTGCCGGCTTAGTTTTCTAGGAATTTTTCACTCCAGGTTATTTCCAGTGAACGTTTGGTACTTGTTAGCAGGTGTCTGCATGTTGCAAACTCTGCCAGTTGCTCAAACACAAGCACTAAAGGGAAGATTGGAAGGACGTATGGCCTCCGATAAGCCTTGTCCATCAGTGTGCCAATGCACCACAGTATCTGTCTGAACTGCTCCAGCCAGTCGCTGATTTTAAGTCAAGGCAGAGGCTGCGATCGTCGTCAACTTCTCAACTGGTCGTGCCTGCATGCGACGATCCACGATCGGCGACCGCGCCTTTACTGTCGCCGCGCTGCGCGCATGGAACAGTTTGCCTGACTCACTGCACCGACTGTCATCATTGGAACAATTCAAGAAACTTTTGAAAACTCGTTTATTTAAAATTTAATTTGCACAACAGTACAGTTTGTGATTGTAAAGCGCTCCTGAAGCGGCTTGTGTTGCCTACAGCGCTATATAAGTTGTCTACATTACAATTACATTACATTGTGCTTCACACGACAGTATCATACTGGACTAACTGTGGAAAAGTAGGCTAGCTGTAGTATTCAGTAGGGATGTAAGTATCGAAATTTTCTACAATCGGTTCTTGGAACCAAATGAAAATCGGTGATCAAATTGTGACGACTCCCGCGGTAGAGTGCAGGCACTGCTAAGAAACAAAGGAAAATGGTCGGGCCATGCGATGATCACGGCCACTGCAGTCGTCCAGCTCGGGTAGAGATGAAGGATTACCGCCTTCTCACCCGCTAAGTACACGGACTGTTAGGCCCACGTTTCTTGAAAAGTCGGAGGAGACTTAATAACCGTCTTGCACGGCCCTGGATAATGTTTGCTTATCATCGTCCGTCATTAACTCCGCTCACCCACAACGCCATCGACGGCCTATGCACGTCGTCGACGACGTGCATAGGCCTACGCCGACGTAGCAGTGTAAAATTAGCTGTTGTGTCTTCCCTTTTAACTACTAATATAATTTATTATACTACTTTGTCACTTTGTGCATTGGGCGGTTCACTGAATGGATTTCGATCACCATTTACGGTGTTTTATAATCGACAATTGATTAAATCGATTGATTGTTGGTTAACTGATAATCGATTTACAACCCTAGTATTTAGATGCATTGTTTAAAGTAAGGCAAAGTATACGTCGATTTGTATAGCGCATTTTTACGCAAAGCGCCTCAAATGCGCTCAGACATGGATCACACAGTTTTACCTGCAAATTTCACCATGCCTGCCTTTACTCCCCAGCCGCAGAACATCACCGCCCTTTGGCTGGTACTCATTTTGCCGTCCCATGAAGGGTAGGATGCTAAGTCGACCTGGGTGGTTGGTTACGCACCGAAATAAAGTGCCGCCTCCGGGAGTCGAGCCCGGACACGATCACCGATCCCAGTACTAACTGGGCTCGACGTAGGTTAACCTCGTTGATCTAGACCAACGATGCCACCACTACGCCACACCGCCACCTACCTGTACGACGTTGGTCTATGCAGGTGTTGTTGTTGACAGGTAAGTAGTCTCGGCTGCAAATACTTTGCTTTGCTGTTTGACGACATCGACGATGACTTGTGTCCTGAAGATCTCTCTCAGTTCTCGTCACCTGCCGAAGCCCAGTGCAGCATCACAAACGAGATGTTTAACTATCTCAAACAGCCCGACATATTCCTCTTCTGTCCCACCGGTTTGTTCATCCTTATGCTATTGCTAGCTTGTACGTTGCCGCGTTATAAATACACCATGGTGCCACTTTATTTTTGACTATAACTCCCATATTTCTTGGTGTATTTTTACACTTTGTGCACTGACGGAAACAGGAATGACCATTACAGAACTGAGAATGGTTATAAAATTTACCACTTCACCGTAACTTTGTCTTAAATTGTGTAACATATTGCAACTAAATTAAAGCTATGCAATGGACTCTGTCAGCAGTCCTATTTGTTGTAACGTTTTCCAGTGGACTTTTGAATGTTTATAATGTAAAAACTGCTGTGTTTGTTAAATTTTTAATTTCTTAATCTCACATACGTTGGTGACTGTTGCCACGTGTATTGTGTCACGTGGTTAAAACTTCTTAGATGAGGCTCTGATGCTACGTATCCACGGATGTTCTCTTCTGAAACAAGTGAAGAAAGAAAACTGCAAGGAGGAACTGGATAACTTAGGTTTACTTTGGAAACAGCTCCGTGTGGGCCCCGGGGCAATCCTTCTTATCCCTTCACTTCCCCACTTTCTACTCTATCTTCTAGTTTTTTTGCTTTTCCATTTTTCCTTTCTTATTCACTTTAGCTATTTTCTTGCTTTTCGATCCCGTCCCATTCTACCTGAATAGTCCCACTCCGTTTCCAGGCCGGTTGTCGTAGGAAGCGACTAAACCTGACTTTAGTTGTTTTGTGTGTTGATTTTGTGTCATATGTATTTTTTTTCGTTAAGGATGTATGCTCGTTTTTGTCGTATTTGATTTAGTTTTGTCTTGCGGTGTGATAGTTGTCTCTCCCTGTTGTAGGCGCTGTCGTAATAATTTATATGAGTCTCTTAATCCCTTTCCCTTTTGGGTGGCTGCTGAACAAAAAGGCGACCAGGGTTGAGGTTAGTATATCACTTGCCTTCCTTCACTGTGTAGGGATAGCTCTCCACCCCTGACCTTTTGTCTCTGATATAGCCGTATTTGTGATGAAAGGGGACGTTAATTTCCATTTAACTAGTTTTTACTGTGAAAACGGCCGTCAGCATGGTGGTAATGTGTTGCCATTGTTGTTGTTGGCACAGAGTACTGCACGAGCCGCACAGAGCCGGACCTGGTGAGGTCATCTTACTTGCAGACAATTGGCAAACAGCTCGAGAAGAACATCGACTTCTTGTGGACCGGTAACTCACATTTGATAGAATGATAGTAGAACAACGCAACGTCCGTTCCCTTCCCTTATGAGTCCAGCAGTGGATCAAGGGAGGTTGGGTCCGCGGGGTGATATCTGTGGCTGGAATCGGTTCATTGAGGTCTCTTCAGTGCTTTGTTAGTTAGGTTGCAAGAAGCCGATCCAGTATGTAATAAGTTTGGTTACCTTGAGTAACTCTGGTCAAGATGGAGGCTAGTATTAAACTGAAACTGAAACTAGTAGTGGTAATGTCACAAGCTTTACATTTAACGGACTCAGCACAACTCCCTTTCTGCTATTTCAAAACTCCTCATGCCGTTAATATCTAGTTTTGGTTTACGCTGCTCTCTCCCTTTGAGGACGACCACTTCGCACGGTCAAGATTCACTATTTAACATGTGGATTTCCATTACCTCTCATTTTTGAAATTATGTGAATTTAACAGTGGTAGTTTCAAGGCTTTAAAAATACTGATAAATGACCCATGTCCTCAAAGCTCCTGGAATAGCCTTTGGATTTACTTCGGATACTGTAAGAAATTTATGCCCAACTTGAAATCTTGTTCCAGTGATGTTGCTAGTATCTGTAATATTTTACTCGGCGAGAAGCTATAGCTTGGCCGAGTACTTGTAAACACTTTATGGCGCATTTTGAACGGCCTACACGCGGCCGGCTATAACTCCGCCAAAAGTGAACCTATTTGGATGAAATTTGGAAAATTGTCAGCCAAATGTTGGGGGCTGTCCATGGCAGACTTTTGGCGCGATCCGCGCAGTAGCCACAGTTTGAGAGGGAGATGTCCACTGTTGTTTGTCCCCTTTATGCAGACATGTTTTACGGACGACCCAATACGTGTAACATGTAACTGGTCCCAATTTTCTGTCGACAGACAATAGACAGTGTTATGTGTCTTATGCTGTTGTATGCCAGGTCAAAAGGTCGTGTCGAAGCAGATTGCCGTCGAGACGGTGGAAGAGATAAGTCGAATCGTGCAGCGGAAGGTGACGATATGGGACAACTTGCACGCCAACGACTACGATCAGACACGACTGTACCTCGGCCCGTACTCCGGCCGAGACGCGCGGATTGTGGAGCACACGCGCGGTGTGCTGACGAATCCGAACTGCGAGTTTGAGGTGAACTTTGTTGCGTTGCACACGCTGGCGCAGTGGAGCATCGACAGAAACACGCGCTTTAGCCTTGCCATTAATCGTGAGTACGATACGATACGAGATGGTATATTAATGGGTGCACAAAAGCTGACGTAAGGGTTAGCTTAATCAGGCTCATGGCACCAAAATTGGAAAAATACAGAAGAAACTGAAAACAAAAACCAGTAGATTAGAAGAAATGGTCTAGGTGATAGTCCGTGAAGGCAGTCCAGGGTAGAAGTGAAACTATGGGGGAAGGATTTCTGAAAGAGGTAGACTTTAAGCTTGGAGTGAAAGAGTGGGGGAGTTATGGGTGAGCAGAGTGGTGAATCAGAAGAAGAAATGATAGATGCAGGAATATCTGAGTCAGGAATAGAAAAACTGGTGCCGGAATGCCATAGTGCTTAGAACTTTGAACCACACACCACTACGTGTGTTAGCCACAGTTAGTCAAAAAGGTGTAATTATTTCACAAGGTAGTGTAGCAACACAGCTTAGTATACTTGTAATTGCTGATTCTGATGGTGAAAGCATTTTGATAATCGTTCGGCGTTTGGCAAAGTTACCTGCAGGAGTATGGTGGTATCTTTTTTGGTTCAGAATGACCAGTGACCGGTTTTTCTGCAGCACCCTGTATTGTACTTGACATTTCTACTACTTCTTTGTTGCTTCTAAGTTTCGGTGGCCCTGTATGGGCTCAAGGGCAGTACCATGCGCCCGGATTCATTTGTTTACTTTGATGCTATATAAATTTGCTTACCTAACTTCCTTACTTTCTTCCTTTCTTATTTACTTCTTTATTCATTTACTTCTTACTTATCTATTTCTTTCAGAATAGGCCCATTCTGTTTCCAGGTTGTAGGAGGTGACTACACTTGCTTTTAGCTGTTTGTGTTCGTTTTGTGTTGTAATATACACTTTTGTTATGGATGCATGTTGTCGTGTTTGATGTAGTTTTTCAGTACTAAGCCAAGAGATCGGCTGGGAAGAACGTCTCCAAAATAACCTATTTTTAGATCAACTCCTTTGAGTCGACCTAATAAAGTGGGTCTCAAATGTCCGTCTACCCATCTGTACATCCGTCTTTCCGTCCGTCCAAAAAATGTTTCTTTGATTTTAATGAAATTGGGTATGTAGGTAGAGGTCAACGAGTGATGCATGACGTATGCATTATGACCCGATCCAATGTCAAGGTCAAGGTCACGAGCCCTTCAAAGTTGCAAATTCGACCATTTTCAACGGCTATCTCCTCCCCCATTTATAACGGGGCCTGGCAAATGACCACGGATTATTAAATTAGGTTTAGGAGGCAATACCTAAAGCTTATTGGAGCCAGATTTTTTATTTTTTTCCCTAGTTTTTGTGTCATGGGACTTTGAAGTTGGCAGTAAGTAGGAGTCAACCACCAGTCCCATATGGGGCTAATTTATGTGTCATTAATGTTAACGGGAGTTTAACTCCCGTTAATTAATGGGAGTTAATTTCTTGTTAACGTTAATGGAAGATTTAATTTGCGGTGGCTAAACAGGTCTTGAGTGCGATGTCGACTTTTGATTAACACTAACATTACGTATTTACTTGGCAGTTGCTTTACGCTGTGCTGTTTTTTTTCTAGCCCAGCATTTACTTGAGATGTATACGTCATGTAGAGGAGGGTTACTACATCACATAACGTTGCTGTTTGTTGTGTGCTAAGTTTGTAAAGAGCATAAGAAGTGTATATTTGTGTTTGTTACCCATGCCGACTGTATAGCTGTTGGCGTGGGTAGGGCGTTCAGTCGCATCTGTCTGTCTGTTTGTACGCGCTCTCAAATGAAAACGGTTTGAGCTATCGACACCAAACAACTTTGTACACATATACTCTATAGCAGTCACTTGGCATGCATTGTGTTGTAGTATATTTTGTTATGGATGCATGTTTGCTTTTGTTGTGTTTGGTTTAGTTTTTTTGGTACTATGCCACGATATTGGCTTGGAAGATCGTCTCCGAGATGACCTATTGTGTGTCCGGTGGGACGTAAAATGTCAACTCAGTCAGTTACTTGATCCTCGTTAAATTTTTCGTTTGCTTGTTACCGTTGTCATGTGCAGAAACGAAGCCGTCGTCTTCGGCGATGGACATGGATGTCGACAAGGAGTCTTCGGCCGATAGAGAAGAGCCGATGTTTGAGAAGTCCGGGGACCAGGGTGAGCCGGATCTGCCGGAGACCGAATCCTGTCGATCTCCGTATAATCCACGCTCGGCTCTGGTGATGGCCATTCTGGACTGGCTGCCAGAACTGTACAAGACGAAGACATCGTGTGGCGTCGTGCGACCAAACAGGGTTTGTCTTTGTTTCTGGTGCAGACGTGCGGCTGAAGCTATAAATGTGATCAGATGTTGCCACTGTCCCGTGGAGCATGGATAGCATGCTGCTTTCTCTGTCGTGGGCCTTGAACTTGTATACTACTGAGTCTGATGCATGCCCGTTGTGACATCAAACCTCCAGTTACCTTCCCATCCGTAGAGCATCACCAGCTTTTGGCTAATACCTACCCTACACTGGCTTGTGGGTAGTAAGAATAGGCCTCTTCCATTTTCGTGCCTTCGCCATCAAACAGTGTTGATGGAGGTTATGCCCCATTTCGCCGAATCTCGTTTCACCGAATCCCAATTCGCCGAAACCCCGTGTGGTTCACTTATTTTCCTAAAGAGGAAATGCCGATGATGTCCAACTAAACTGACCCTAACCGTAGCACTAACCCTAACCGACACAGTAACTGTAATATTTTACGCACATTTCATTAACACCCATAAAAAGGTTGTATAAAAAGGTTGTATCGCATTAATGAAAGGAGTTTAAAATGAAAATGATGGAAAGAAAAGCTTACACGGCATTCGGCGAAACGGGATTTGGTGAAATGGGATTCGGCAAAACGGCATTCGGCGAAACGGGAAGACACCTGATGGAGGCATGATTTCGGGCTGTCCATCGGCTGTGTTTATCCATTTATTCGTTCTTCTGGACACAGCTTTTTACCACGATATTGCACGAATGACTCGAGCAGTCTCGATAAAACATAAAGGGAATATTCACTAGCCCTTACTGATGACATGATTAGATTGTCAAAGGTCAAGGTCACAGCAGGCCGTCGAGGTGGCGAGGGCATCCAGGTTGACATTGGGCGTGTAGTTCCGTCTTCAAGTTAGCTAGCTTTATCCTGGCCGGAGAAGTCCGTAACCGTACAAACAAACAAACGAAGAAACAAACAGTAAACGATATATCCACACCTTACCTATCGGCATGTGTGGATATTAATGTGTTTAATGGTTTCATCACTCAGCCTGCACTCTCACCATCTATTACATGTTCACTCTCCGCTGCAGCAGCAGTAGATAGCAACTGAGCTGTGATGACTATCTGGAGGATAAGAAGGAAGATTGCCAGTACTATTCTGTGCTGTATTGTGTACAACTGTTGTGCACATTGATGTTCACGCAGACGTGACTAGGGTTTACAGTTGACTGTTGGTTACTGTACTTGGCACCAGAGACTGGGCAGTATTCAGTCTAGTCATCTGTCATTTTGGAGATGTTATCTGAGTCACGTTGCCAAACACTTAAATGCTTGTGTATTTTGCTTCCTGGACCAGTGCATCTGACGTCTTTATTTTGCACTCTGCAAATATGTACGTTATTATCGTCATCATCATCATCAACATTATTAGGCCACATTGCGTGCACACAGTGCATAAGATATGGCCTATTGGTGCATATGTTGCACCCCTTGGCTGGTACCAATTTATACTGCTTGATGACATGACATATAGGTGTAAACAACTTGCCCAAGGTTGTTACGCAGCTTTTGCCTCGAGCAGGATTTGAACCCACGACCTCGAGGAACCGTGGTTAGATGGGGCGTTCAAGATGCTCCACGCAAAGGGGCAATTTTTGGGGTTTTCTGGCCCAGTTAAAGGGATCATTCAGTCGTCTGCAGAAGGGGTCATTTAATCCTCAATAACAGCACAGCAATGGGGATCATTCAGTTCTTAATAATGGCATAGCATGCAGCAAAAGGGATCATTCAGTTTTTAATAATGGCACAACATTCGAAGTGGCCTTTCGTCAAGATTCATTGACCATTCATCTTGTTGTATGTGTGTGTGTTTGCTTAAGGTTCAAGATGGTGTTGGTAACAGTAGTCAGGCAGATGCAAAGCTCGGAGTAGAAGATCACGATGCGGAGACGACAAGCAAGTCGGCGCAATGCGACCGATCTTCGACTTTTATGCAGTCGTCAGAGTCGCTCATCCCGGCCGAGGGTCCTAGTGGCAGCAAGAGTCCCGGTGTACGGGACGTATGTGAGCCGGCGATGAAGGCCGACCGACACATTGCCGACATGTCAACACTGACAGTCGATGACATGGTGTGACATTGTCACTTTCACTGCACTGTATTGTGACACTGACAGTCGATGACATGGTGTGACATTGTCACTTTCACAGCACTGTATTGTGTGCATGTGTGTTTTGGTATAGGAATGCCAGCTTAGGGGGAGTTTGACGTCCATTTCCTCGTCCATTCAGTGGCTGGATCAAGAGAGGATAATTGCCAACGGATGATTTTCACTGTTTGGGTTCAGAGCTTTTAGTTACATTCAGTGCTTTGATAGTTGGGTTACATCTGTTACATCTGGTCTGTAAAATACCTTGTGCCATTTATCCTCAAACATAATCTTTTTGAACAGTTAGATGAAGAAAATTAGGGGGCATCCAACGACCACAGATTTGCCTGGATCGTTAAATCTCTGTGCAGGCATGTGTATGTGTATAAGTGCAGTGTGTGATACTGTAATTCTGTCTCTGAGTTGAATTGAAGTGCAGTGATGACTCGAGGGGGAGGTGATTGATTGACAGGTGAAAATAGTGTAAGTGGTAAGTAAGTAAGTAAGTAAGTGTTTATTTAAAAATGGCGGTCATGAGACCGAATAGCTCAATAATAAAACAATGTTCAAACTACAAGACATATGCGGAATAAAGACGATGTTGGAAGAATGACGCAAGTAGACGAGGAAACGGTATGCATGGTGATGACATGCAAGGAAGTGTGAAAGACTGGACATAGAAGCATGTTGATGGTTGATGAGAAAGTGTGAAGTGTTTCACTGTCTGTCAGTGATGGGCAAAATCAAATCATGGTTTGATTTAAATCATGATTTAATCACGTGGTGATTTGATTTGAATAAAAAAGATTTGATTTGGAAACCTTTGATTTGATTTGGATTTGAATTTCTGTGATTTGATTTGTGATTTGTCCAAATCACAAATTTTAGTCAGTTGGGACAATGAGTAACTTCTTATGATGACATTGCATGATACACTGTAGACTCGAATCATAATCATTAGCCTATTAGAATGCCACTGTAGGTATTTGGTAGTGTGAATAGACTGTTTTCACTGAACTTTTTGAATTAAATGGCTTTTATTCGTTGGTAAATAAGGTTAAATTTTTTACACTAGGATTTTTTCCTGGATTGACATCGTGATTGGGTTAGATGATTTGTGATTGGACTTGTGATTCGGCATAATGATTTAAATCATTTTGTCAAATGATTTGTGATTTGGGAATGTGATTTGATTTGTGATTTGCCCGTCACTGCTGTCTGTCTGTCTCTTACACTTGTGCTCTGCACGTCAAAATAGCCGATTATTATGAATCATCTGTCTAAATGATGCAGGTACTGATCTGTCACCTGTTCTACCTGCCGTACGAGCACGGTCCGCAGGCCACTGCTATGCTGGAGTCGGTCACGTGGCTTCTGGAGCACCTGCTGCCACCAATCAACATCGTCGAGCTTCACTCTCCGCTGTCGCCGTCCTCGTCCAGTGACGATGAAGATGATGCCAGGTACGAGTGGTACGATCGCGCTTCACGCTTCAGCCGCAGTTACCGCGACGTCGCGATGGCCGTCGATAAGCTCGTCAATATTCCCAACCGCGAACTACTTTACGACGTGTACGCCTACATCACGGACATGCGGAGCACTTTGGCTCTTGTCAACTCCTACATCAAGTGGCTTGGTACCAATCGATCTATCAGTGCAAATTTATATTGCATCGCTACATTGCAGTTAGTTGTTGCTCCTTATGCAATATAAGGCGGCGCGGTGGTGCAACGGGTAGAGCGTTGGACTTGCGATCAACAGATCGTGGGTTCATATCCTGCTCGGGGTAAAAGCTACGTAACAATAATAATAATAATAATATAATATACACATTTGTATAGCGCCATATGGTCGTAACTTCAGAGGCGCTAATAACTTCAGAGGCTGTTCACACCTATATGCCTATGTCACTAAGCAGTATAACTTGGTACCGGCCAAGGGGCAGTGATGCTCTGCAGCTGGGAAGGTAACCGGAGGCCTGTCGGAAAGTAATGGCAGCCTACGGCCGGATGAATGACTTATAGTCACCTACTGCTTGTACACCGGGATCAGCTCCGGGCCCAACGCTCGGTAACGAGTATGGAAAGGAAGCCTTTACCTTTTTTATTTATGCAATATAATGCATAAATCAACATTTTGCTGATTATGATAATAGTAGTTGTTGGGTTGAAAGTTAATGTTTCGATGCACATATTTCTCACGCCATATTGTTGCATGTCCTTTCACTCTGCCGACAGTATAAGCCAGTCAATTCTGTGTTGCTGGAGATGTATGAAATCCATTTATCATTGATCATTTTCCACCTGAGCCTTGGTTACGCGGTTCTCCTCGGTTTTGTCTTCCACTTGTTTCGGAAGAGAGCTGATGCTGATCCGAAAGCCAGTGCGGATAACTGGCCTTTCCATCTAGCAGTGTCAGAACACTGAATGGAATTACACAGAAAACTATACACATGTGTGGTTTGTTTTGTGTACGGCGTGGGATGCAGACTAGAATTAGGGCGTATTCAATTAGAGAATCTGGATTCGCATTTACACTGAATCTCGTTTCAGATTCACTTGGCAAATCGAATGACATTAGATCAGTGGGCGTGTCTAGCGTGACGTCACTGATGTTTGTTTATGTTTTTGTTTATGTTGTTTTGGGAATTATTTTTTGTCTGTAGAGTCAAGTCGCTGTTTTTGGCAGTATACATTGCAATTGGTGTGTTTCTGAGATAATTTTATGACGTGTTTACGATGCCACTTTACACTTCGACTTCCGGTTTCAATTATTAAACATTCTGTGCTGATGGATTTGCAATTGCAAGCCTGTTTCACCGAATCTGAATCCAGATTCGGATTTGTTATTCGAATGCACTTTTTTTCGCTGAATCTGAAACGAGATTCAGTGTGAATCTGAATCCGGATTCTATAATTGAATACGCCCTTAATTACGCTGTTGCTGCTGCTGTTGCCATGACAACAGTGGTGATGCTCGGTTTGCTGCTGTGCTACATTCAGGCTGTGATAAACCCGACAAGGAACGCTTCAAGTCCGGTGATCAGGAGCCGTGGATCTATCGTGGCGGTCTTCTCGCTGAGTTTCGGGTCTGTACAAGCTCTTACTGGCATGAAAGGAACTGCATTTTGGCGTAGAATATTTTACGCCATTCCTGACATTGTACGGAAACAGGGAGATAATCCTGGGCAGGAATACGAGGGTTCGACGGTGTCCTCGATAAACTAAATACTGAGCCAAGAGAATGGCTGACAAGAACGTCTCTGAAATGACAGATTTTGTGTCACATGGGACGTAAAACCTTAATCAATTAGTGAGTCGCCCAGTCACTCTCATCATTCTGTAAAACTTGCTATACCATCACAACGGAGAAGAAGGTGGCAGGTGAATTTTAGTGTTTGTTTTTAGTCGTACACTGTCCCTGCAGCGTTTTTAACGTGACAGCGCCACTTCAGTCTTCACGTTGATAATAATAATAAATAATAATAATCAGTTACGCTGCATGTTGACGTCTGTTGCATATATTCTGTGCCAGAACCTGTTGCCAGTGGACAGAAAAGTAACGTCTCCAGCAGTAACATCACAGCCTCTGTCAGTTTCTGCAACCAAGCCTTCGTCCAGCTGCCACGTTGTGCGGCCTTACTTTCCCACTGACAAGGTAAACCTGTTGCATACATGCCAGCTTTTTGCTCTGTTTTGTTTTCAGGGTTGACACACTTCCTGGAAGGTTCGGGACAATCCTAGAATTTTTCTGTCGAATTTCAGTGCCCCGCAAAGCCCTTGAAAATCATTTAGCTCCTTGAAAGTCGTGGAAATTACATGTCATGGTGCTGGAAAATACTGAAATAAGACTTGTTTCAAAATTTATGTAACATATGATGGCATTTTACTGGCTATCAACATTGATAGATAAATTGTTTCTCTGTATGATATCATAGTATGCTTTTACAAGACGGTGCACTTTGCTTGCACTTGTGTTTGTTTTTGTTACTGTTTAGTTATCAACAACCGCTTTTTTCTCTAAATTTGAACATAGCCAAAAATTAGGCAGAGTGGGATCCATTTGTTCTATTTAGCCGTCGTCATTGTACTGGTAACAGAAACCAACAGCCTACTGACATTATTGCCGTTATTTCTGGTTGATGAGCTGGTATCATGTTCATCATTAAAGTTACTTATTTGCCTTTTTCACTGTGAAGCATTACAGTTTTCATATTTGAGTGTAGTCTCCTCAAATCTTTATTTGACTACGTCCTCCAGCTTCAACTATTCGAGAGTTATTGTTATTGTTTTTGTTCATCATTTGACACTACAGATTCAGAGACAGAAAGAACATCCTGTGTCAGAACCCAGTGGTTCTGATTAAGAATGTCAAGGAGGAAGTCATTTAACTTTGTTTCACCCTGAAAATGAGACTTAAAATTGAAACCATTCTTAGCTGATGTGTGTGTGTGTGTGTTTGTATTTTGTGTATACTGGGGTGATTGGTATGACTGCACACCAACCAACTGTGGGAACACTGTTAACTGTGGATATCCCCAGTTGACTAACACTCTCAACCGTGGATATCCCCAACTGGCTATCAAAATGGAAAAAAAATCACATTCTAGGTATATTTGCATATTGCTGCCTGCTGTCAAGATTCTAAACTCCGCCTACATCTCTGTAAACATTAGTAGCCAATAGCATTAACCCCCGATCTTTAGCAGCTAAGATATCGACGATAATCAACCGGGGATATCCACGGTTGGTAGTGTTTTCACAGTTGGTGGTGTGTAGTCGTACCAATCTCCCCAGTTGTCAGGGAATACAAACACACACACACATACGAACCGTGGATGTCCCCAGTTGACATGCCTTACATGTGTGTGTGTGTGTGTATGCATTGAATGATAGACAAGTGTTGCTTGCATGTGAGCTGTGTAGGACCGTAATAAATCGGGGATATCCACGGTTGGCAGTGTTCCACGGTTGGTGGTGTTTAGTCGTACCAATTTCCCCAGTTGACACGGAATACAAACACGCGAACCGTGGATGACATGTACGTTTGTGTGTGTGTGTTGAATGATAGACAAGTGTTGCTTGCGTGTGCGGTGTGTAGGACGGAGTTCATAAAGTGTGCAAACAGATGTTTGTCAGTGGCTCATCAAAGTTGTTAGACATTGACCCTCAACTATTCGCTGATTGGTCAGTTAACTCTATATTCTAGTGACGCAGTTCACTTAAAACTTAGTGCCAAAAACACATTATCGTTGACTGTCTTTTGTTAAAATATAAATCTTTATGTAAAATTCTAAACCAAAAGTAAAACTAAAAGTCTGGTTTTAAACCAATGCCCAGATTAAATTTGGTTTTAATCCTTGTTTAAAGCCAGTGATTTAGGCCTGTTAGCTGATAAACAGCACCTGACAAGATGGGAAGTTGCAATTTCAGTCTCGTCACTTAACTGTCTGACACAGCGAGGCACAGAATGCAAATAAAATACCATAGATGTGTCAGCGATTGGTTAAAATGCCATCTGCTGTGACACAGCTAACAAACATTTGCCAAAAATAAAGTAAAGTCAGTCTGTTTGAAGTTCTAAACACTAAAGATTCAGAAAAGATGCCTATCTAAGTGCATTACTTAAGTTCAGCTTAAAACCGGATTGTTCTGTTTAGTTTCTGTTTAAAACCACACTCAAGCCCTTCTTTATACTACACGTCGTGAGCACATGACAGACACTTACCAATTCCCCTCCTCTCCTGGGCTGGCGCACTGGACCAACATAAGGTCGCAGCGCAGGGGGTCCATAGTAGGCTGGACCCCTGCCCGCAATAACGAACGAACGATCAATGGAATATCAGATATTACCTGACTGTTGACTGAAGATGTGTTGGATGTAGGCACGTTGGTGGTCTGCTGGAGTTCACTGATAGTCAGTGCTGTGTGATTGAAGACTCTGACATGGCCGTGACCGGCTATGTCGTCACCTGCTCCGATGTCAGTCAGTATTACAAGTGGTTTGATGAGACGTGGTTACCGTTGCTGAGAGACAAATATCGCAAGTTGTCGGCAAGTGATTCTGATTGTAAGGTAAGTAAGTCTTTAACAGTTGTTTTGTCAGTCTGTCATAAACTGTGGTCATTGATTGTATGTAGAGTGCAACGACTGGACAAGTCATTGTATCGTGTGGAGCCTCACTGACTGAATGTTACCTACTGTAAATAGTAACTTATTTTATACAGGGTGGGCCAGATTAAATGGTACCATCTTTCATTACCCATGTCGACGGCGGTCGTGCGGATATGGTTTTCATCGCTGGCTGTTTTGTTTTTCCGCACAATATCTTTAAAAAAGCAATGCAGCTAGGATCACCAAAGTTAAACAAACTGGACATACAAATGTTCCGTGAGTCCTCGAAGCGCGTTGATTCTTGGGCCGAGGGTAAGGTCACGAGTCAAAAACAAGTCCGTGTCGGTCTTGACACAGCACGCAGTGCTGCATATGTAAACCACGCCGGGTTTTCCCGGCTGCAATGCCCCACCGCATGTTTGAGATAGGAATGTGTCCGAACATAATCGTGTAAGTTGGAGAATTTAATGTTTGAAGTTGACTGTGAAAGCAATGCGAGAACCTAGCAAGTCAGTAGTATTATCAGCATTGTATAGTTTTAGGCCGCTTGCTACGGATGTCACGCGTTGCCTGTGTGTCTGTCTGTATGTCTGCTGGGCACGCGAGTGAGCTATACAAAAACTGCTGAACCGATAATGATGCCGTTTGGAGGCACTCACTTGTGGGTCCAAGAAACCTTGCATTAGATGGTGTCCAGATCCCCTGATGGAAAGGGCACTTTTGAGGGGGTGACGTCGGTCTTTGGCCGGCGAACTTTCCATGTCCTGCGCTCGACCTGCAGCTGATGGGTGACCACTTGTGTGGGTAAACTGTCCTCTATAGGTCAGCCAACTAGGCCAACTCAGCCTTTCATCCTTTCTAGGTCGATAAACCGAGTAGTAAGCTGTAATTGGATGCCTGCTTCCTCGCACAAGTGGCGCCATCTGGTGAATGCTTACGAGGTGAAGGCTTGCTGTGGTTGATTGCAGTGGTGGTGTGTTTGCTAGCTGCATAACGCGGTCCAGTTGTACGTTAACACGTGCAGTTGGATGGCCGCAATTTGCGCTGCTGGCACCATTAGCTCTTGCCAATCAACTGCCGCTTCCTGCGATTGTAAATTTAAAGTAAAGCACAGCTGGTCGCGGCAACGCTGCGTAAGTAGCGCTATATAAGAATCTGACCTTTACCTTCACCTTTACTTGTTATACCGGACACTGTCCTGATGGTCTGTTATTGTGACGTGTCTTGAAGGACGCTGTGCAGAGCTTACAGGACGGCGCAGAGCAAGCACCTGTCCAGCTGTTATCGCAGTATCCCAGCATGCTGTGTCTGGTCGTCTCTCCGAGTCCCGACGATTCAGCGCCAGTGCGCGCGCTGCAGCACTGTGCGCTGCTTGCAGCCGAAGCCCGTCACTCGTGTGGTGTTCACCTCGTCGTTCCGCCCCATCATTCGGCTGTCCACGACGTCTGCCTGTCGTCCGGCTTCACCGATGTCTCCGGTTTGTGGAAGAGGAAAGACGGCGGCAAAGTGTTCGGAAAACGGCTGGGCAACGTAGAGTAAAGTTAGTGCACGGGCCAGACCACGAACGAAATCACCGTGTGTGCAACACCTCCGGGTTATTTACCGAACAGTCCCACACGGCTTTATCTACAAATGAGCTGAAAATGGAAATTTAACTCCGACTAACTAACGTCATATACAAATACTATTCTGGAACTGCTATGCAGTGCTTATAAGTGTATTTGCCTCACACAACGTGTTCCTGTGACAATGTGGGTATGGTCACATTGGATTGTCCGCCCTCTGAATAACCTGCTCCAATTAAATTGCTCCCCCACTCCATGAAGTAACGGCAGGTTAACTAGAATCGACATTAGTAGTGGTAGTTATACACGATGCGACATAATTATTACGTAATTTAAAACCTCTGGCTGGTGTTGGTGCTCCGTCAGTGCAGGGATGGGACACTGACGGTTGGGTGGCAGAAAAAAATTCGGCCTGTAAAAAACCTCCAGTGACACTATAGGAAGAAAACCGAGGGGCAACCAGTTGCCCGGTTCAACTGAAAGACTTGCAACTACCAGTATTTATAGAGGTTGGACACAAACATTTCAGTGGCATTTTATGAGGAAAATTGTCGATTGTCACGCACGACAACGGTAGTCGCCGGGTTCTGGTTTTCAACAGAGTTTGTGCATTTGTTATGCACATTATCTTAGAATCACCAAACTTGACACAGAAATATTCCATCATGAGTCATGGAAACCCATTTTGAGATCAAAAGGTCAAGGTCATGATTGAAAAAAGCTGGCATGGTTTTTGCACTCTTCTGAGTGCTGGCTTCTTCTAATTGTACTAAGAAGTATCCCCGACCCTCAAATTTTTGGCAGCAGTTAAACGGCTGTTGTATTTTCGGCAGTAAATTAGTAAATTGTCAGGTAAGGTAGAGGACTGTTCAGATAAGCCTCACGAAGTATGGTGCACCACCAGTTTGGTCTCTGGCCGTGCCGCAGTCACGTGTAGTGTTGACATCTGCGACAGTATAGCGAGTGAATCGTTACGATCGCTTGGTTGTGTTGTACACGTATTGTCATACATTGCTGTGTCTTTGTACAGATGCCGTTGTTGTTCACGCTTGTCATTTATAAGTAAAGTAATATAATTGGTGAAGTAATATAATCTGCACAACGTGCTTGTGTGATTCAGCAAATGCTGCCATTGTATGGTTACGTCATTTTGCGACTGAGTTAAGGTTTTACATTGCACCCGACAAAATAGGTCATTTCAGAGACTAATTTTGTGCGCACTGTGCAATACAGGGTTTCAGTGCCATGTACAAAAGCCTTCACTCAACAGTTCTACTGTAGCAACATTTGTCTCCTAGGACTTTTACTGCTGAACTCGACTTAGTGTAGAGACAAAGGGTCACCGAAATTGCAGGACTAGACAGTGATGGACGGATTTTGCCCGTTGGCCTAGTCATGGCATCCAGTATTTGTCCATCAAATGAGTATAGATGCTTATTTGATAGCAGTGTGAAAAAAAATCAAAAATCATCTCAATTATACAACGCTTTTTTTGTTATACTATCTCACACTGCCAGTAGTATTACAAAATTTCTTAGGCTATCACAAAGCAGTCCCTTCTCCTGGCGCCAGTATCATATTTCAGTATCATAACCATGCATAAGTAAACTAATAATGTCACAACAGTACAGGTGTACAGTAACAAAAGTACGTCACAGACAATTATTACAAGTCGTGACAAAGCAGAAGACTGTCCAGCATCCAAACAGATTGCGCCTATCCTTAGACCAATTTCACACCGGCAATTTTATCGCGCGACAAAGCTGCAGTATGCAACTGTGCATAAACAGGAACTGACCAATCAACGTTCACTAACAACACATCAGCCAAGTTACCTTTTCGACCTACTTCAGGCCCACCAGCCGTCGCGTCAACTGAGGTCTGCCAGTCGCAACCTACTCGATGTTCCTTGAATGAGAACCAGTTTTGGACAACGTAGTTTTACGTACAGTGCATCACATATATGGAACACTCTACCTGATGACATTACTTGCAACCTTAATGTT
>Ga0209780_1000428_pt1 | contig 22080 bp, 16 predicted proteins | sample WorMetexBAHAMAS2_FD_187384 | JGI IMG/M metagenome (GOLD analysis project Ga0209780, IMG submission 187384) | Marine gutless worms symbiont microbial communities from Max Planck institute for Marine Microbiology, Germany - Inanidrilus exumae... | ecosystem: Host-associated > Annelida > Digestive...
AACGCGTACAGAAAACTGGTGGAATTTGGACGTGTGATTCTCGAGATATGCATGCCAGCGGACAGACAGACAGACAGACAAACAAACAGACAAACATGCAGACACGCTGATGGCAATACTTCGCACCTTACTGAAGGCGAAGTATTAGAATTTAATACTAGAGAGAACCCATGTCCATCTCACACATCAGAGATAGGACGTGTCAGAGATGGGCAGAGGTTGGGTTTACCTATGGGTCGAGTTGGATTGGGTTGGGATGGGTCGGGTGGGGTCGGGTCTGATATTTATCACTTTTTGTGGGCTGGTTTCTGTGAAAAATTGACGCAAGAAGCGAGAAATCAGCGAATGTAATTGTTATTTAGCATCCGAACAACGACAAACGAGAATTTCGCGTGTGTACTGCGGCGGAATGTAATGATAACATCCATGATCGATGACGTAGTGCAGTTTCTCATTAGCCATATCACATCGCTTCTACTCAGAGGCACTTGGCCATGGTCGAGTTGGGTCAACATAACTATGACACATAGTGGGTTAGCACAGGTCCAATTGGTTTGTAAACAGATCGCTCTTGCTCATCTCTGCGACATGTTTCGGACTGTTGCATATCTTCCACCGTCAAAATAAACTTTTTTTGATGCACGGATGTGGGCATGGATCCCCGGAAACTGTGAATTTTAGGAATTTCTACGATCCCCGTCCCCCCAGGCGACTGCTATTAAATTTACTGGAGACATCGAGCTGCTACCATGTGCATAATTTGGTCGCTTTCGCTCAACGGATAGCAAACGTTTAAGCGATCTACCACGACATATGTGTTTCCCCACATTTTGCGGGCCCGGACCCCTAGCAACGAAAATATTGCTCGGGTTCGAAAAAGTTAGAAAGGCGCAAAAATACGAAGGCGCAAACATTACGGATGCCTGTGTGACCAGTACGATGGTCTCGAACGACGCTACGCCACTGAAAGATGTACGTAAATCGGCGGCAGTTTCTGACCTTGTACAGAATTAGTACAACGGCGGCCATGAGAAACAGTCCGATGACCGTGCTGACTATCAGTACCCACCACGGTAGGCTGGTCGCCGCCTCCCTTCGACGGAGCGTTCCGCTTGCCTGTAACAACACATCAATCACGCAATAATTGGTCAACGGCCAAACAACACAGCACATGTTTCATCCGTAAACTCTTCATGTACACACTGAACTCCATTTCTGTCATTGTCGTAAACGTTTTAGACATTTGGCCAGTTTTATTTACCCACCGCGTTAGCCGGGAAGGTACAGCAATTGGTAGCGTCCGTCTGTCCATCTTTTGAACCGACTGACCTTTGATGGCTTTCAACTTGGGTTTTTTGTGTGTGTATGAGTCATGATGTTATTTTTTATTTTTAATTTTTTTTATTTGGATGCCAGGCAATTATTGGTGCTTGATATGAGCTATATACTGTCCGGGTCAGTGTGAGTTGCTACTGCAGTTGCATTGTTTGTATTATAATGAGCGAAATAAATGATGATGTTGACGACGATGATGACAATAGCTCACCTGGGATTGAAAGTCAAGGTCAATGGGCGCGGTAACGCAGTAACGCAGTCGGTCTGACCTCCATCCTGGATCGAGCAGTTTTTCTAGTTCAGATACTTGTATCCCAGCGCCAGAATCATCTGAGAAACTCCACAGCGGCGCCAAATGATGTTCGTCCTTGTCGGAAGAAATGCGTTTTTCAGTTTATGTTTGAAAATGTCTAGTGACAGACTACTACAGCGGGTTCACTGACAGAGGAACACCGCTGTCCATGCAGCCAATGCAGACTGCCGCCATCTCGATGATCGGAGACACGCCGCCGTCTACTGGGCCGCCTTGTCGCCGCCTTCGGACGTCGTCGCGTTCAATTGATGGCAGGATAAGACCTTCACGGACCTTGGCACGTTGTCACCCAGTTAATAGACGCGTTATACGCTGAGTGGCGCAAATCTCGTAAATCTGGTTGAAATTCTGGGGAACGCAGCTCGGATCTAGAAGGCTTGGTTGGGGTGAGGGATGAGATGTGGGGCGGACTACCCTTCCCCACCGGAATAAGGGTCTGGAGAGGCGGTAGGCTCTCTCCCCAGAAAAAAATATTCTTTTCACTTGGAATGGCTTGTTTTGGTGAATTCTGAGCGGTATTTTTTCGCTGTGCCCTCGCCAGAAAAACGTTGAATTTTCCGCCTGAAGCGGTGATTTGGTGGACGTTAAGATCTACTTTTGGGAAGTAGTAAATATGCTGTTAGAGAAACGGGGTTGGCAAGCAATCTGGGGGATGCTGTCCCATAGGAAAACATTGTAATTTGTAATGCTTAGCTGTGCAACAACGGCCAAACGCTTACGTTCGCGCAATACATGCACCGACGGAAAGCTCTTGTCCTCAGCAATACACAGTAGTTTATTAAAAGACCGACATTTGAATTTACGAGAAATCAGCGAATTAAAACTATCTTTATTTCCAAAACACGCAGCAAACGACTGTCTGCGCGCTTCTGCCCGTTTGGCATGACCTATCAACCAATGGGAGCGCATCCCTAAAATAGAACAGCGATGCGCGAATCATCTAGTGTTGAAACCGTTTAAATGAAACGTTTTTCCGACTACAAACCACTTAATGAATCGTGCGGGGGCGATGCGGCCTTTCGTCAAATTACTTTGATTACTTGTCGCTGTGTTTCTACCATTATGGCGAACAAAGACGATCATGTCACCTCATAACTTATATCAGTTAAACGGATTTTTTTTCATTCGGTGACCGTCATCTTTACCTATACGATACGATACGATACGGTAGATTAACGTGCGCTCAAAAGCTGACGAGATGGCCAGCTTAATCTAGCGCACGGCACAGAAACGAAAAATAAGGGGGAAAATAAGATCAAAAACCGAGCAGCTCAGAAGAAACGGTCCAGGGAAAAGTCCGTGGAGGCAGTCCGGGAGGAAGAAGTGAAACTACGGGGGTAGGATTTGACATTCGAACGTGATGGGTGAAGATGAAAAAGCATGCCAAATGTCCGGGTTCATAAGTTCAAACGTTGCCTTTCAAACACACAGGTACACACACCGCACCTACTGCTCTACCTGGGCCACCAAAGTTGTCGGTGAAACTAATCAGAATCAAGCGGACAGGTAGATAATGAGATGACACTGACGGTAGCTGATAGAAGACGGTATTTCGTGAGCTCGTCGACTGTCAAGTTGGCCGGTAGAGGGAGCTGCAAGTGTGCCGGTCTCACTAATACGCGAGACGTGTAGACCAACTCCGACGCCTTCTGTCACAGCAAACAACAGACAACACTAACCCATTTTAGCTCAGTGTTCCCAAGATGACTACACTAATTCAGGGATTCGACGCCAGGCTGGCTAACCGACCGTTTTTAGTTTTCGACTTTCCGGCACTCTGGCGCTCAGGGTTGAGCGCCAGAGTGCCGGAAAGTCAAAAACTAAAAACGGTCGGTTAGTCAGCCTGGCGTCGAGTCCTTTAGTCAGTGTCGCAGTTTTGGAACGCAGGAAAAAATGGGTTAAACGATCACTACGTTTGTACATTACATTTTCTGACACGGGCAAACTATTTTTTTCGCAGTGTAAAGTCCTCCACTAGCTTACTGCAATTACATGGACCCTGTCATATAACAAATTCGGACGATTTTAAGTCTTAGCGCTTTGTTAACGATGTCGTATACTCAAACTGACACTACAAAGCGTTTAAGTTATGTAATGTAATATCAATAGTTCGTCCACTTATCGCCGGCTAGTTTGTCGTTTACATTGCCAGTACGAGCCCGACGCCGCAGATAAATCTGTGTGCAATATTTTTCTCCCCTCGAAAGCGTGGGAGTATGTTTTTACCGGCGTTGGTTTGTGTGTCTGTCTGTCTGTCTGTGACTACGATAACTAAAAAGATCGTGGACGGATTTGTACCAAATTTTATGGGAAGATTCCTAGGGGAAAGGGAAGACCAAGTTCGTGTTTCGTTACGATCGGTAGAGGGATGTGAAAGTCGTCAAAAAACTCCGTAAACCGGCGATTGTTTAAATTTTATACTTCTAATACTAGGTGCGGCAAGTGTTGCCAAGTGTTGGCAACAAAACCTCCAAATTTCGCTTTCGCGGGGAGTTGTACTCTCTCGGAGTATTTTCCACCTAATCATATATAGATTCGTCACAGGGCGGGTGACATACTTCGTCGCCAAGGAAGACGGAAGTCCAGATGACGACTTTGACTGTGACGTCAAGTTGCTGCGTGACGGACATCATGTCCACGACGAACCGGAAACGCTCACATCTTGGTGACGTCATCGACAGGCCGTCGCATAACTATTCACATCGACTTCCGGTTCAAACAACCATGAAACGAAACGATATTCCATAACGTTAAACGGCCGGCTTCGATAAAAACTAGAAATTCCGTCACTCAAGGTCGCACCGACCACAGATTAGCACATCATTTTTAGTCCGGCGATATCATAACTTTACTTATGACGATGGCCTTCGAACTTGACCTAGATACTGTCCAGATGAATCAGCACGCCAAATATCTAAAGGAAAAGGAAAGGAAGAGTATTTATATAGCGCCTTTTATATACTATATGTATATCTCAAAGCGCTCAAGCATGGATCACACAGTTTTACCTACAAATACACCATGCATGCCTTTTCTTCGTAAGCGTTCACCAGATGGCGCCATCCTTAACTCAGGTAGCACCTTACTGTTAGTTTTTTGTGTGTAATTTTTGACATTGGATTGTATGGCGCCGCTGAGCCCCTGTAAGGGGCGCCTTACAAGTTTCTGTTATAATGATGATAAAGAAAACATCCAATCGCAGCTTACTACTCATCTATCGACACCGAAGGGATGAAAGGTTGAGTTGGCCTGGTTGGTTAACCTATATTGGACGGTTTATCCACATAAGTAGTCACCCATCTGCTGCAGGTCGAGCGCAGGACAGGTAACGTTCGCCGGCCAAAGACCGACGTTGTACCGCCGTGCCACGCAACCAACCAAAACCAAGGTCAAACGTCATTGAAAAGTTGAGAAAGGTATTGTCCGACACACAGACACACGCACACGTTGAATCGATTTCTCTACCTGGGCTGCTAAAATGGTCAGTGGAAATTTCACTTGGATGCAACACCATTAGCGCACGCCAGCTAGCTGCTACAAACAAGACTGCGAAGCACTGCTGGTCATGGTAACTGGCAGACGTTTATCTGTAATTAGACATTTAGTGTAATGCAGAAAATGACGCAGAAAATGGGCCATTTGTCACTGTAAGAAACTTGCCACATATTTCTCAAGCAGTGTAGCGATATGTAACATTACAAGGTGACGTACAAAAATCTGAATCGCCACAGGGCAATGCCAAACGCAAACAACACTTATTTATTGTTTGCCTAGGTGCTTCTAGTGCAATCTGTGAACACTGAATACAAGCTCCTCTCACTTACCTCCTCACAACCACCCAATCTCCATATCTTCATAACCTCATCTCCGTTCAACGTCCTCGTATTACTCGCCCTTCGTCTGTTGTTACTCTTGCTCGGCCACCAACATCATCCTCTCTAAAAATAACTGATCGCTCATTTCGTTATGCTTCATCTGGTCTCTGGAATAAACTCCCTTCATCTCTTCGTCGACCTCATTCTGCATAGTACCAGTTCATCTATTTCCAACTGACCATTTCCTTTATCTATCACTTCTTCCTCTTTTGTTTCATCACTCTGCTCATCCATAATTTCCTCCCTCTTTCACTCTCGGCTTATAACCTACCTTCTTCACAAATACCCTCTTAGTTTCGTTTCTTACTCACTGGACTGCCTTCATGGACTATTACCCGGACCGTTTCTTCTGAGCTACCCAGCTTTTATTTTTAGTTTTCCCTTAGTTTGTTGTCTTTGGTGCCGTGTGCTAGATTAAGATGGTCCTCCCGTCAGCTTTTGAGCGCACGTAAATATACCGTATCGTATCGTATATGTTCTAAAACACATTTGGTGAATTTATGGACAACTTAAAGATGATATGCAATGATTTTTTTGGTTGTTAAAGTAAATTGCCCATCTTAAGTCTTTAATATAAGCAAATCTATTTCAATATTAAGGAACATCAAAATTAGGAAATTTTAGAAAAAGAGCCAGAAAGTGCGCACCGATGATTTGTTTACTTTTGCAAGTGATGACGTCATACCAGGAAAACAAACAAGGGAACAGGCTATTGGAGTGTTGAGTGAGACATTACACTGGACTACACTACAGTAGTAAAATATCAATGTTCTTAACACATAAACTGGTAATTTGGTAAATAAATAACTTCTTATCTAATCTCAATAACGCATAGCAACGCAAACAAGACACGCGTATCCTGGTATGACGTCACACGTGACGAAAACAGCCGAAGAATAACTATACCAAAAAGACCAATAAACTTGTACTTTTTAGCATTTTACGGCATAATTTATCAAAATTTGTTATACAGACGTAAGCAGTAAGCAGCTAGAAACTACTTTTAATCAATTAGGCAAAAAATCGTTGCATATCACCTTTAAGGCTCGAGGGAGAGAGATGAGAGTGCCTGAATTAAGTCTGACAGAAAATGCAGGACAGACCAGACTGATTTGATGAGACCGTGGAAGCTGGCGTTGCGTCACGTTTGACGTCATTATCCGGGGATTTTCGTCGACAGTGACGTCAGTCGTGTTGTGTACGAGCACTTCTGCATCTTGTCGATCTCGCTGAACCATCTACAGTATAGCTAGCTGCTAGTTGTTCTGAACGTTCACTGACGCAGTAAAAACGTTAGAAACACGTTAAGTTAAAACTGCTGAAAAAAAGTCAATTATTATATATTGTGTAGACCTAGGTCTAGGCCTTAAGTAGGCCTATTTATCGCAATGTCCTACGTGGAATTTTTTTTTTGGTTACATCTACTTATATTCTCGACTATGCTGGATGTTGCTGTTGCCTTGTACACATGATATAATATAACAATGGACTTCTATTCTATTGGTTGCAGAAATGAAATGTTTCGAAAATCGGAATAAACACGGGAAAAAACGCTCGAAGAATAAGAAAACGATAAAAAACGCGTTTTTTCTCGAACGCGAACGTTTGTAACATCTATGATCTGCAGTGACGCGCATTGTGACACCTACAATAACACATTAACGCCTTAACGACTGGACAGGTGCGTGTTTATCGCCTGTCGTGCACGATTGCGGAAAACACGTCCGACAAATTGGCCAATTTGTCTGCTAATGCTTCCGACAATATGTTGAAATGCACTTACTGTGTATCTAACAAGTTGACGCATAAGCAATGCATATCAGGATCTATCTCTGTTCGCTACTGGTTGCATTCATTAAACCCACATCGATGTAGATTCAGATTAATTTGTCAACATCAACCACTGTCGTGTCAGAATTAGCACGCATCCACGTTGTATCAACAGCTGTGTAGAGATGAACTCAACACTGCATAATGTCAACCAGCTTTTGAGTATAACAAGGTGTCGCCCTGACGGGACGTAACACTACTGGCCCGCCGCGTACTGCCCCGTGGTGAGTTACGTTGCGCCATGGAGTGTTAGAGACGCCGACAGATGACGACGACAAACTACAGACGACGACAGACGCACGGCGAGCAAAACAATACTGCCCCCTACACTATGTGTACGCCGGCCAGTAACAATATGTGGGCAATCCTGCAGATTAGAGGTCCCAGATTTATACGTCCATGGAATTCCACGTGGAAATGGAATTACCATGAACAACGTTTTCCATGATAATGTCACATGGGCGAAAACAAATGAAAGCTCCATGAGACCCGTCGTGTTCCGTGATAATTCCATGGAATATTCCACTTGGAATTCCATGGAGTCTCCGTGGAGTTTTCAAGTTTTTGCCCACGTGTAATTCCATGCAAAATCTTCCATGCAATTTTCATGGAAGATTTCCGTGGAATTCCATGGAATTTCCATGAAAGATTTTCCACAGATAGTTTTCCATAGAATTTCATGGAGTATAAATCTGGTACCTCTAATCTGCAGCATCGCTTGTGTACTTTTGTACGATATTCATAATAAATAAATATGTATATTTTTCCATAACCTTGCCACTGAATAAGGTTCGGTCTTAGTCTTGGTCTCGAGCCAAGACCTTTGCCTCGAAACCAACAGCAAGACTTGTAGAAACTGGACTCGAGTGCTGTCAAGACCCAAGACCTTGACCTCGAGATCACATGTAAGGTTTGCCTAACATGAACGACAGGTGGAAGGATTTCGTAGAGATCCAGCGAGACCAGGACAAACATGGAGAAGAACAGTTAGAAGCGATCTGAGGAAGCTGGAAATCAGGTGCGAAGACGTGACAGCAGTAGCTGAGGACAGTGAAGATGACTGATGTCAGCGTGTTGAAGAAGAAGAAGAAGAAGAAGAAGAAGAAGAACAAGTTGAAGACAGGATATTTGTATAGCGCCTTTTCGTGACAAGTCACTCTAAAGCGCTCAGAATGGCATGTTTACCATCTGTTCACATGCTTTTGTCTCATATGTTATGCGTGCGATTGACATGTTTTTTTAATAAAAAGCCAATTACTTTACTTACTTACTTACGTACTTACGTGTTAGCGAGGGATCACACACAGGGTCCTGCTTGCCACCCAGCCGCTTATCCACGAATCAAATGAGCCATCCCGCTCTTACTCCAGAGCCGCAGTGCATCATCGCACTTTGGCCGGTACTCAAGATTTGGCCAAGGTCTTGGATGCGGGATGAAACAAGGTCAAGGTCACGTGTTAGTTACCGCAAATGATTCTGGGCAAATCCACAGGCTAAAGTTGACTCACGGTTACATCATGCGAGGCGACAAGACCGAAACAGTCGTCGATAGATGGAAGCAGGACTTGAACGTCGACGCGCGGCATCAGACCAGGTCCGTCATTAATGATGTTGAACCTTTGCACCAGACTTTCACTTGTCTTCACCGCCGTCGACGACGCACCGCCTTCGCCTACGTCCGTCGCCGCCGCCAACGTTATTTCTTTGTCTTTCGACCTAACGAAACCAATAATAGAATGTATTAGGCCTACTCAATGAACGAAACGCAATCTCCTCTTGTTGTATAACATGCAGTGTTGTGCGCGTGTGATTTACTTTAGGGGTGTGATTTTCGACGACATTCAGGGTCCGGTTTAGGTTGACCCAGTTACCATATATTAAAATTATGTAATTGGGTCAGCTACAACCGAAGGCGCGATGCAAATCCAAGACCTGTCGCCAGATTAAGCTGGCCATCTCGTCAGCTTTTGAGCGCACGTTAATCTACCGTATCGTGACGTCTCACGGAGCTGAAAGTAGTTTATTTCAACCACCGTTAACCGTTACACTATTGATATTTAACTTTTAGTGGTTATTGCCACTTAGGCCACTAAAAATAGTCTATTAACATTTACATTTACATTTACACAGACACACACACACACAACCCGTAGTATAACGTTACCACGGTCAGCTGAAAACGGACAGTGGTGAACTGACCCCGAAACACGCAGTGAGCTGTTATAGATGAACGGAACGTCGACAGTGAACGGTCCTCGAGTGTCGTTGCGAGTGCCGACCGCTGCCGCCAGCGTCAACTCGACATCTTCAGCTCCACCAACTGACGTCTCACTGAGCTGAAATTAGATTATTTCAGCCACCATTAACCGTTACACTATTAATATTTAACTTTTAGTGTGACGTGGTCTCACAATTGAGATGCTGAGGGTACAACTCATGTAATACGATACGATACGATACGATACGATACGGTAGATTAACGTGCGCTCAAAAGCTGACGAGATGGCCAGCTTAATCTACCGCACGGCCCAGAAACGAAAAAATAAGGGGAAAAAATAAAACCAAAAACCGAGTAGCTCAGAAGAAACGGTCCATAGTAACAACATCGGACAAGTCGTTAATACAATCTGCTGCTCACCAAGCAGCGTATATTTTGATACATACAGGCCAAAGGACGGTGCGGCCGTGGCTGGATAAAGTAGCATCAGGCGAGGGCTGTCCATGGTCATCATCAGACATCATTGAAGGGCCGAAGGTCGAGGCTCAAAGCACCGACATCGGGATGCGGTCCTTGGGTGTCGGTTTGGCATAGCGGTAAAAAGCAGCGTTGAGCGCATCGACGAAGTTACTACCGCCGGGACCGGTAGTTTTCACGCGGGATAAGTACTTTGATATGTAACCAGCCGCCGAGGCCAACTCAGCCTCCTCCTCTCAGTGGGACCAAGAAGTATCTTCCAAAGTGCGTATACGCTCTGCGGTTTTGGAGTAAAGGCAGGATGTCTCATCCTATTTGTGGGTAAACATGTGAGTAGCCGTTAAAACTGCGTGATTCCTCGTCAACACATGCCATACCTAAGCCCTTTATAGAGATGAGTCATACTCACGTGTACAGCGCTATACAAATGTCCGTCCTGTTTACTTACTTTACTTGCATGGGAGCGCCAGCTTCTTCGTGCCCGAGGAGCGTTCCCCATCAGAGTTCGGGGCTGTGACGCGGCTATCAAATGGTTTTCCCACATTTTCGATGGGGCCGAATTTACATGCATGCGTGTTCACACTGCTTGGCGAACACACAACCCCCCACAATTGCACGAGCCCCGAGCATTCTAAAAAAGCAATTTCTTCGGGTTCTTCTATGCATTTTTTCCTGCATCGCTGTGCATGGCTTAACTGCAGTCCAAGACCTGCACGAAGAGTTAAGGCAACGTAGAAGTTTTAACACGCACATTGCACACATCATAATTATATAGAGCAGCATTTTGCAGGATACTCATAGAAGGGCATCGCTAAACAGAGGAAAGTGAAAAAGAAAAACGTAAGGGCCAACTCAGCCTACTATATCTTCTATGGGACGGGAAAAGCGTACCGGCCAAACGGCGGTGATGCTCTGCGGCTGAGAGTAAAGGCAGGATGGCTCATTCTATTCGTCGATAAACGTGTGGGTGGCAGGTAAAACAGTGTGATCCAGTTAACACGTGCCATCCTGAGCGCTTTAAAGAGGATTTTTGTAATTATGCGCTCCACAAATCTACGCCTTTACCTTTACGCCTTTTGAGGGCCAGGCCACTAGCCCTACATTTTGTTTCGAACAGCCCCCCCCCCACATTAGTGAACGCGGCACTAATTTTCAATACAGAGGACGGCTTCTCCTGACAGTCGTTTGCTGTAGAAATGCTGCAGAATATCCTGCAATAACTGAGAAGTAGGCCTACGTGATAATTCGTACACGCCCTGAGCGTAGTCCAATGTGGGTCATGTTTCAACTGTAGGATTATTACTGGCCCGCCTACTAGGCTACACATAGTGTAGGGGGCCAGACTAGTAACGGTCGCTGGCGTCTGTCGTCGTCACCGTCATTCGTTATCTGTCGTCTGTAACACTCGCATATGCAACGTAACTCACCAGGGTGCAGCACGCGGAGGGCCAGTAGTGTCACGTCCCGTTAGGGCGACACCTTGTTTTATAGTTTTAATTATCTTGTTATTTAATTACTTATGTAATTGTTTGTTATTGACTGAATACTGGTTCAACGCACGTGCACGTGGTTGATGTCGACGATGTCAAAGAGAAGCTGAATGAACGTCGAGCTGGCGTTACTGATTGGCGCCGTCAACTCGCACGTGGCCACGCCCACCTCGCTGCTCGTCAACGTCACGTGACGGTCTGACGCAGAACCAGTTGCATCGACGATCGTCGACGTTAGTACGCCGTCAGACGGTATGGTAGTAGTAGCGTTAGAGCCAAGACTGCACACCACCTGAGTAAATTATAGTGTAATACAATGTGGACGTGTTTCAATCTCTCAACAGGTGCGACACGAACACATTTTCACTTTTGGCTGATTTAAACGGTGAATGGCGTGCAATCCATGGACATCCGTGAAGACTGTTGTAACGTTATTACTGGCTCGCCTACACATACTGTAGTGTGATCCCTCGTTAACGTTATGCGCCGTCATGGGTGTCTGTCTGTCCTCGTCGTCTGTCGTCGTCGTCTGTTGGCGTCTGTCGTTTGTAATGCTGCCGGCGGGCGGGCGGGCCGGCCGATCGACGGGCGCGTGAGCGTCAGGTGGCCGACACTGCACGGCGGGCCAGTACGTTTACGTCCCGTTAGGGCCTTGTTTTACAGGCCTGGCATCGCTACAGCGAGAAGTGAAAGAGAAGTTTAGGGTCTGACTCTGAGCCCCGGTCCCACATTAAACAGGGCCCCACGTTTGTAAATCCGGCATTGGTATTTTAGACGGCATCGCCTGCACACAATAACGTAAAAACAGTGCATAGATTCGGCCTAGATAGCTACAGCCTACAGATGTCGCACGTAGCGAGGTCTGTGTGTCTGTGTGTTGGGTACATGGGTGAGATGTGCACAAACAAAAATGGCTGAACCGATTGAGATACCGTTTGAGGAGGGGTAGTCTCCTATGAGCCCAAGGAACCATGGATGGGGATCCAAATCCCCACGGTAAGGGGTACTTTTGAGGGGGATATGTGCCGGCCCATTGTAACGTACCTAAGCATAAGTACATTTCGTACAGTTCGCGCCTGCCGCCGCTGGCGAATGTGCCTGCCGATCGCACGCGGCGGACGAGTTTATTCGCCGCCACGAGGGGTGACAATACGGCGATGCGGCCTTTTGCCAAATTACTTGTTCGGCGTGAAAGCTGCATTACGTTGATTGGGTTAAGGTTTTATATACGTCCCACACGACACAAAGTAGGACAGACATTTCGGAGACGTATAAGCTGCAATACATACCGAGTGGTCTGGTGTGGCGGCGGCGAACTGCAAGGACGGTCGAGGAAAGGTGACGTTGAGCGTGACCGCGTACGCCGTTTCACCTGTATTGCCTACTCGCAGATTGGCGAGCACCTGCGCACCGACGGACTGGCTGCCGACCACCACACCGCCGACGTTCAGCCAGTCCACCGTCAGTTCCGGCTCGCAGATGTTGTCATCACCACACTCCTTGTGAAACTCGACCTGCGCCACAGCATTCGTCCAACTTCAGCGATTGGTTTACACAGTCAGGCTGGCTAAAATAGACGTTCTCCACGTTCATCCATCTTCACAAGTAAGATAATCTTAATCAGTGTGATAATTACAGAACAATTGCTCTTGTTTCACACGCAAACAAGGTCAGATCCTTCTTGGGATGATACTGGAAAGGATCCGAGTGAAAACCGAAACAGAACGTGCAGACGAACAGACTGGATTCTGACAAAGAAGGGGGACAAGAGACCAAATCACGAATCTTAGAATACTGATGCACAAAGCACGCGAGCACCAGCAAGCACTCTATACGTCATGCTAGTGTTAAACGAATGGTCGTTTTGTGGACGTGTTGTGCACTTCGTCGAATACAGTTGACTGTTTGTCATTTTAGTGTTAAGGTTAGAGTTAGTAGGGTTTAGTATGGGGTTAGGGTTAGGGTTAATGTTAAGATAAGAGTTAGGGTTGAAATGCCAGTACCGCAGTTGACGGAAGAACGGGCACGGTTTGCCCGTACTGTATACACTGTCATTGTTGTAACACGGCAAAGTAAGTAAATAAGTGAGTGCCAGAGCGTAGACTCCATTCATCCTAAACTGGCCGGTTTAACATTAACTTTTTCCCGTGAAATATCCGCCCCTCGGCCATGCGGCCTTTTGTCAAAATTATCTGACCAATTGTTGGTCTTCCTGCCTGGTCAGTGGTGATATTGGATAGGTCGAAAATGGTTAACTGAAAAACTGGTAAATTCATATTCTAATGTCACTTTCAGCGGAGAGACATGAGTGTATTCCAAACATTATTAATTAAACTTTAACATCAATATTCAATTTCTGTAATATGTCCTTCGTATTCATTCCACCCACTGCAGTCTCCTCCCGCGTTTTCCACTCCTGCGTTTTCTACTGCTGCGTTTTGATCTTTCTTTGTTTTCCACTCCTGCGCTGTCAACTTTTCAGTCAATCTGGCCGCGTCTAGGGGAAAGCGTAGTGTAACGGTCTCGTCGATCCGTCAGTCCGTCTGTCCCATACTCACTGTGACTCACAAGGGGACAGCACGCGACGCGGCCAGCGTACATTTCGGCCTGACAGTAAGGAGGACCGACACACTTGTTTGGCTTCGGGTTCGATTTCCCGGTCAGGGCTTTGCTGCGCAGCATCCTTGTGTATATATGTACCTCCATAACTAGTGATGTTCCTCTGCACTTAAATTTTATTGCACATATACTGCTGATTGTAAATAAACTTTAGCACACCTGGTTGACGGCGTGTCGGGTCTGTCGCGCATCCAATACAGGTGAAATGCGATCGAGACTCAGGTAATCGACCGTGTGAGTGTCGACATCGTCTGCCTCCGCGGCGCTGAAACTGACACGAAACTTCACCGGCGTGTCCACGTCTTTCGGCGCGCTCTACAATCAATCCATCGATGTAAAAACGTTTAAAGTAAAACTACAAACGTTTAAAGTAGAACTACAAACGTTAAAATTGTAAAACGTGACAAAATTAAACAAAAAACATTTGTAAACGTTACCTGTATTAGCTCAACTCGCACGCCTTTCTCGAAAACGTTTGTCGTTGGAATTTTAAATATTTGTAGGCCTACGCTAATTTGAAAACTTTTATAAAAAAATAAAACTTGAGCTCAGCTGTCGCAGAGAAAAGGCGTCATGCCGAGTGCGCTTTGGTATACATACAATATATCGTTGGCCTAGAAGTATACAACCGCATGCAAAAATTATTATCGTCGTGTGCTTCCGTTAATGCACGATGCAATTTCGTAACAGACAGGTGCCATCACATAGGCGTTCATGCATGACGCCAAAGACGTTAGCAAATTTGTTAAAAGTTAAAACTATGAACAGTGAGTTACATAAATACAAAACTAAAAACACTTTACATCGTCGCCATCATTAGTTTACTTCAAAGAAAGTAACCACCAATTTCGACCCGGTAGATTTATCAGCTCCCGCTCCCTTCAAAATTGCATTTATTTTCACCATTGATACCTAAATTAAGGACAAATCCGCCGCCAAAAAACGGTTTCTCCTGCTGTTGTTTCTCACGGCGCAAAATGAAACGACAAAATTCTGCTGTGTTGGCGCCACCTACCGGGAAGACGGCGACCCAGCGAGCTTCAACTGATCTACGTTCGAGGATGTCGTCAGGAAACGTCATCACTGCTCTACTGACAGACTGGCAATCATGTCGTCTGCCGGGCTGATGGAGACAGCCTCGTCGACTTTCACTGTCGCCAATCAACGAATCCATCTCCACCTCGTAGCGGACACCTGCCCGTAACAACTGGTCAAATAATGTTGACGAAAGGCCGCATCGCCGTCTTGTCACCCTTCACGGCGGCGAATGGACTCGTCCGCTTTGTCCCCCATATAACACATGCTTCCCTTGACCCCCGAACGGCATCTCGATCTGTTTGGCAGTTTTTGCGTACACCGCTGCAAATGCTCACGGTTTTTTTTTCAATGGGGCGGACAACCCCAAAATTGCCCCTTCCCCTTGGCATCGGGGCCCCCGTCTAATACGTGGTTTCCTGGGCCCACCCGAGTCAGCCCCCCAAACGGCATCTCGATCGGTTCAGCCGTTTTTGTACGGCTCAGTAATGTGATCAACAGACAGACATGCACACAGACAGACCGACCACGCTACTCCGTGTGTAGCAATAGACCGCTAACGCTGCGATGCGGACCAATAATACAAGATGTTCCCTTTAATGAGTCGCATCTCCTCCCAATGTTTTCTTTTCCCTGTCGTATTAACGTCAAGATATATACGATATGGCCAGCTTAATCTAGCGCACGGCACAGAAACGCAAAATAAGTTAAAACTAAAACAAAAACCGAGTAGCTCAAAAGAGACGGTCCATTGTGGTTAACTGTGTCTGAATAGTTTTAACTAAATAGTGGTTGGCCGTAATTTTTAGCCTGGTTATTGCTGTTCTACTGTTTAGCGGACAGTTCGGCTTATTCTGCGGGTTGTGTCTGTCTGTCTGTGTGTCTGTTTGTCTGTCTGTCTGTCTGTCTGTCTGTGATGTGGGTGTATTGCGGATAAACGGCTAAACGGATGGAAGTGATTTTGCCACAAAGAACAGCTACTTTTTATTAGCCATGGGTCAGAATAAGCCCACGGAAAGGGAAACCTCCCGCGTATTCCACAGAATTGGCAATCGCTTAAATCCGTTGAAAACAACCGAAAGCCTACGTCCACAGAAAATCTTTCGGCTCCCTCTATGCACCACGATCTGCCATCCAGCAGTTGATAAACTCTGTTGTTCTTGTATCATAATGATGATGATGGCGTTGTCATGGTGATGATGGTGATGACGATGGTAAAGATGGTGGTGGTGGTGACAATAAGGCTAGAGATTTACTTACATTGGGTTCGGGCAGGTTGTAGCGCGCGATGTCGTACCGATGGGCTTGCGCCTGGCTCCGCCCCCGTGAAAAGTTCCGAAAAAAACTATTCACTGAAAAACTGATAAATTTATATTTAAAGGTCACGCCCGGCAGTGGACAGGGATGACAGAACTATAGGACATTTGAGTTTTGGAAGCGGGTAGGCAGACCTATTTTCTCAGATTCTCAATAACCTACTGTCAATGCGTGACCGAATAAACGACATTTTAGGATTAATATTGTGAATTACTTTTTAAACTCCTGGTAAATATATATATCCATAAGAGATTATTGAGAAATGCATTATTCACAGCAAATGTTGTAACCTCACCCGAGAGAAGACAGCGATCTGCCGTAGAGCGACAGCCTACGTCCACAAAATACGACAAGCTTAAAATTATAACAAAATATTCACACCTTGTGTTTTAGCAGAAGACATTCAACGACAAAATCACGCATTTCTGCTACAGTTTCTGGCAAACAGATCGAACAAGTATGTCGCTCCTCCTTTTTGTCGGGCCGAAATGTACGCTATAGCCGCGTCACATGCTGCCCTCTGGTGAGTCACGGCGAGTATGCCAACGGGACAGACGGACAGACGGACGGACGCCAGGCTGTTACATTATGCTTTTCGCTAGACGCAGCCAGCATAATAACACCCTATTACCCTGACCCTACGGCGAACGTAGGCAGCAGATGCGCAAGCTGCTTAATGCACCGTTTTGTAAGAGAAAATGACTTATAATGTTACCGAAAGTTAATGACCGTGGTTACAAAGACTGCCGCCAAAGTACTGATGGACCTGCGACTTAACTGTTTGAAAAAATAGGCTACTTGTGGTGTTGATAGGTTATATCTTACACGCTGAAAACTGATTCTGGACTTGCGATTTACGAAGTTTAATAAACGACTGGGTACGCGGTTAACCCTGGAAGAAGACTGTAGGTCTACAGCAGATTGATTGATTGATTGATTGATTGATTGACTGACTGACTGATTGTTTTACGTCGCACCCTACACAAAATAGATCATTTCGAAGACGTGACGCAAAACAACGGGCCGATGAATCACTGGGAGTCAAAAAAGCCGATTTTAAAGTTCGTTCAATGGGAAACTCAACACAACCAATAAAGTTGCCAGCAAAATATGGCCCAGCCCAACCCACGGTTGGACCTGACCCATGTCTAATGCTTCATTCACACCGGATGAGGTGAGTTGCGGTGCGGCGTCTTGCGTTATGCGGTAAAAACAACGCAACATGCCGCACGATGCCGCACCGCAACGCACCGCGTCGGGTGTGATCAAACCTTAAGTCTGTAGGCGGTCATCATGTTATTGATCACCGTGTTGTGAGAGATCTTCTGTCGGTGACGAGTAGTTGAAGACGATTGTCAGCTGCAGGCAAAAAGCGTTGTCCCCCGCGGCTGCTGACAGAGGCTCAGTAACCAGTTCACGACAGTTCGCTTGATGCCACTCAATAACGGGACGGCCGAACTCGATAGCGGCCGAAACCGAATGTATCGGGCGAGTGCGGAGTAGCAGCACAGCATCACTGATAAAAGCGCCAACCGCCACGTCTAAATACAGACAGTAATATTAACTAGAAAGTGGAGGCAAAGCCCAACGTGTAGCCCGCCCGGCTTGATTTGTTTACATAGTGTGTTAGACAAAGCCGGCTCTCAGTCGGTTTTCAAACGCACTTAAAATCCTCGCATTTTCATTCATTCATTCAAACGCGACTGTGCATTTCTTACTTACCTACAGACTGGCTATGCTACTGCCACCTAGCGAATGACCTTTAAAAACCAGCGCAAAGCGAAGGCCTATTTTAGCCCGGTGGACTCACTACCCATGCAAATAAGCTACAAGATCTCAGGGGTTACTGGACCAAAGTTCACCAAATTTGTAGCCGCTGTAATCTTTTCATCGACGGTGCAACGATTCGACCCGTGACCTTGAACTTTTGACCTATAACCTTTACCTTGGAAATTTGTCTCCTATATAGTCGAGTTGTACCAGCAAGCCAAATGTCTGGATCAAGGGTCACCTTATTCGATAGTTATTGCTTACACACACGCACGCACGCCCTGACCGAATACTCTATCTGGACCACTAAAGTGGTCAGTAATAACAGCTCGACGACAATCAGCATAAAGTCATGTGCAACAGTGCAACGTTCTTCTGTACGCATAGCTTTTCTACATCGTTTAGGTCTATTAGTCCTACTTACTTGATAACTACTTCCGGTATAAATCAACTACTCTCCAGCTGATTCCTCGACAGTGGACAAATATTCGCCTGGTAAAAAGCGGATGGGAACAACCAAAGTCCTACCTGGGTAACGGTTGTTGTCGATGTCCATGAGCGAGGCGAAAGAGTGCGCAAAGCCTCGAAGTGCGGGAAGGCGCAGCAGAGCCGGAGTGAGTTTCTGCGCGTAGTGATCTACTAAGCCAGTCGCACAGCCGTGGTAGACGTACGCCGCCCCGGAACCTCCATCCTCGAATGGTGCACCGACAATTACATCTACAGCGCCACGTGTTCCATCGATTACATCAATAACATGTATGTCGGTCCTCCTTATTGTTGGGCCGAAATGTACGCTGGCCGCGTCGAATGCTGCCTCCTGTTGAGTCACGGTGAGTATGCCGACGGAACAGACAGACAGACGGACGCCAGACCGTTACATTACGCTTTCCGCTAGACGCGGTCAGCATAATAATAATAACTAGATGTATTGGCAAAGCCCAGCGTGAGCCCGCCCTACATCACCATGCCATGCGGGCTAATAATAACCACAAAAGCCCTCACTCGAGGTCGCACATCTAATACATGCATGTTCCTTGAACCCACATTTGAGTCAGTGCCAAACGGTATCTCGATCGGTTCAGCCGTTTTGGCACAGCTCATCCCGTGTGCCCAACAGACAGACGCACACAGACCACGCTACGTGCGGCATCTGCAGCAATAGGCCGCATCTGCTTGCAGGCGATGCAGCCTAAAATGTAAGAGCAAACCTTATCCGCAACGATATGGCAGATACTATGTGAGTGAGCATCCGCTGCCTACAGTCTACATACAGCAGAATGCGTTAAGCATCCTAAAAACCTACAATTCTACACAGCAGATTGTTCGACGATGATCGTATAACGATGTAATCCAACGTTTTTGTGTTTAACATCACGTCGATTTAGGTGTTCTTTGTATAAATACGCAAGACATACAGACTCAGCACCGTTGTAGTGGTCGAGGTTGATGTCACCAAGCGCCGCTATTGCAGTTCCAAATCGTCCGTCTCTTTGTCCACTTCCGGTCAACATAACGGCACGCGATGACGCCATGCTACCCTGCATATAGACCATCCAACATAGCGCTAGCCTACTGGAGATTATCGTGCTTTCCTGCACGTACGATACGATACAGTAGATTAATGTGCGCTCGAAAGCTGATGAGATGGCCAGCTTAATCTAGCGCACTTGCTAGCTGTCGTGTTGATATTGTTGTGTAATAATTCGTTGTACTGTTGTGTTACAGCTGCTTGCCAGAAAGACCGACAAGCAACTAAGACATCGCAAATAGATCGTGCGTCATCGGCAGTGCTCAAGCTCTGCACAGCACAGCCGACCACGTAAAATGCTTTATGTCCGTTCAAATCTTCTCAGCTGCTGAAAAACTGCACGAAAGATCGCATTTGAAAAGCCTGCAGTAGGTGAATGACCTTGGAGGTCATTCAAGGTCATTCAGCTCATTCGTGACCTTGAACACCCCCATGGGTGTACACCTCATGCCTCACCGACCCTCCTTTACCCCAGTTTACTCACCGGATTTGCTTTTTTGCTTTTCTGTTATTGCTACCAGCTTTCTGGTGAATAAAGGTGAATATAATTAATCTCAGGAACGCCCTCTGGCAACGGCGGGTGTACACAGCCAGTCTGGTCCACCCATGGTGATGCCCCTAAAATCGGATATTTATTTAAAGCTTAAATCAATCTTGTTATAATTTCATTGTACTTATTACCTTGCTACCGGTAGGTGTGTAAAGTATTGCGATCAGCGTGTCTGTCTGTCGCTAAGTTAGTTTGTTTGTCTGTCTGTCCGCTCACATATCTCAATCACACGTCCAAATTTCACCAAATGTTCTCTACTTGTTATCTGTCACGGCCGTAGCTCGGTCCTTTTCTGACAGCAATGAGGTATGTTATGTGCTTCCTGTTTTGAATTTTGTCACGTTTACATGTATAATAGGCTAGAATCAAAGACGACGCGTACGATTTGTCCTGTTCGCCAGGTGGCGGCACCTGGGCGAAGTCTGCCGTCTCCGACTGCATCTTGTTGAAATATGCTTTTGATACACATTACAGTTGCTACTGACGAATTCTTTTCATTTTTCGAATTATTATTTCATACCATTGCTATTAGTACTGTTTTTTTTATTACATTATTAATAGTGTTTCACGTTGCGTTAGTGATTCTGGGGTGAAGAAGAGCTCTTACGTTGCGTAAGTTGAGGAACAGACTAACGGATCCCTCGTCGCCGAGTCCCTGGTTGTAGAACGGTGCTCCAACGAGCAGGTCATCAAATCCGTCGTTGTTGACGTCCACCGCGCACAGCGATGCGCCGAAATATGAACCGTACTATTAGCAAAGGCAGCAGCAGTAGCCGGTAATTAAACAGCCCATCAAATCGTGGATTAATAATAATAATAATAATTATAAATAAATAAAAATAATAATAATAATAATGGCGATAATTTGATCATCCTCATTATCATTATACGCAAGTTTTGCAGCATTAATGACGAATACACAAACCTCTAGTTACCCCAGGTATTTGCTTTTAACGTTTTGCTTTTATCCCTTATGATATATATCTGAGGGTATGATGATGATGATGATGATAATGATGATGATATGACGATATGATTCATTCGTTTTATTTCATAATATGGAACTCACGGCGTACACCGTATCACAGGCTGCGTGATAACCCCAACTCTGTGTTAATGGCGAACAGGATTGTCAATGGGCAATGTCGAACTTTAACCCCCGCAGAATTGACACCCCTCAACCGATCCCCACAACAGTTGATGACGTCGCGATACGAACCCTTATGCCAAATTTGGTGCAAATCCAGAAAATTTGCTGAAACCTGAATACGTGGTTAGATATGCCAGAGAACAGACAAACCGACAAACAGACATACAGTCACGCTGATCGCAATACTTTGCAATACAGTGGGGGCGAAGTAATGAGCTCGAGGCTTCCCAACGATGAGAAATCCCAATCGGGAATTTTAGGTTTCGGGGAAATAGAGATCATAGATTGGCAGACTCACAGTTTTGAAGTACATGTATTGATCTTTTAGCAGATTTAGCTGATGTAATTTCAATCACTGTCTCGCCAGTCCGAAATGTCAGCGCCGTGGGCCTACTGATGCCAAATTACAATCTACATGGCACGCTTTAATCACGAATAATATGATCATTCGGTTCATTGTAGTGTCGCAGTGGTCTAGCGGTAACATGCCTGACTGCGGTGTGAGAGGACCCAGGTTCGAATCTCACCGCGGGCAGTTGTGTTTATCACGACAGCCACTGCGATATACAGCCT
>Ga0209780_1000429_pt1 | contig 22034 bp, 15 predicted proteins | sample WorMetexBAHAMAS2_FD_187384 | JGI IMG/M metagenome (GOLD analysis project Ga0209780, IMG submission 187384) | Marine gutless worms symbiont microbial communities from Max Planck institute for Marine Microbiology, Germany - Inanidrilus exumae... | ecosystem: Host-associated > Annelida > Digestive...
GTTAAGTTGTATCGCGAAGTCGAGGTTGTTGAACTCTGCATGCGATGACTGTCTGCGACGTCATTTCGTTTCGCTGCTTGAAGAAGCCGGCCTGCTACTGCGGATTCGCTGACTGAAACGGGTGTGCATGTGTGTATGTGTGTGTGTGTGTGTCTGTGATTTTTCAGTCAGTGACGTTACGTTTGTTGAACTACATTCGTATGCTGTAAAATGTAAATAGAAGCGATCTACATACATGCGTGCGTATGCTTCGCAGCATCGTTCGATTCGTGCATCGTCATCTCGCTCGTTTTGTGCGTTGAACATTTCGTGTGCGGTTGCTCAATTCTGCTCTCAATGTGATGCCGATCTTGATCGTCCTGTCTCCGAATCCGACGGCAATGGTATGCCGCTGTCAACCGGTTTCAAGTCTCGACGACGCCAGTTAAATCTTGCTACGTTTCCATCCACGTGTTTCTACTTTTTCGCACTTGCGTCATCTTGAAGTTGGTTTTGTTTGCAACGTTTGTTGTATAGGAAATAACGGCTGAAATCTGACTGACGTGTCAGCGCACGTCTCATTAAAAATTATTTTTGTTGCCGCTTTTGCCGATAGTTGTTTGTTCAGCGACTGATGCATTTTTATAAGCTTGTATTTGCGTAGTGAACAGCATCGGATCAGTTGTCAATGTTTGGTTATTAGGTCGCCGGTTCTACGAACGAGCGAGCTTATGTTTTGCGCATGCTTTTTATTTCTTCTTTTCCCAACTTACTTTCTCCGGCGTCCGTCAACCGGAATTCTCGAAACTTTTCCACATGACGTGGCTTTAACCCCAAAGGAAGCGCTGCTATGCCAATTTCCAGAAAGTGCCCCCTAACAAAAATGAGGGGTGAAAAAAATTTCACCGAATTTCGCGTCTAACCGCAACATATTAAGGGCCGTTACTCGTATTGTGGAAGGAAAATAGCAAATCGAAAACAATGATGTTTATCAGTGATTATTAGCCTGTACGTTCACCAAATGTGGCAGAGGTCGAATAAACAATAATGTATGCGTTCAGCGTTTTATCGAATGGAGGCATTGCCGCGCCTTGACCTTAAGTAAACCCTGACCACCTATAGCCACCCATTTTTGTAAATTTTGGGGGCCCCTTGCCTATCTTTTGAACAGAAGAAGACAGAAAATTCAAATTTGGCACATATGTTAACGGCAAGTACTATAGCCTACGGAGGACAAAATATCTAGAGCCCTGCGCCGTGCCGGTCGCGCGGCCGTCGCCGGATTATTGGATTATTCGTGCAGCCGCCGCTGGAATTTAGAGTTGGTACGCAGTTGTGCAGAAATTACATCAGAGTTCGAAATTCAGAGGAGGATTTGCCATTGCGCTGGAATAAAGCTGCATATGTTGTCCTTTTGTCCGTGCTGTTTAGTGTGATATGAACTCATTGTGATTTCAGTTGAATTTGGTTCAGTAGGCTTACATTCGCTGTTTTTTCTGCACTTATTTTACGGCAGTTCTTTTTGGTGCACGTGCTACGATGGTTTTAAATTTTGGTTGTTGCGACCGTCACAGTAATGGCCGTAATAAACGGTGCAGTATAATATGGTTGAAGCTGGAGATCGCTGAATAAAATATCATGACCAGTTTTCGTCTTCAAAATTAAGCTCCGCAAATTTGAATAAATAATCCTGGCTGTCTGACGCATAGCTGCCGGTGGTTATGTGTGAGACTTCGGAGCATGAGCCGTAGACGTATTTTTGACATACTTCAGACATTTTAAGGGCATGATTTATGGTTCATTTTTGTTTGAGTTTTGTTCGTAATTTTCTTGTCAGTTCGATATTATCAGTTTTTAACTGCAGATTATACTTTTGTGTGTTTAATTCCATTTTCTTTCGAGTCCCATATCCACACTGAGTACTGTGCATGATGCACTTTGAATAGGCAAAGTTTGTCCGTAACTTAGCATTCGTTCATCGTGTATTGCACTGTGCAATTGTACTGTACATTCCGCGTCCTCTGTTGAGTCTGCGACGTGTTTCTTTAGCCTCGAACTTTCTATTTAAACTTCACCACATTAGCTGATTTCTGCTGCTGTTGACTGTTCCACGTTGTTATGTGGTTACGCATCCAAAAACTTGAAAAGGTGATGGTGACCGTCACTTGTCTCGCAAGACCTCGGACAAGCTGCAGTCGGAGACGGCAGACTTCGCCCCCAGTGCCGCCACCTCGCGAACTGGACGAAACATACGCGCCGTCTTTGGCCCATTCGCTCCATTATGTAAAAACATAACGTCGTCCTCAAAACCGGAAGTACATAACGTATTGCGTTGCTGTCAGAGAAGGACCGAGCCACGACCACAGGTTGGTTGGTCGGGGTTTAACGACGCTTTCAACACTATTCAGGTCATATCGCCGCTATCGCGCCTTTATGGTAACGACCACAGGTAACATATCCAGAAAATTTGATGAAATTTGGGACGTGTTGTTTCTGAGTATGCGAGATGTGGACAGCCAGCCAGACAGACATACAGGTACGCTGATCGCAATACTTTGCACTCGTACTGGGGGCGAAGTATGTAAGTGACAGAAGTTTGAGCAAAATCAGAAGTGGCAAAACGTACTCGTACTAGTAGTAATAATAATAATCTGTGGTGCTTCTTTATGGCTAGCGGTCAATCCAGACTTCATCCGGCTCGCTAACTTCCTTTTTTCGAATGTAGAGCATTGAAAGATGGTCTCCGACTCTCAGTCTTCCCCAGACACAACACCGGCGTCTCGCCACTAGGCTGCTGCTGCTACCTGCAAGCAAGCATCGAGAGCCGGATGAAGTCAGATGCTTAGAAACGGGATAGTGACTCCGATTGGTTATGACATCGACGAAACGTTGTTGCCGTTGCTGCAGAGTACACACTGCTAGACTGTTATCTTGATGTTGTTCTGTCATGACATTGTCTTTATGTTTCGCTGTGTTGCCGCTCAGTTGAGTTGAGTCGAGTCGAGTTGCGTCCCGTAACTCGCGGACCATCAGCCGGTAGGTGTATATCAGTCGATGAATACTGTTTAACCGTTCTGTCAATCAGCCCGCTGATAATTTGTCGATAAGTTGACAGTTGATGTCGCTGGACAGTCATCGTCAAGGTTTGACGCCGTTGTGACGGAGGCGAACTCGAGGGAGGATTGCAGTCAAAGTTGTGTTTTCTGTAGGTGGATTTCTCACTGTCGGCGAAGCTCAGATCTGTTCTAAAGCATAAACTGTGCAGAATACTTCGTGTTTTCGAAGCAGCACGAACGGTTCGTACGAACGTTAATAATGCACAGCTGAATGAGAATAAAGAAATGTTTGTGGCACGGGTAAAACAACTTTGGGCCGATCTGAGCTTGCAGCTTCGTCACAGGGTCGATTGACGTGATTAGAAATCAAAATGTTTAACGGTAACTTGAAAAACACAAGCCAAAAATGATCAAAATGAGTAAGTCTTGTTTTTTTCTTTTTTTCATAATTTGATGACGCAGGATACCACGTAAAGTTAGAGACTGGTTCACAAAATGACAATGTTTGCGACCGATGGCAAGTAGGGGACACCTCACAGATCCGCCATTTCCACATCTGGGGTCTAACGTCCAGGCAGGCAACAGTATTTTTGTGGTTCAGGAGGCACGAAGCCACAGCCTCTAGCTGGTTTTCAAAGGGGCTGAGTCGCGGCGGGAAGGAGAGGAAAGGGAGGGGAGGATCCGGGCCCTCAATTTGAAGTAATTTACCACTGCTCGCAAAACTGGCAATCATGGACGTAGCCATGAATTCTTGTAATGGGGTCAAGAACATGCAACCCATTATTCGCCACGATTCACGCAGGAAACCACAGCGATCGGGAGGGGAGGGTTGAGGAGGGGAGTACCCACCACCTAAGAACTTTGTCGTCAGATCTATGAGAATTTCAAGGTCAGTGGTCGTGGCTGGAGGGTCCGGACACATTGATCCATCATCCACCTGGATCCGCCTACACGGTCCCCTGGCAAAGTTAATTGCTGGAGACCGTTAGTGGACTTGCGGCGCGCGTGCGGTGTGGTGCGTCATCTGTCCAAGTCGCCGTGGAAATATTACACAGCGCAGCGTGCACTGTTTATCGTTATCTATGCGTTACTTGAAGTTGAACGTGACTGACGTTACGCCGTCGTCGGCGTTTTCTTTGCGCACTGGCTACCGTGCACTTTTCTTGTTTTGTTTCCGAACTGTATTGGCTGACTGTCGTGTGGCCGATATCTGTCAGACTCATATACTGTTGTTCATACTATTTTTAATATAATCTTAATTATTCGTGCAACGTCATGGTATGATGAAATACAATTTGTTATTGTATATGTGTCATTTCTCTCGCACGCCTGTGTTTTTGACAAATTGTTCGCATATTTCTGTAGTCTGCCCAGAATACAGCATTTTATTGAAAGTCAAGCAACTGTCATGATAATTAGACGCATAATCGTAGGATCTATACATATAAAAACACAAGGTGTAACGCAGGCGTGACTGTCTCCTTTGACACGTGGCTCCAGTGCCCAGTGCCCGGCTTGGCATGATTGGCACCAGCAGCAGCGTGCCACGTCACCATCCAGCACGCTGTCTACGGCCGGCAGCCAGAGATCGCAACATAATGTGTGAGTTAGCTTACGCCGGTCCAGGCTATGTGATTTAAAACCGAAAACCATAGGTGGTGGAAGAGAAGGAGAGCGCGATACCTCGTTGTGTAGTTCAGTTTAAAGATAATAGCAAATAGTTAAGTTCGTAACAGTTGAAAGCTGTCAGTCAGTCATAATTCTTATATGACGACCAGACATCCTTAGACGCACATTACAGTCATGATCACATTTATTTGTTTTAGGCAGTGTCCATGAAACACAAAAATCATTAAAACTACTGTTCTAAACAAATGAACGTTGCTGTGCGAACATAAAACTAGATTACACTCACCGCAGTCTTTGCTAAACTGTTGACAGATGTACTCACGCTGTTGTTAATAAAAACCAGCTGATGATTGATACTGATGAGTACTTGGGGCATAGATGATCCTGAAGGGATGTGTTCAGGGTCACGTGACTTCTTTAAACTTTGGGAAATAAGTGATATCCCGGAAACTCCCATACCTCGGGAAATGTATATAGCCTACGATATTATAAGCTATGTTTATAGATGAACCGGAAACGCGCGTGGCTTGTAATTTCAACTGTCTTTCGGAAAATGCAGGACTTCTCAAACTCACAGGCAGTCTAAATGTAGTCGGAAATGGTGCAAGATGGGAGTCGTTGTTGCTACATCGACTTGTCGCCGCCGCTGACGTCAGTGATCTGCTGCCTTCTCGCAACCTATGCTGGTTTGAGTGTCGGTGTCTGAAGACATCAACATTAGCGAATTCGATCAGAGTATCAGACGTCACGTGAGTCCAACGCACCAGCATCGTCAGCAACAGCCTACGCTGAACAGATCGAGCAAGTGGTGACCGTAGCGCTCAACAAGTCTGTGCACTGCGTCGACGACGACGTCCATCCAAGCACATCACACGCTGGCTATCGCAGGACGCCGTCAACGCCAAACGGCAACGCCGCAAGTGGCCTGGACACCGACCGAGTGGCGTAGGCCTACCGCAGATCGTGTCGCAGGGCTAACAAGCTCAGCAACGCCTCTCGCTTCACGTTTTTCCACGATGAGCTCGAGTCAGCCGTTGATTGCAAAGAACGCTGGCGGATAATATCTAAACGGTTACTGAATTCTGGACAGACGTTTATGTGCGTACTGCGAACGAAAACAGTAATTTGTGTGCCAGAAAACTAAATAAGTAGCATCGGCATAATTTACAATGATTAAAAATTAGTGATATATGGCCTATCGGATAGCGCTATTTCCGATTGACCTTGAGTGACCTTTAAGTTATTCCGCCTTATACAGTCATTTTCTCCTACAGTTTTGCAACACATGACCATCGCCGCTAACGCGTGATCTATTTGTGATAGCTCCCGTATTTCGTGTAATTAGCATACATTATCATCGGTTATAAATCACGGCGAGATATCGATACAGCCCACGTCGCCTCACACGACGATATCTGGCGGTGCGGCGCGGCGCGCAGTATGTGAACCAGCACTCGACAGTAGCCCGTGTCCGACACACGTTGACTAATCGAATCACGGATGAATGGTTCGTGTGTTTCTGCGATGTACGTATGCGCATAGTCTGCAGACTGGGACAACACCCGAGACGGCGTATCTCTGGCTATAGCACTTTACCGGTGTCAGCCTGCAGTATTGATGACAACGCATGCAGTTCTGTCGTCAGGTCGACAACATCGCCGCTAATTTTCGCTTCTTCCGTTATATATATACGAAGAAAAAAAACATACGTTCGTACGTATTTTTTCCACACGGACCCCGCGTTATACTCAGTCAGGGAAACCATCCACCTCGTCTCGAAATCGGATATGCGCTAACGCATGTGAGTTGCACACCTGGAAACAGGGCAATCGTAGATATCAGACTTCGCCTGCGCTGTGCAATTCCTCCACCCCCTTCGCGGCTGATAAACCGCATCGCCTTCGACCGGAAATTTTCAGAATACTATTTGCGCTTGCATAGCATATTGAATGATCCTTTCTGCTGCATAATCCCTTTTGCAGCGACGCTACAGCGATTGATGCAGCGCAGATTGCCAATGCTTTTGAATGGCCAGGACAACCCCGAAAATTGCCCCTTGCCCTTGGGATCTGCACCCCATCTAATACATGGTTCCGTGAGCACACTTGAGTCTTCTTCCAAAACGGCATGTCGATCGGTTCAGCCGTGTTTGCACAGTGCACCATAGAGTATCCCGTTACTTTAGAATGGGCCGCTATGTTTCTCCCCAAAATTGCCCGTTTCTTTTAGGAAATCGGGTTCCCCATCTAACACATGGTACCTATGGCCCACCCGAGCCATCATCCCAAACGGCATCTAGATCGGTTCAGCCGTTTTCGTATGGGTTTAAATGCTATGCTGTACAATGCATTGTCAGTGGGGAAGAAAACCCCCAAAATTGCCCCTTCCCCTTGGTATTTCGTTACCCACCGGAGTAGGACCGATCCACGGGCATGGGTAACGTGCATAAAAATTGGTAAAGATCACACGTGTGATTCGGCAGATATGCTCGCGGATAGACAGACAGACACACACAGACGTGCTCATTACAATACTTCGCCACCGCTCCCGCAGGCGACGTCAATAGGTGTACGCTTGATCTGTATAGTCGTCGCGTATCTGTGTAGGTGTGCTAAACAAACGTCGTGTTCAGCACGAACTGACTGACTGCAGCACGCAGACATTGGAAGTCTGTCCCATCGTTGTTTTTGTCGCCAACTGAGTCGAGTTTACGATGCCGAAAACAGTAAGTAAAACATTATACATTACAGTAGGCCTAGACGTTTTTCAGCGCAGTGAGAACATTTCCACATCTTAGTGATATTTCACTATTTCAGTATTTACCCACGTCGACGGTGGTCTTGGCGGTAGGGTTTCCTGCGGCGTTTGTCGGTCTGTGTGTCTGTCTATCTGTCTGTTCTTCCGTACGACATCTCAATACCGCTACCGCTAGGATTACCAAACTTGACATTAAAATGTTCCACCATGAGCTCTAGAAACCCATTTACTTTGGGGTCAAAAGGTCAAACGTCGAGGTCACAAGGCACAGAAAACAGTGCCGGCTGGGTTTTTGCACTCTTCTGCGTGCCGGCTTTTTCTAGTTCATTCTTTACGGTTGTGCAATAAATGCTCGTTCATTCATTCATTTATTAAGTTGTTTAATTACCACACACTTTTGTGTTTCCTAACGGATGAAGTTGACCATGAGTGGACGTTGCAGTCGGTACAGCGTTGAGTGGACTTTGCTGTACGAACTGTTACAATGCATAGCCTAGTTGTCGCTCGTACACCAAGCTTCATTCTGGCGTTGACGACCAGCTACAGCAACAGGCCGCTGTAGCTTTGCGTCGTTCCATCTCACATTAATTTCGTCCAAATCATCTCATCTCGCCCAATGTTATGATTGCTGTCGTGACTGCTCAAAGAAATGCGTCGAGTTGTGTCTATTAGCCGCTGTCCGCTTCACTCTCTGCAAGGGTCAGTACGTACTACCCGTATTCACGGGCCTTTTCGACGGGCCGATGAGTGACGCGGCCCGTCCAAAATGATACCCGTGTCGACGGTATGTATTGAGTGCCGCCACACTGCGACTACTCTGCCACGCGTAGCACGGGGCCACTGAGTACGTCTGCGACTGTACTGGTACAACAGTCAGTATTAACCTACCTCACTTACATGCACGAACCTGTTGATGGGCGTGTGCCGATTTCAGTGAGGCGAGGCCGAGGTATACGTTATAGCGAGTGAGCTACTATATATTTATGATGTTGTGCCGTGCTTGTAGGTTGATGTGAAAGTGACAACGGTCAACTCGGTGCTTGATTTTTCTATTCGGTCGAACACAACCGGAAAAGAGCTGTTTGACCAGGCACGTCCTCTGTTGCGTCCTTGTGTTTGTTACTGGCCCGCCTACACATCGTGTAGGCGGGCAGACTAGTAGCAGTCGTTGGTGTCTGTAGTCGTCGTTGTCAGTCGTCGTCTCTTGTCTGTAACGCTGCCGGCCGGCCGCCGGGCGCATGGGCGGTCGGGCGGCCGACACTGCACGGCGGGCCAGTACGGTTACGTCCCGTTAGGGCGACACATTGTTTTACTGTTTGTCGATGATGATAATCGCGAGACGTCACTCTACCCGTGTTTACGGGCATCAAAAGCGTTGCACGTGAACACGGTCCTTGGACACGGGTGTCCAAAATAACGCCCGTGTTGTCGGCCGTCAACACGGCTCATGAACTCGGGTAGTGTCTACCGACCCGTAATTCGTTGTTCGTTTGATTTCCCCGTTTAATATTAGTTTAAACGCATGCACGCACGCACGCTCACACTCATCATCTGCAGCTCGCAGCGATCTAGTAGTAAGCTAACATGCGTGACAGGTACCAGTTATGATTCTCACCGCAGGCAATCGTGTTTTTCATGAGAGCCACTGCGATGTACAGCCTTGGACACAGGCGTTGACACTATGACTCTTTAAACATGTGAGTGAAAAAAAATAAAAAAAAGTTTACACGATGTTGGATATAATTAAAAGACAGTTTGCTCCCATTTCTCGAAATTGCTTTGTAATCTTATATAAATCATTAGTGAGATCTCATTTAGAATATGCTAACAGAGTGTGGTACCCCACAAAAAGAACAGACATTGATAAACTGGAACGGATACAGAAAAGGGCTACAAAATTAATTCCAGAACTACTGTCTAATTATCATTAGGCCTACAATGATAGGTTAAACAATTTAAATTTACCTACACTTAAATATAGGTATTATCGAGATGATGTGATAGAACTAGTCAAAATAATTAAAGGAATGTATGATCCGACATGTGTTTATCATTTCGATTTGTTGAATTATCAGAAGACTCCATTAGGACAAGGGGTAACAAATATAAACTTACTCAACACCACTGTCATTACGACTTAAGGAAATATAGGCCTACTTATACCAACCGTGTTATACCCATATGGAACAGTTTATCCGATTATGTAGTTTCTGCAGAAATGGTTAACACCTTTAAACGGCGCTTAGATAAATTCTGGTCTGATCAAGACGTGTTGTATTATAAAGCAGATCACCATGGCATCGGAAACCGTAGGTTATAGTCAATATAGTGTAATATTTTATGTATCAGTAGCCTAATATGTTATATTCAGTCATTATTTGTCAGATACAGAGGCCTTTAAGGCCTGCTTCCGTTTTCTCCATGTGATGTGACGTGATGTGATGTACAACATTACTGAAGCCTTCCACCCTCCGTGGAACGATAAAATGAGTATCAGCATTTCGGGCTGAATAATAATAAATGGCGATGGTGGTGCGGATGGATGGACTCAGAGCCTAAGTTAGTTGGCTTGGCCTAGGAGTTGGCGGCCACCCGGTGCTTAGTCTGCATTCATCATAATAATAAACCGGTTGAACTCCCATAATGGCCTTTCCATGACGACAGCACCATAAACGTCATCACGGTTATTATTATTATTATTTGCCGATGTAAACAGGAAAGCATAAGTGGCTAAGAATTATTTGCAGTGAGTAAACTGGACATGTATTCATGGAATGTAAATTAAAATAATAATAAAACCAGCACGCAATTCTGGGCGTATGAACGCTCTAAGTAGTGCTAGTGTCACTACATGGTAGTGTTCTGATGCTGTTGGTTGGATAACTGTTGGTTGGATGACAAGAAGGCCACCAGCCATGTCGCAGAGCGGGAAATTCGGGGAACTACGTGGTTAAACCGATGGGCCGTTCTGGGTCAGTTTTGTGTGGTTGAGTGGGTAATGAGTCACTGCCTGCTCTGATGTGAAGTCTCGCCGTGAGTTTCGAGCTTCTTGTTCTCCCTTGTAGCAAAGTTGCTGCTTTCGTCGTCTAATCCTGCTCTATTATTTTAGGTAACCAGTGTCATCGGACTAAGAGAAACTTGGTATTTTGGACTAAGCTTTATCGACAATGCTGGCATGCAAGCATGGCTGTCTGTTGACAAAAAGGTTTGAACGTTTTTGTTTACCGTAACTGATACGAAGAAAGATAGGCTTGTCGCTTGTTCGTATCTAGCTTTGTGAAGGCGTGTGTAAGATTCTGGCATTTTGTATGCAAATCTAGCATTTGGGTAACCTCTGTGGATTATTTAGCCCGCGCAGCATGCAAGCACCGCGGGCTATAATGTTCTGCTTGCGTTAATTTCTTTTTTAAATAAACATTTGAGCAGAGAGAAATCAGGATCTAGTGGACCGGTTTTTACCAAAATTTCACCATATGGTAGGTATTTGTTCATAGATTGCCGATTTTGCCCTTTTTTCGGTGGCTCAACGGACGTTGCCATGACATGCATGCCCCGCGGGCTATATGTTCTGCTTGCGTTAATTTCTTTTTTCTTTTTAAAATAAACATTTGAACAGAGAGAACTCAGGATCTGCTGGGGCAATGTTAACCACATTTTCACAATTTCATCGTAGATTGCCGATTTGGCCCCCATTTCCCGATGACTCAAAGGACGTTGCCATGGCAACCAATTTTAGGGTTTAAATTGGCAAAATCGGCTGGCTTATTTTCATTCGTCGCCTTGACATTCCGAAACGGATTGCAATATCGCCATTCTGATTTTAAATTGCTCATCTGCGATGATCTGGCTATATTGTGTGTAAATTTGGTGAACCTTCGTCCAGTAACTCCGAAGTTTAATGTTGCCAAAGGTGCACAACCGCTCGTTCCTTTCTTTAAAACAAACCTTTCAGACAAATTATCTCAGGATCCACCTGACCGATTTTCACCAACGTTTCACCGTATAGTATGTATTTGATCGTAGATTACGGATCTTACTTTGTATTTCCGATAGCTCAAGAGATATTGCCATGGCAACCAATTGTAACGTCAAAATTGGCGAAATCGGCCTATTCATCTTTATTCGTCGCCCTGGCATCCGGAAACAAATTGCAATATCGCCATTCTGATTTTAGGAGGTTCATCCGTGATGACATGGCTATATTGTGTGCAAATTTGGTGAACCTCGGTCCAGTAACTCTGGAGTTTAAGAGGGTCGTCGGCATGCACCCCTCATTTTTAAAAATAAATCATTTGATAAAAATTATCTCGGGATCTACTTGACCAATTTTCACTAACTTTTCACCATATGGTAGGTAGCCTATTTGATCGTAGATTAAGGTCTGACCATTTTCCGTTCGCTCAAACTACGTTGCCATGGCAACACATTTTAGCGCGAAAATTGGCGAAATCGGCCTATTCACCTTTATTCGTCGCCCTGGCATTCGGAAACTGATTACAATATCGCACTTTTGATTCTAAATTGTTCATCTACGATGATGTGGCTACATCATGTAAAACATTTGGTGAACTTCGGTCCAGTAACTCCAGAGTTTTAACTTTAAGAGGGTGAACGGTGTACGTTAAAGCTCCTAAGTTCTGTCATATCACTCCCATCTTACGCTCTCTCCAATGGCTGAGGATCACTGACAGTGAAACGTATTGGTCGTGGTTGTTTTTTGATAAGGTTTTGAGTCAAGACGTGAAGAAAGAGACGCCACTTCAGTTTCGTTTCAGCGTGAGGTTCTACCCGGAGGACGTCGCCGAAGAACTGATTCAAGACATAACTCGCGTAAGGCATGCTTCACGTTATGTCATTACTTCGCCGCGGTAGAGGTGCGAAGTATTGTGATCAGTGTGACTGTATGTTGTCTGTTTGTCTATATGTCTGCTCGCATATCTCAACAACCACGAGTCCGAATTTCACAAAGTTTTCTGTACATGTTACCGGTGGCTGTGGCTCGGTCCTCCTCCGACGGCAATGCAATATATTATGTACTTCCGGTTTTGTGGATGACGCCATGTGTTCACATAATGGGCTGAATATGCCAGAATCAAAGACGACGCGTGTGTTTCCTCCAGTTCGCCAGGTGGCGTCACCTGGGTCGAAGTCTGCCCTCTCCGACTGCATCTTGTTGCTCGTTGCTAACTAGAAAGTCCTCGCTCGAGGTCGCACCGACCTGTTTAGCAACATTTTTCCCGTGACCTTGATCTCGGACCTATGACCTATGACCTTTGCACTGGACAAGGTGAAGGGCCAAATATCCAGGTCATGCAGTTCGTTCACACATACACACACGAGGAAACACACACAGACAAACGCACCGGACCGATTGCTCTAAGTGGACCACTAACGTGGTAACAACCGTGGGCGCATAGCCAGAGGCGAGACGTGGGTGAATGTTCTCTGTTCACGGCGTAAAAGTATCACTGCTTCGCGCTGAATGATCGTGTATGAAATTGTCCGTCCCTGACCGTTCCCCGGCGTGATGGATCAATATTCTATTCCTCCTGTCTCGCATAGTCCCTTTAGAAAAATTCACGCTATCAGCAACGACCACATACTGCGTCAGCATTAGCCTATGCACATAGAAAGTTTTTCTTTGTTTTTGTTTTTTTTCTATTACATTATACTTCGCGATGTATTATATGCATTGCAGAACTGTGAAAGCTGTATATACTTGTGTTGTGGCAATTACGTCTGTCTGTTTCTGTCATACTCATAGGCCGAGTCAAAACCGCTTCCCAGCTGTTTCTAGCTGGAGTTACTCCTCGACCTAAAATATAGAACGTTGTTTTTTCCAAAAGTACACTTTTCTGTCTAATTACCGCGCGACGCTATGCTATTACTAGCGCGGTATATGCTGTCGTCGTGTGTCAGTCCGTACGTCCGTCTGTCACAAGCCGGCACTGTAACAAAATGGCTAAACATATAAACATAGGATCACGCAAATAACGCCGTACGATACGAAATTCCAACGGGGTCATCCCCAACGAGGGCGCCAAATAGAGGTGGGGTAGATAACAGTCGGCGATTATCGACCAATGTGTCGCTATATCTCAGAAACGGTGCAACACAGGGCATAGTTACTATGGAACGCTAATACGAACTCGTATGTTCTCTATCGAATGGCACTATTTCCAATAACCTTGAGTGACCCTAACTAGTAACTACCCCAAAACACCCTATTTTGGACATTTTGTATCGCCTTTCATATCTTCGTATTGAGTGGAGATAAGAGACTTTATATTTGGTACGTAGGTTGACGGTACCAAGTGCTAGCCCATGGATGGCAAACCATCCCTGAAAGGGGCGTGGTTAGGTCACACGTACCATTTAAATTTTGGTGGGCACCAGCCATATCTCTGGAACGGCTGCAGATAGAGTTGTCACGTCGATCGTCTCGGGTGCTATTAACTTAGATGGACTGTCAGAGTGCTAAACTGGTGATGGTCGTCGGTCACCAGTTTACATTACGATAAGATACGACGCGATACGAGATGATTTATTCACGTGCGCTGAAAAGCTGGCAGGAGGCCAGCTTAATCTAGCGCACGGCACCAAAAACGAAAAAATAAGGAAGGAACAAAAAAAAACAAAAAACCGTATCACACTGACTGTCTGCATCTGTGTACAACACGGTGGGCGTGAGGCACCGCGTCGCTCGGGTCTGTCAGCGGAAGCGGAGACTTTTTTCGTCGTATCATGATATCATACAGCCGACTCCGATTGTCGCAAGTTGTCAGTGACACTTTAGCGTCCACTGTGAGTTACCATCACTCAGATAAAAATGATCTTTTGCACTTGCCCCATTATGTAAAGATATTGTGACTTTAAACACACCCCTCGGGGGTAATTTATCATGCATGCACAGGCTTTATATCGGTATCGCTGGCGAAAAAGATACTGTATCTACGATACTTTTTGCAGTATCGGTATCGGCATTGGCGATACTTTTTTGTAAAAATATCTGCGATACTTTTTCTTAAAAAGTAACGGAAGCGTTACTTTTCACCGCGAATCGATATCACCGATGCTTTTGTGCCAGAACTTCTAGAAGTGTCAAAAGACGTCTAATTTTGCAGTCCATTCAAAATACGTCGGCGTTAAAGTGCAATCAATTGTTCCATAGTTAACTGTTGACGAATTTTACTATTTACATTTCTACTATTTACAATAGTTAGGCCTACCGATCTTCAGGTTACCGGTAATTAACACTCTTGTCAACCGGAAGTTTAAACTTGACTGGCTAGATGACTCACTCGAGCAACTTCGTCTGACAGCAAGTTTGAAGTGTCACGTGGCTGCTGCTGCTATTTCGGCATCGTCGACAACAGTTACTGATGCTTCTTCCACAGTGACGTCAGCCGCTTCCTCTTCTTTCCTTTTCATCAGCTGCTGTGTCTGAGCATCTCTTCGTGGGCCTGCAGGCTAGACATGAGGCACGATGCTCTTAGAACATCCAGTCGATCCCAGTGTGGAGGTTGACAGATTCTTGTCTGATTCTACTAAAGGGCTTAACAGCCACGAGAACTACCCCAACATCAAGAAGCTGCAGTACACTGATCTCAACACATGGACTGCCGTTGAGCGGTTGTTCTCGTTAGGTGGTCGTGCTTTCACATCAATGCGATCACGGTTAGCAAGCACGCATTTTGAAATGCTGGTGTTTCTTAGAATGGCTAACAGCTACAACATCGATACTCAGTACTAATGACAATCACGCAAACAACGCCCCGTGATAGCCCAAGGACTCTAGTTTTATTTCTGACGCCAGTGTCGTTGATGGATGACCCCTTCCCCCTGAAATTTGCGCTCAAAGTGACCCACCCACCTTTCGAACACCACAATTTCGACCAATATCCGCTCATATGCGCCTCAACCGTAAAAGCTGGCGAAAAGTTCAATTAGTACTAATAGGAAGTCGACCGCGCGCTTTCCAACGAGCCACAGATGAACCGTGTATGTCACCCCTAAGTCCCCCAAAGGGTGGCAGAAAACGCCATTTTGCTGTTTTTGCCAGTATAACAAAATTCTGTTGAAAAGTCTGCTGCAAAGCAGAGTTGTAGCCACATCATTCCTCTATCTAATGGTCCATAGATAGATTGCGGGCGACGTCCACATCTACCTACAATTTGCGCTCATAGTGACCCACCCCTTCAGCAAATGCCAATTTCGACAGATTTCGCTTAATAGTGCCGCAGCCGTGAGAGTTAGCGAAAAAAAGTTCAATTATTGCTAATAGGAAGTCGACAATGCGCTTTCCATCGAGCCATAGATGAACCTCTAAGTCCCCTAAAGGGTGGCTCAAAACGAGAATTTTTACATTTGGCGTTGCTTTACATATCTTCGTTGCAGGTAGACGTAGACACTTCAGAGTTGGTATGTAGGTTGAACATAGCAAGTCCCAGCCTACGGACGACAAATTGTCCCTGTCACGTGTCCTTTTTAACTTTTGTAAAATAAGCCATACTATCTCGAAAACGATACAAGATAGCTTCATTGTTTCTATTATATTCGAATAGGAAGTCGTATGCGCTCTATCGAATGGTTATGCTGCCGATGAACTTGGGTAACCTCTAACCACCTTAAACCACCTCAATTTCTACATTTTGCGTTGCCGCATGCATCTTCATAATTGGTGATCGCTAATACTTCAAATTTGATGTACAGGTTGAATGGTGAAGTCACAGCCTATGGACGACAAACCCTCTCTGATAGGGGCGTGGTCAGGTCATGTGACCCATTAAAACTTTTTGGGGCTCCAATCATATCACTGGAGCGGCTGAACCTAAAGTCGTCAAAATTTGTACGCAGGTAGGCTATATCATTTCTAGCAACAGAATGACATATCCCCCACAAAAGCGTAGTTATGGTCGTGGGACTGTTTTAAAATTTTGCCGTTTGCCGTGATGCAGCGCGTCGCGCGGGTTTGTCAGCGACACCTGAGCTACTTGTTTGTATTGGACAACAAAGGAATAACAAGAGTGCATCAATGGATACTAAAGAAGAAACGCCTTAACACTGATCTACGTCCACACATTTTCTCCGAGAGGGTGATTAATATGTGGAATAATCTGGACAAGCATGTAGTGTCGGCAACGTCTGTCAATTGTTTTAAGAATAGACTTCAGAAGATAAAAGACAAAGATGAGTCTGCATTTTGTCAGTGACTGACGAATCGACTCTAGTGGCCGCGCCAGTCCCTGCTGAGTTGGCAACATCCCGACATCCGATAAGCATTTCATCGGAAAATAGATAGACAGTAGAAAATAGAAATAGAAATAGAAAATACATCGGCTCACAAAAATAACGGAACCATAGACCGTACAGAGCAACGTGATAAAACAGCAACGCACATAGCAGTAACGTCGGGCTTTAGTCAGCTTGTCCAGATAGATCGAGTCTGATCCAGTAACACACCGTCTATGTCGATGTCATAATGCACCATTCCATTATGCAGCTGCAATATGAATGGCCTTTTATTGCTGCGTGTACCACTTATACGTCTCTGTAATAACGGCATTATGTATTGCAAAATTCGTCGACGCAGATAGTTGTTTATGCAAATTACTCTTTTCGATTCAGCTTGGCCTATGACTCGCGTGAGAATCCCGACGTTGCGTGTACATGTGCACACTCGTACGGTAGTGCGAGAAAGTTGTAAGGACGACGATCAGTAGTCAATGGGCAACGGCAAAATTTGACCAGCGCCAGCCGGCCCCAAATCCTACAACATTTTATGCAGATCGCATAGTTGGTTTCGTTTCCGTGCATGCGTGACGTTAAGCATCGAATTGTTTACTCGGCTTTTTTTTTTTGGGGGGGGGGTCTGAAGATGCATTTGACATAGTTCCGCCGAGTCCGTTTATTCTGTTTTTCATTCATCTTCGCATTAAACAAGAGGCGCAGATGTGCTGCGATATGTCAGTTGAAATGTTCTCAACTGCTGTACGATACGAATAAAAGTTCGTTCACACCGGATGCGGTGCATTGCGTTGCGGCGGTTCCGCACTAATCAAACAAATTCAATCCATCAATCAGTCAATCAATCAATCAAGCAGTGGTCTTGCGTCTTGTAGCATAACTCTTGGATTAGTTACAATGTTGCAATCTAGGCATAGTACATACATACATGTTAAACATCACAGAATAAGAGTTCGTACAGATAAATATAAATTACATAAACATGCAAGTCACATGTTATAATAATATTATAGATAAAATACGGATTACAGCCGACTACTACTAGGCCTATGTAAACATTCTCAGGGAATGGGGAATAAGGTATGAAGGAATTACTAAATTTATTTGTGTGTGTCCATATTGTGTGAAAGGGTTTCGCACGTCGATCAGAAGTAGTTAATTAAGTACTGAGCTACTTGAATAGTCTCTTGATCAACACTTCTGTCATGTCCTTCAATGTGTCAATACCAGGAATGGCTTGAGAGATCCGGTAGTCGTTGTTGTTGCCGTCTGAATATATGATGCGCATGACGCGTCACTGCACTGATTCGAGTGTATCAGTCTGTGCGACCGTCAGACCAGGAGGCCACACTGGGCACGCGTATTCCAAGATCGGTCGCAACTCGCAATACAGCTGTGTGAAAGTGCAAGAGATCACTAATTGTTGAACCGGATCGCTTCAACTGTTTCAAGAAGTACATTGAATCAGATGGCAGTGTTCACACCGGACGCGTTGCCGTGTCGTGCCGTGCGGTTCGGTGCCGCGCGTCGTCGCACAACATTTAAGCTTCGTTTTTGCCGCAATATGCCGCACGACGCCGTAAACGTCCGTTCATACGAATGCGTAGCGCTGCGTTGCGGCGGCAACGTAGTAATCAACACAATGAATAATCTTGGAGTGTTCACAGTGGATGCTTTTGCGGTGCTATTGCGACAGATGTCATGCGTAACGTGGTCTGTCTGTCTGTCTATCTGTCTGTCTATCTATCTGTTGGACACATGGCTGAGCTCTGCAAAACGGCTAAAAGGATCAAGATGCCGTTTGGGGAGTGACTTACGTGGCCCCAAGGAACCACGTATTAGATAGGGTGTCGAGATTCCTCTAAGGGAAGGGGCAATTTGGGGGCTTGTTCCGCCGATTGAAAAACATTGAAAGTCTCTGCTGCATTGTACGCAGCAAAAGGGATCATTCAGCAATAACGGCACGACATACGATGCGGATTTTCGTCAAGATTATTTGACCATTTGTTGCCACATACTGTTTAAATTTCCGGCGTAATATTACAGCGCAAATGTGTTAATAGTAAACGGCTGCTTGTGAATAACTATTTGTATATTTGCAATTTGTTGTTTACATGTTCGTTGGTCAATAATATGTAAGCTAAAGCCCCGTCCACACCAGCAACAATGTCGAAGCAACGTTCGACTTTGTTGCCAAAAACGGCAACAATGTCGAACGAGTTTTGCGTTGAAATTTCGTCTTTTCGACAAAGTCGAACGTTGCTTCGACATTGTTGCCCAAAACGGCAATATTGTCGAAGCAACAGGCAACAAAGTTGGCTGTTGCGTCGACAATGTTGCTTAGACATTGTTGCTGGTGTGGACCGGGTTTAAGGCGCACAATGGTAGCCGACGCGCATTACGTTTTGGTGTATGGTCTAAAATCCGCGAGTTTTATTATTAGTATGTTGGTGATGATTCGTAATGATGTTTACTTGATAATGTTTATTAATTTTACAACAAGTACGAAGAAATGCCGAACGAATTGCCTCGGGGTTGCATAAAAGTCCCGTTCCGTTTCCATACCGTACGTCTTAAAAGGCGATAAAACCTGTGTTTATTTTGTGTTAAGGAGGATTACTGGTGCATGACTGGTTTCATTGTGTTAAGCTTAGTTTTTCGACACCATCCTAAGTGCTTGGCTGGGAAGAACGTCTCCGCAAATGACCTGCTCCTTTGTCGATTGGGACATATTAAACGTCAGTGAATCAGCCGAACAGGTCGACGAGATCGTTATTGTGAATTTCACGGACTTCGAATTACGACTCAGTAGTTGGTCGTTTCGTCGTTGTAGCACATGCTATTCGTGCAAGTGAAGGAAGCTATTCTGAACGAAGATATCTACTGTCCACCGGAAACTGCCGTTCTTCTTGCATCGTACGCCGTCCAATCTAAGTACGGCGACTATGATCCGTCCGTTTACCAGCAAGGATTTCTTAGCAACGACAAACTCCTTCCGCAAGTGTGAGGGACGTTTTTATTTTGGATTAATGACTACGACAGCAGCAGTATGTGCGCTTTGTGAAAGGCAACATTGCAACAATTTGTTATACACAAATTAATGCACAACCAAGTCTTCATTATTCAGAATAATGCATTTACGTTTGCTGTTTTTGTACATAGTGTCAATCTTTTGTTTAATCTATGATTCGACGCTGTCTGTGTTTCACCGCCAGTATACCAGTGGCGTAATTAACGGGTGCAGAGAGGCACTTGCCTCGGGGCGCAGCAGGCGAGGGGCGCAAAACAGCCTCACCAAAATATTTTATGACTAACAACCTCAAAAGTGAGTTAGACAAAGTTTGCCGAATAAGCCAACAGTCAAGGGCGTAACCGAAAATTGGATTGTTGGCGTCAGCGCCACGTGACAACTTTCGGCGAAAGGCGCACTTGGTTCTGCGGGGGAAATTCTAGTTTCGCCACTGACTCAGTATACAGGGTGCAACAAAAACCGGCCATTGGTCACTGTTTGTCTAAGAAGTGCCTAACATTTCACAAGGTAGTGTAGCAACATTTTTAAGGTGCGGTGGCGTCTTTAGTGGTGACTTTATTACTAATTTACTGCTGAGCCCGAGGGGGGAATATTTTTGAAAGTCGGTTAGTATTTGGCGATCTTATAGGCAAGAGTAGTGTGACGTTATTGTACTCTAGTGACCACCCCGTGCGAGCTGCCGGGTGGTAATGCGCCCTGATTCATTTGTGTTGATTTCGGCGCTATATAATTTGTTTGTTTGCTGCCTGGCTTCCAACATGGAAGAAGCAGACTGAATTGCAAACTAAAAGTAAGTATCACCGCACGTAACACTGGCATCATTCAGTCGCAGGCACGTGACACTAGGTATCGTCGAATGCAGGAACTAAACAGCTTGTGCGTCAGTAAATAAGTAAACAGTTGTGTCATTTGTCGGGTACGCCGGTGGGAAACGCTCTTTTCGAGCCTATTTTGCTGTGTGTCTCCAGATACACTGCTAGTCTAGTTTTATGCTGCAGTATATTTTGTTACGCATTCATGTTTGCTTTTGCTGTGTTTGTTTTCGTTTTTCAGTACTAAGCCAGGCTAGGAAGAACGTCTTCAAAATGACCTATTTGATGTCGGGTTGGACGTGAAACCTTGAGTCAATCAATCATCTCACAGTGGCCTGTGGTCTCCTTTTTGCGCTGCCTTGTATAGCACAATGTCGCGGTTCGCTTTTAAACGAGCTTTAGTGTGTTATAATTATGTCGTAGTCTGTTTCTTTGCATAAGTTTAATAATTTGCCTGTTGTCTTTGTCACGCCAGTGTCGTAAGTCAACATTCAGCGAGCAAAGAACGCTGGGAAGAGCGAATTGTCGTGTGGTACGGACAACATAGTGGCATACATCAGTAAGTCCGTCTCATTTTTGTCGTTGTCTATTTTTAAAATTTATAGTAATTTATGCAAAACCAAGTACATCCGTCTTCGGACGTATATCCACACATGCCGATCCTACGTATACACGCCGCGCAATATCACGAACGGCGCATCTCTAGCGTGACGTTTACGTTGGCACATCTCTACGGTAATGTTTGCATCCCGGTGGGCGTAGCCACGTTCTGGCCGATTCGTCCGATTTTGGGCTTCTAGGGGAGCAAAGTTCACAAAAATGGGAGATTCCCTGCCTTTGACGCCGATGAACCGCCGTGCAAAATTTGACGCCGCTAGCTTTATCCTCGGCAGAGAAATCCCTAACCGTACAAACAAACAAACAAACAAACAAACAAACAAATAGTAAACGATATATCCACACCTTGCCTATCGGCATGTGTGGATAATTAATAACTTTGCATTGTACTACAGTCGAAATGCAATGATTATCGTGTGGATAGCCGACGTCAGTGTTGATATGTTAAACGCGTCTTTCTTCTCTTGTGTGTAATTGTGGGTTGACTGAAAACGAAGGACGTGAAAGTAACGGGTCATAGGCCTATACTGCAAGACGCGAAAAAGCAGGAATTGAAAATGCAGAACATGCAGTCAATTCCTACAAACAGCTTTACTACTAACTGTCTTTAGAGTATTCAAACAATTTAGGACTTTAACCAAATATTATTGTAGCACTGCATATGTGTATATAGGTATTCACTCTAAAAGCACACCATAAGCCAATAATATTATTTTTCAAATTTGTATAAATCATCGTCATAAAATTATGCCAAATTGTCCAACATTAGCTAACTAATAAATCGTACAAAGATGTACTCAAGGTAGTAAATTCTACTCAACTATATTTTAATTATATTCAGCTCATAACAATATAATAACACAATAATATACAACCCAAAAAATAGAGATGTAAACTATATAGTTA
>Ga0209780_1000430_pt1 | contig 22013 bp, 19 predicted proteins | sample WorMetexBAHAMAS2_FD_187384 | JGI IMG/M metagenome (GOLD analysis project Ga0209780, IMG submission 187384) | Marine gutless worms symbiont microbial communities from Max Planck institute for Marine Microbiology, Germany - Inanidrilus exumae... | ecosystem: Host-associated > Annelida > Digestive...
TCGGTTTCGGTATCGATTTCATCCGGTCTAGAACGATTACGTATGCAATTCTTTACCATTTTCCAGTTAACTTTGCGTACGGCTCTGAAATGTGGTCGGCTAGATGCCTGTTTATGAGACAAACCAGAAGTATACATACAACTTTAGAGGTGTGCAAATTCCGATTTTTGCCAGTTTCCCAATTGCACTTGTCATGTTTTTCCACGTATCGTCACAAGAATTCGAATAGGTTTAAAACTAATCTGCATTGACTGTATCTCGAGTATCAATGAAATCCGAAATAGAAATTGATTTTAGAGATGTGCAAAATCTGATTTTGGCAGTTTTGCGATTGCAGTGGACATATTTTCCCACGGAAGAATGCCAATTTTGGCCGTTTCGAGGTTGCATTTGATAGACCCGAGTTCGATAGAACACAACAGTGCTTGTTTAGCAAAGTTGTCAGTTGACCTGCCTGTGACTGACCTTTTTTTCTGTTCTGCAGCAATTACTCCCATTGCCTTCCAAAGCTTGTCAGTCAACCCTTCATAGAGACGATACTGGTTGCAGAAGATTTTTTACAGTGATGGAGGTAGTCGGAGTTAGATGTGAGCAGATGTGAGGAAGGATCATTCTACAGTGTTAAAGAGAATATGGTAAGTTTTGGTCTGTTTGCAGACGTATGGAACAGCTGGAGAAAAAGTCAATGGTTAGCCGGCTAAACAAGGTTTACCTGGGAAATGGTTGTAAGAATGATGTATGCTTGTGTGTATGCCTTGATGTATGCTCGTGTGTATGCCTTGATGTATGTTTGTAGTTTGCTTTTAATGCAGTTGTGTTTATGGTGTTCTGTTGCAGGCTGGGCAGGCGACAGAGCCAGAGTGTATGATTCCGGTTGGTTTAGTTGCAAACGGCTGTGGGCAGGTTGGTTTTATCTGGCTGTGTATTGTGTCAGTAGGTGTAGCGATTGCATATATAATCTGTGTCAGCAATTGAATTTTTATAATACTTATCTTTTCTATACTAAAACTGCTACCTGTTGTAAGGGAACTGATTATTGACTGAGTTCTTATGTGGCTGATATTAATTTTTACCACATGACACTATTCTAGCTCGGCATATGTCGTCATGTATTTGTCTGTCTGTTCGTCCGTCCGTCTGTCACACGCCGGTATTGTACCAAAATGGCTAAATATATGATCATGCAAACAACGCCATATGCTAGCCCAGAGACTCTAGCTTTATTATGCCAAAGATCTCGGCAAATTTCCAATGGGACCATCCCCAACGGGGCACCGAATAGAGGTAGGGTAGGTTAAAAGTGGCAATTTTCGACCAATATTTTGCTATATCTTAAAAACGGTGGAAGACGGGGACATAGTTACTATGGAATGCTAATATGAATTCGTATGTGCTCTATTGAATGGCGGTTATCTCAAAAAATAAGAGTACTTTCCTCTAGAACGTTCACCCAAACCCTGGAAAATTTCTTAACTGCACCTCCATCATCTCAGGTGCTGTCAACTTAGGTGGATGGTCAGTGTGATAAATTGGTGATGATCGTTGGTCACCAGTCAGTGTATCACACTGACTGTGTACAGCATGGTGGGCGTGAGGCACCGCGTCGTGCCGGTCTGTCAGTGGCAGTGGAGACTTGTCTTTTATTTAAGTTTAGCCCCATGATCAATGTCATATTTGTATGCTCTACAGTGTGCACTGTAACAACTTTGCTCATTATTTGTTCTGTATCTCATTTTGGCATTCCCCTTCAATCAGCAAAATTACTTGAACGGTAGAGGATAGATTTTCATGAAATTTTGGGAAGAGTGTGCCTCAATAGGGACAACCGATTACAATATTGGGTTACTTTGATCAGGCCCTGTGTAGAACTAGGAAATTTTTAAATGGATGATTGTTAGCATTGTTCACATTTGATGGGCGCTGCCTCATCTGAATGTTTTCTCACCTCTGTTATGTTGCAGTTTTGCCTATCTCGTTACTTACTTCCTCACTTGTTGCTGGTGTGCGGTTGCAGGTAGTGCTGGCTGGTGATCCGATGCAGCTTGGTCCCGTTCTGCGCAGTACGATCGCCAAAGACTATGGCCTCCAGTTATCATATCTGGAGAGAATAATGGATCTGGACCTGTACAAGCGAGATGAGACAAAATTTGTCAATCACGGGTCATACGACCCAATGCTGGTATGTCGTCCTTCTGTGTTTATGATCGTATTGTTTTCTGATAACACCCTGACATTTTGTGTCAACATGTACCAGTCGTGTACATTATCAGTGGCAGCTGCGAGTCTTGCGTGAGATTCGGTTACGTTTTATGGTTGTTTAAATTGGATGCTATTATTACAGTGATGTCAAAACAAATGTTGGGTTGTGATTTCATAGTTGCTGATGGATTTTTAGCACAATGGTGGTGCATTTGTCTTGATCAAGGCATTTGCTATACCTTGTTAGTTCAGAGTTGAGAACCATTCCATGGATAAACTGTCTTGCTTTTGTCTACTGTTGGTTGCGTGGCTCAGTGGTAGAACGTCGGTCTTTGGCCGGTGAACTTTCTCTGTCCTGCGCTCGACCTGTTGTGGACGAGTGACCACTTATGTGGGTAAACCGTTCGCTATAGGTCAACCTACCAGGCCAACTCAGCCTTTCATCCCTCTGGGGTCGATAGATGAGTAGTAAGCTGCAATTGGATGTCTCTTACATCAGTTAGAGGTGGCGCCATCTGGTGAATGCGTACGAAGGAAAGGCAGGCATGGTGTATTTGCAGGTAAAACTGTGTGATCCATGCCTGAGTGCTTTGAGATATACACAGTATGTAAAAGGCGCTGTATAAATACTCTTTCTTTCCTATTCCTTTACTGCAACTTTGCCTGTCCATCCATAGGTGCAATGAGATTAGGCAACAGCTAGGAGGGAAACAGGCAGAGCGCTGCCTTATCCACAGTGTTGTGACATCAGTTGATGGCTACAGAAACGGCAATTAGCTGCTGCCCATGAGACCTTGTGAATATGGTGAAGTCATTGTGTTTTCGGGCTGTCTCGTTCGTTTGTCTGTCCGTTCATCCATCTACTGGCGTGAACAGATATTGTTACCGTGATATCTCACGAATGCCTGGAACAATTTTGATAAAACTGACGTTGAATATTCACGAGCCCTTACTGATGACCTGATTAGATTTTGGAGGTTAGTGGTCAAGGTTATAGCAGACCATCGAGGTGGTAAAGGCATCCGTGTCCACGCTGGGGCATTGAAGTTTGAAGTCCATCTTCTGGTTTACCTTTTATGTTAAGTGTAGTTAGCGTGCTGCACTGGCAGGTGACAAAATTGGTGGAGAACTATCGTTCACATCCGGCTTTGATTCATCTTCCATCGCAGCTCTTCTACGATGCGGAGCTCGCCGTTGCCGCAGACAAGTCACTCGTTGAATGTCTGTGTTCGTGGGATCAGCTGCCAAATCGCAACAGTTTTCCAGTACTGTTCCATGGCGTTCGGGTGTGTCATTGTGTTGTATTAGCTGTTCAAACTCTTTACTTGTCAGTTTATTCGTTTAGGCAATAGTGCTCTGTTTTTCTGCATGACCTGGTAGTGTAATGGTTAGGGCACTGAACTCTTGACTTGAAGGTCGCAGGTTCTACTCCCTACCGTTCCGTGCCAGTGTTAGGCAAGTTGTATACACACATGAAGCAGTGTAAATTGGTACTGGTCAAAGGGCAGTGATACCATCTGGCTGGGAAGGTAACTATAAGTCTGATTGGCCATGCATCACAGACTTAGTGGTTTATTCATCTGTATACACAAGGCCTATGTAAGGGAGTTGAGCCTGCACTCCACTAATAGATATGGCAGCCTTTACCTGTTACTTTACCTACTATATTTTGCTAAGTTTGTGGTTCTGATATACATTTTTCACATCAAGAAGGGAAAATCCGTGAAAAAAAAGATTTATGTAGGGAGTGATATGGTGGAGATGGGTTTGAATTGTGTTAACTGTGTTCACAGGTATCTTGATGCTTTAAGTAGACATCGGAAAGTTATTACCGACTACTTTACTAGTACAGGTATAGCAATGAGTCTGTTGGGTCTATGTGACCGAACAATATTATTTGAATGAAATAACGTTTGACCTAGATATTTGATGTGCTAGTTTACCTCGACACTCTCGATCAGGTTCGAAAGTCAAGGTCATAGGTGAAAGTTTGCAGTCAGGGGAGGAAAAATTTGGCTAAAGTGGTTGGTGCAACCTCGAGCGAGGGCTTTTTGATTTGTAGCCGTTTGTTGCAGAGGTGAATGAAATGTGATGTGACAGGGAGAAGACATGCGTGAGGGCAACAGTCCATCATGGTTCAACCCACAAGAGGCCATTCTTGTAATGAAATACCTTCAGTCTGTCGTCAACAACGGCTTTTATAAACTGACTTTCGATGACATTGGAATCATCACACCGTACCGTAAACAGGTGAATGTTATTCTACTGTTGAAGTCCATGGTTATTGACTATTGAACCTGGTTATATTCTTAAGTAATGAATCTATATATGTGATGTCATTGTTTCCGAAATCTGTATATTGCAACTAACTTTTTACAGTGTTGCAAAATACGACAATGCTTGTTACAGCCCAGCTATTCTCCTTTCAGAGTCTGGCCCAAACATTAAATAACTGTATCAGTTGACCAGTTAAGTGGTGCTTACAACTGAAATAAAACTGAAACGAAACTGTTTTATTTCAATTTTATTTAAGTTGTTAGTACTGCTTTAAACAAACAAACAGTAAAATTAGCAGCATTAGTAATTATCAGGGACTGAGTTGTTCATGTTGAATGGGAATCTGCATGTTGTTGTTCAATTGTTGGCCATGATAATCAGATTTAATGTCACATGTTTGCATGTAAGGTGGAGAAGATTCGACTGCTGATTGACGGACTCGGAATGGACAGAGTGAAGGTGGGATCTGTTGAGGAGTTTCAAGGACAAGAACGACTTGCCATGATCATATCCACGGTACTTTCAGTCCATGATTGTGTGTTCGCTTGCTTCTGATGTTTCCTACTGTTTGTGATAATGATTTAGCGGGTTGAATGTAGTTTGTGGATATCTAGTCGATGAGCAGTGACATGGATGTATCCTGACATCAGAATCTCCAGAGTTGCTGCAGCAGGAATCTTGTCTTTCGGTCTACGTGGTATCTGACAACGTATTGTATGAATTCTGATGATTGCTGAAGATGTACATTTATGTCTAAATGATTTTTTTGTGATTCAGCGTTATGAATTATGATATGGTATTGTGTAGCATATGCTAAACAGCTGACTCACAGTCAGCTTTTTGTGTCAGCTTATTTATCGCAAGATATGATGATGCTTGTTACAACCCAGCCATGGGCTCATTCACAGTTTTGTGCCAGCTTATTCTGTTGCATGGAATCATAACGGAACATAACACCAAACAACTCGTTCGTGGCCGTTATACAGGTTAATGTGCATTAGCCAGCACGCTCAGTTAAGAACTGGAGGATTTTCTTGGAGTGAATTTTTTTTGCCCACATGCTGATGACAACTAACACATTCAGAATTATGGAGAAGACACTAGCGTTCTCCGTAGTATTATCTGCACCATCTCCGTACTGCAGTGCAGTATAGAACCATAGGGGAATATTAAATGAAAAGAACTGAAAATAAAAACTGATTAGCACAGCAAATCTGGAATGAGTCCTGGTCTGTGAAGACAATTCTGAAGGAAATCAGCAGTCTGTGGTGGAATAGGAACAGCCTAGAGTGAAGGCCTGGTTGCAACTTTGTGTGCGAGTTTGAGATTATTCAAGGCCATTGTAGGAAACCTGGACGATGTTCGAACAGCATGAGGATAATGTACACTTGTGCTGCATAACGTCGGTCATCTTTCAGTATGTTCTTTGCACAAGAAAATTGCTAGATATCAAGGACTCACACTGCTTCTATGCAGTGGCTGATTTTCCTTTAAGGGACTGTGTACAAGCATTTCTACGTGATGAATATGTTTCTATGTAGTGTTTATTTGAGAATCTCTTGTATTTGGTAGAATATCTGTTGATCTAGGTTCGGTCTAAGGAGAGTCTGGTGGATGTTGACTTGAGGTACACGCTCGGCTTCTTGAGCAATCCGAAGCGTTTCAATGTGGCCATCACCCGGGCTCACGCACTGCTTATCATTGTTGGCAACCCACACGTACTTGCACAGGTTGGTGATCCACTCTTATACCCTCACAACCTTCTCGAGTTATTTGCCCCATGTGGGCCCGGGGCAATCTTTCCTTCCCTCCTTATCCTTTCACTTGCCCACTTCCCCACCTTCTACTCCATCTGTTAGTATATTATACTTTTTCCTTTTTTCCTTCCTTACTCGTTTTATCTATTTCTTGCTTTTTCATTCCTTTTCATTCTACCAGACACTCCCACTTTGTTTCCAGGCTGGATGTCGTAGGAGGCGACTAAACCTGGCTTTAGTTTCTTTGTGTTTATTTTATGTTATATGTATTTTGTATTTAAGGATGCGTGCTCTTTTTGTCGTATTTGATTTGGTTTTGTCTTGTGGTGTGATAGTTGTCTCCCCATTGTGGGCGCTAGCATAATAATTAAAATGAGCCTCTCGATCCCTTTCCCTTTTTGGGTGGCTGCTGATCAAATAGGTGGCCAGGGTTAAGGTTAATATATTGCTGGCCTTCCTTCACTGGGTAGGGATAGCTCTCCACCCCTGACCTTTCTTCTCTGATATAGCCATATTCGTGCTGAAGAGGGATGTTAAACTCCAACTAATTAACTCTTGAGTCATTTTTGTCGCATGTAGCATTGAGTATCATTCTTTCAGTTCTTTGAAACTTTTGGTCGGGTTTGCAGCCAGTGAAAATTCTTCTCCGGCATGATGCAATGATTTTCTTAGAGAAATCTACCGAGCAAAGAGCCAGAGTGATGGTGATCATGTCGTGTCATATTTTGTTCGAGAATTTTGCATTGTTTTTAGTTACGCTGTTTAAAAGGCATTTTTTTGGGCTTGTCCAAGGAATGTACCCATATTTTGAGGCCTTTTGTAAGTCCTAGTCAACAGCATTAAAATATGAAGGATTTATTGTGTAGTTGGCTAACAGTTGGTTGACTGATGCATTGTTTGTCACTTTTATTTCCCAGTTTATATTCTGCTTATAATCAACAATAGTTTCTCTGACTCAATGCCGCATTAATGCAGATGGCACAGTTTCTGAGTATACTTTGTTTAAAATTGAAAAAAGTTATTGTAACTCATAGGCAATACAGAATTGCCTAAGTATGATGTTTTGTGCCATTAAAAGATACGTGTAATGTGAGAAAACTTATTATTTGTTAAGTGATGTGAACTTGTTAATGTAAGCGTCGTGTTTCACATTTCAGTAAGCATGTCAATACTGTTGTGGCTAGTAAGCAGATATGTGCATATCAGTAACTTTTATGCCAAAGTGATTCTTAAAAGCAGAACCGTGATTTAATTTGGCTGCTTTAAGGGCCGGTGTATCCTGCTACTATGCATTGTATGATGTGTCCTTGTGATTGGATATAGGACTGGTACTGGTATTCGCTAATCAGCTACTGTGTCAGCAACGGTGCCTACACTGGATGTGATCCGCCAGATGTTGGTCTGCCAGTGCACAAACAGTCTCCCAGTGATGATAATGAGTCGGCGGCCAACGGCATTGTGGAAGGTGTGAATCCTGACTCCAGTCAAGATCTTCCAGCGTGCACCGACGCACCTGTCTGTGATGATAATGACAATGTTACCGATATTCCAGTAAATGGCTTGGTGGGTCGTCTCTCTGACCTGATGAGTGATGCGGAGAGGATGCAAGTTGACAAATCTGCACACAGCCAGCCGGTGGACAGTGAACCTAGCAACAACACATCCTTGGAAACAGTCATTGGTAACCATTTGTCAAATCCGGTCGCATTTGCTGCAGCTTGTTACAACAATGAAACTGTCGAAAACGTCACTGAAAATCAGGATGAAAATGAAACCAGTCAGTTACTGTTTGCCTGTACTGTAATGGCAGAGAGTTGTGAGTTTGATTCTATTCAACCACCAGTGAGTACAGTATCAACAAATATGCCACCAGCAGATAATTTGCGTTTGTTGACAGACGGTGTTATGCAGGAGTCGACAGACAGTCATATGCAGCAGTCTGCACCAGACACCATTGTTGTTGAACAGTTACAGTCTGAAACAAATGTTGCTGAAAATACTGATGCAAATCATACCTGCCACATACTGGTTGATAGTACCGTAATGGCAGAGAATTGTGAGTTTGATGCTATTCCACCACCAGTAAGTACAATATCGGCAAACCTGCCGCCAGCAGATAATTTGTATTCATTGACATTCAGCTCTATGCAGGAGTTGACAGACAGCTGTATGCCAGAGTCCGCACCAGACACCAATGCAGTTGAACAGTTGAACGGTGAAACCGGTGCTGCTGAAAATCAGATTACAAATCATACTTGTCTCGTGCTAGTCGACAGTACCGTAATGGCAGAGAATTGTGAGTTTGATGTTGTTCCACCACCAGTAAGTACAATATCGGCAAACCTGCCACTAGCAGATAGTTGTATGCTGGAGCCTCCACCGGACACCAATGCTGTCGAACAGATACACTGTGAAACAGATGCTAGTGAATGTATAGATAGACAGCCCAACGTTGAATTGACATCTGCTGAATCTAGTCCTCACTCTGTCGAAATGTTGCCTGATTTCTGTGATACATGTGATAATGATATGGAACCGTTAGTGACTGCACACTCCGTTAGTTCAGATGTTTTATCCCATGCTATAGACAGTGGGGCAGCAGTAACAGACACTGGGACTAGCAAGGGTAATTACCCATTGGACTCATCACAGATCACACGCTCCCTGGATCCGCAGTTTCTTAGCATTATGAGCAATGTTGAGAAGTTTCTTTTGGATCAGCGTGAATCTGGCTTCAGTGACGAAGTTGCTGGCAGCCGTCAAAATGTTTCGGAGTATAGTCCTAGTACAAGGCAGTTATCTTCTTCTGACCAGATGTCTGCACCACCAGTTTCGTCTGGTAGTTGGACAGCACAGCACAGTGATGGTTTCAGAAGTGATGTTACTTGCACTACTCACACACGTCTTGATAACTCAGCAGTGGGTTGCAGAGCATCAAATACAGCAGCTGAAAATGCTGTTGATATTTGCCCATCTGTCGTCAGGAATGATGAAGCGAACCGTAAAGCACAGTCTATTGGTCGGCTTCCTGTGACAACAGGCAAATCATCGACTGCCGTACCTACCAGCATCGAGCTGCAGCGGAAAATAATTCGTCAGATGGAGGTTTGCGTACAGTTTGCTTTTTTGCTGGTAGTATTTTAAAATTTCAGTATGAATGATTGTGTTGATTATGTATATTAATATACAGTGGCATACAGTATCAGTGGAATATCACTGCATGTAATCGGCGTGGCGTAGTGGTAACGTTGTTGGTCTTGATCAACAAGTTTCACCTACACTGAACCCGGTTAGTACTGGGATGGGTGACTGTGTCCGCGTTCGACTCCCAGAGGTGGCACTTTATTTCGGTATGTAACCAACCACTCAGGTCGACTCAGCCTTCTATCCTCCAAAGGGCGGTGATGCTCTGTGGTTGGGAAGTAAAGGCAGGCATGGTGTAATTTGCAGGTAAAACTGTGTGATCCATGTCTGAGCGCATTAGAGGTAATTACGACGATGCGCTATACAAATCGACGTATAGTTCACTTTGCTTACTTTACAGTTAATAATTATAGATACTGACATCAGACAGCTTATATAAAGGTAGCAGTGCCCCTTTTCTCAGCAGTTCGGTGGTGCATGAACACAGGATGAGGCCAGACCACTTGTTGGGATTAGTGCTTTTGTATTTTTTTCAGTGCTTTGATACTGTTGGTCGGATGACAAGGACAGCTTATCAGTGAAAAAACCTGTGCCACATATCACTAGTGAGGTTGGGACCCAATTTGCAAAATATCTTATGACAAACTTAGGAAAAACTTAGTAGAAATTGTTACTTAGGAAAATCTTAAGATAAACTTAGGATGAACTTACGCAAAACGTAAGATCAACTTAATAAGAAAAATGCAATTTCTCTATAATATCGTAACATTTCTTCAGAGAATTGTCTGCATATATTCAGGAAGAACTTAGTAAGTTACAAGATTGCTTCAGTAAATTACATGTAAAAATCTATGAAAATCTTAACTTTCTAACTTAGGATAAACTTGAGATAAACTTAAGAAAAACTTATGATAAACTTAAGATTTTTCCTAAGATTTTTTTAAAATTGGGGCCCATTTCAGAACAGGTGAAGAAAACATGAAAACTCCGAGGAACTGGCTAACACAGGCTTATACGGAAAACGGCTGCTATTGATATGAAGGTGATAAGAATGGAAATGGTAGCTGTGAATGGACTTCTCTTGCTGCCTTGTCCTGATCTTGATCATCGCCTCTGGAATCTTTGATATGCAAGCTAGATTATTATTATTATTATTATTGTTTCCATTAATCTTCTTGTTTCACTTTTTTGCCAGTTATCAGCAGTGACATGGCAATGAAATTACATGCACTGCTAATCAATACTTGACTGATTATATTCTTTTAAATGCATGTACAATTACATTAACAGATATGCACTATCTATTTCATAATATGCATTTTACTGCCCTCATTCACTGCACGAAGTTCCTCCAAAACATAACGTCTGGTAATTTGCAGTTGGTACTATATAGTGAGGTACTTTTGTGTGAAAATAGTCCTGTATCTGCAAATTAGAAAGTTTTTGGCAAGGTTTGTTTTGCATGCATTGTGTTGTGTGTATTGTGTAATGTATATGTTATTTTACAGTATTATTTTGGTGATTTCAATTTACTGAAAGATACCTTTCTTCAGCGGGAGATGAAGATGAATGTGGATGGATGTATCCTTTTAGCTACATTATGTAGACACTGTTGATTTTAGTGTGTGCCATTGACAGAGGTAGGATCTTACTTTAAGTTATCAGTGTGGTGTGAAATACACATAGGTTGTAGTCAACACAGATATTGTGAGCATTTGGCATCTACACAGTTACTCCTTACAATTGTGCTTATTTTCTGTGATTTTATTGCTGGCCGCAATACTTGCCTTTTCTTGCTTGTCTCGTATTAATGACTTCTTTTGAAGGAATAATGCTTTAAATTATATAACTGGTGAAAAACGAAAGTCTGTAAAATGGTTGACTATTGTTGCACTTGATATGGAGCACTTCATGTTTGAATTGCACCAGACTGCATGAGAATGCATTTCTTAGCTTTATTCATCCGTCGATCATTAATTTCTGGATTTAACAGTCATCTCAGCTGCTGCAATTTTTATGTTTTTTTTTGCTGTGATATTTCGGAACATCTTTTTATGGACAAGATATGTTATCGATTTTTCCAGTCTAGCTCACATCACGTTGATTAACACCTTAATACAAACTAAACAGGGGTTCCACTCTCTGTGATAATGACTTTTAACCGCATGAAGCAATTGTCAACCAACATCAGTGTGGTTGTTGCTGCTGTCGATGCATCTGATTCAGGCTTAATTGAGGTATTACATTTTCTGTTGTCAGAGGTAATTGACTTCTTGAAAAACATATCGTCTGTTGTGTAATTTCGTTTGTTGCACTCATCGTTAAAAATAACTGATCGCTCCTTTCGTTATGCTTTACCTTGTCTCTGGAATCAACTGCCTCTATCTCTTCGTCAACCTTATTTTGGTACCAGTTCCTCCATTTTCTACTCACATCTTTTCACCCATTACTTCTTCCTCTTCTGATTGACTACTCTGCTCATCCATTACTCCCTCATTCCCTCCCGGCTTAAAACCTACTTGCTTCACAAATCCCCCCGGTAGTTTTACTTCTCCCTCCTGGACTGCCTTCACGGACTGTTGCTCAGACTGTTTCTTTTGAGCTACTCGGTTTTTGTTCTTAGTTTTTCCTTATTTTTTGTTTCTGTGCCATGCCCTAGATTAAGCTGGCCATCGTCAGCTTTTGATCGCATGTAAATCTGCTGTGTCATATTGTTTACCAGTGTCTGTTTATGTTTTAGCACTAGTGTATTTGCATAGATTAGTGATGGGTGATTTCCAAAAAAAGAAAACAGTTTGATTCAGTGCTGCAAGTGACTCGATTTGATTTGATTCTGTACAAGCATCTCGCATTGTTTCTTAACTGAACTGTATTTGTGGTTATTTCAGTTATGTTATGTCTAGTTTGTTAATGGCTGTATTAATTATGTGGAGTATTTGGGTTTGTGTGATCTTGTGTACCTGGTTATTTTGCTTAATGTTTGTGTTCTGCATCTTAATTTTTTGCAATGTACAAATTGGCGAAAATGAAAGTGAAAGTGGAATAAGAACCAAACCGACATGGCAATTTTTAACTAAGTTTCAGTATTAGCCAATAATCTGTAACTGCCGATTCGGCAGGAGGCAAACATCATTTGCTGGTGTTGTTTTGTATTTGTATACATGTCAATGTCGTTTAATGACTGATGCAGAACCAGTCAGGATGTTACATTTGTCTGGATTCAGACAGTTTAAAAATGGCCATACATGTCAAAAGACCTTTGAAATGGTTGGCGGCGTGGCGTAGTGGTAACGGAGTTGGTCGTATCAACGAAGTTACTCTACGTCGAGCCTGGTTAGTACTGGGATGGGTGACATGTCCGGGTTCGACTCCCGGAGGCGACACTTTATTAAAGTTTATTTCGGTATGTAACCAGCCACCCAAGGCCAACTCAGCCTTTCATCCTTTTGGGGTCGATAAATTGAGTAGTGAGCAACTTTATCGGATGTATGCTGGTCGCACCATCTGGTGAATGCTCACGAGGTTAAGCCGGTGTGGTTGATTCAATCGCTGTGCACCATGTGTGGCAGCAATTTAGCCGGCTTAACCCTTCTGTATATGGTGCTGCCCTGCGTGGCGGCTGATGTGTCCCATCCCTGCGTGGCGGATGTTAGTATTGTTAATTGCGCCATATGTCAGCAATTTAATAAGCGAACGTTATTATTATATTCCTAGCTTTTATGCTTCTGGAGTTCAGCTGGCTACAGTGAATGATGAGTGTATTATGAGCTACTGAGCTGGTGTTCTAAGTATTGATACTGATAGCAGTCATGGGGTGTGTGTGCGAATACGCAGGTAAGCAGTGATGGACTTTATGTGAGACGATCTCCAAGGATGCCGATGATCACTGATGTGGAACAGTGGAGGAGAGACATCAAGAGAACATCAGTTGTGATTGTGAGTTCTTTCTTCACAATACGTACATACCAGAAGATAATTAAATCATGATTTGCATGTATATTGGATAATACGACATGCAAAGCAACTGTCAGAAGTGCCAAAGTATAGTCTCTGTAAGAAACATTATGTGACTTTGCTGTCAGAAATTTAAATCTGATGCATCTTAAAGAAGATTTAAATTTCTGACAGGAGAGTCGTAAATTTAAATCTTTTTAGGAAACACAACATGTACCACATTTTCAAATGTGAAGCAGTTGACATGATTTTAGCTGACATGGCATGTCGTGTGGTCCTTCTGCAGTAGCTGAGCTTCTTGTTCAGTTGTAATTGCATATGTATAACATGCCTGTGGATGTTGGTGATGTAGCATTAGAACATTTTTGCACATGCTTGGTGTATTGTTTAGGAGCGATATCCAAGTTCGGAGGAACTGGATGCTATGCAGGACTTTTTTTCAAAGTACGGCACTGTTGTTCACATTGAACGGCGCATCCCTGTCTCCAGTAGAGTTAGGGTTAGTAACTTTTGCAGTACTATGTATAACCATAATTTGATAAACGGAATGGTTTGTTATTGGTGTGTCATTTGTGCAAGTAAGGTTTCAACATTTTTGGTGTCAGAGAACGTAGAATGCGCCCCCCTCCGCTGCACCCCAATTAGCACCTTTTTATTGACCATGAAATTAGATCAATGATAAACAAAGATTCCATTTAATTTTCACTTTTTAAGCCTTATGTTTTCAGGCTGTCCCATTGTTTCATTTGTCTCTTCGTCTGGTCAGATATTGTTGCCACGATATCTTGTGAACGGCTTGAACAATTTTGATAAAACTGACAGGGAATATTTACCAGCCCCTACTGGTGACCTGATTAGATTCTGGAGGTCAAGGGTTGAGGTAAGAGCAGGCAGTTGGGTTAAATCTTGTGAACATCAAGATCACAGCAGGCTGAAGTATTTGGTGGCAGAGGCATCCAACATCCTCGCTGGGGGCGTCAAAGTCCGTCTTCTAGTATTAACTGGCCTTCCTTTCCCAAATTACTGCAGACTGGTCAAGATCCCGAAAATAAGAAAACCTTTCCGAGTAATTTGCACTATTTTTACAGGTGAGATGCCTTTCCTGTATCTGTATCATTGCTGATGTGCATTCTGTAACTACTTTGATTCGTTATCAGAAATACTAATGTTTTATGGCAAAAATCGGTTGTAGGTCGTCAACTGGAACTATCGTTTTTAGTGGCTGATGACTGCATTGTGTCAAATGTCTCTGATACAGGCGCGTCTAGACTTTGTCGATCTTGTCGTGTATCTGAGAGAGGACTCAGTCAGAAACATTGTAAAATGCCAGTACACAACGCTGAAGAGAATGGGACTTTATCTTCACTACTGGTAACATAACAGTTGCTTCGTTTGCGTAACACTCACCTCCTCGACTGGTGACAGCAGGTAATGTTCAGACTGCTGTTTGGCAGTTTGTGATCATGATGACTTTTAACAGTTTTGGGTGGATTTTTGTATGAAATTTGGCTAATAGATATACAGTGGACCAGAAAAATGTTGATAAAATTGGGGAAGGTTTGTATTGTGGGGGTAGGGTTAGGATTACTGTAGAGTTAGGGTACCTGCTGGTTTCCAGCACCAAATATAATTGAGTTTTAAACAATTCGCATTTACTGGCACATATAATGGACATATATGTCAGTATATTATGGCGTTTGAATTTCGCAAGGCATATAGTCTTCATATGCAAGTGGACACAAATGCTAAAGTGAAGTTTGCAATGTGCACTTTGCGGCATGTGATGTTCAGCTGTTTCGTTGTGTCCTCCATAGTCGTAGGAGTCGACCTAATAAAGTGGGTCTGTCCACAAACAGTTTCTTCGATTTGAATGAAATTTAGTGTGTACATAGAGGTCGATGAGTGATGCATGACAGTTTGCAGTATGACCCGATCCTAGGTCAAGGTCAAGGTCACGAGCCCTTGAAAGTCGCAAATTTGGCGATTTACAAAGGATATCTCCTCCCTGTTTATAATGGCGGCTAGCAAATGACCACGGATTCTTAAATTAGGACACAATACCTAAAGCTTATCGGGGTCGGATTTTTTATTTTTGTTTTAGTTTTTATTTCATGTGACTTTGAAGTTGGTAGTAAGTAGGAGTCGACCGCCAGTCCCGTACGGGGCTAGTTTATTCTTGTTGCGACTGTAGTAGTCTTCAAATTCAACATCGTATTTGCTCATACAACTGTATCAATTTTCCACTTAATCGTTTTGTTTACAGACAAACTCGCTGACCAATCACAGTGAGACTGACGCTGGAACCAGCGTTAAAATAGAGCAGCATTCTATTCCGCACTGGTTTCTGGTGCTGGCTTTTTCCTGACCAAGTTACACACTAGTTTACTAGTGCTAGTCGAATAGCGCTGGTTATTGGTGCCAGAAACTGAGTGTCGGCGTGGCGTAGTGGTAACATCGTTGGTCGTATCAACGAAGTTACTCTACGTCGAGCCCGGTTAGTACTGGGATGGGTGACGTGTCTGGGTTCGACTCCCGGAGGCAGCACTATATTTCGGTATGTAACCAGCCAACCAACGCCAACTCAGCCCTTCATCTTTTAGAGGTCGATAAACTGAGTAGTAAGCTGTAATCGGATGTTTGCTTCCTCGCACGAGCGGCGACATCTGGTGAATGCTTACGGGGTGAAGCCTGGTGTGGTTGATTGGGGCGGTGGTGTGTGTTGTAGCTGCAGCATTGCGCTCCCGCACCATTGGCTCTTGCCAATCAACTGCCACTTCCTGCAGTTGTACAGCGCGGCTGGTCGCGGCATCGCGGCGTAAGTAGCGCTATAGAAGAATCCGACGTTACCTTTCATGTAACATCAGCCTAACTCGGGGAAGGAAAGCCCGTTAACTAATATCAGAGCACGTGAGCTGACGTGGTTGTGGTGTTTGTACAGCAACGCTTATGTCGACGACTGCGTTGATTTCTTCTACTCCAAGCGTGTGCTCGGCCTCCAGAGAGATAATTTGAAGCCGGTGAGAAAGGAGGCCTTTAGATCACGTAATGACTACGATCCGGCGGCAGCCACCATGCCAAAACAATTAGCGCCGACACATGGCGGTGAAGCGAACGTTCGCGGCACGCCTTATAACAGAAGACCTTATCAACCGAGGAATGTTTGGTGGCGGTCTGGAATGAGATGTTCAGATCCTGGCGCAAGGATGTCAAAATCGGCAGCGGATCTTGTTGACCGCCAGGAAACCGAAGAAGTGGAACCGCTGAGCCGCAGGGCACGATTTCGTCCCCGGAACACAGAACCTGATGACAAGTTAGACGTTGACCAGGTTCTGACGTTCCTTGACCAAATGAATTTCAAGCCGTCGAGGAACAAAGCTGCCGGTAGCTGCCCAGCAGCAGCTAATGCTGACTCCGCAGGCTCGCCAGCTACTTCTGACGACAGTAAATCGACTCCAACTACAAGAGAGCCTCGCGCATTGTTTTCTGAAACACCGGTTGGTGATGATACTGATGTGACATTATTTCAGTCAACTGATGCAGCTGGTTACACAACAGTCAGAAATGTAGACCTTGTTACGACACCGCCTGGAGCTGCACACATTCCAGACAGTGTCGTTGCATGGAAGTCACTCTCAAGTGAAAAATGTACCGATCCCGATACATGGACATCGTCCGAACCGTTGTATTCTGGTTCACCTGAACCAGCGGAGTATGAGCCTAGTCATGGAAGAGATGGTCGTCAGGTGCCAGACGTCACTGATAGCGGTCAGGGCGATTCTCCCAACCCGCTTTTCGAAATTGGTGCGGACAATTTGCTGACCGATGCTGTGGCTTTATTGTTTTCGGAACGTTATGTGGCCAGTAGCAGCAGACAGCTGGATGATGTTGCGTGTGATGACATAGCGGGTAAGACTGAGCTTGAAGGAGCAGTTTTCAGTCCACAGCGACCGCCCGTCAGCCACTTTTCACCGCCACATTTCTCGACAGATGGCGTCAGCACTCCACGACTGCTGTCGGCCGATGCGTCTTACTACCTTGAACAGGAAGATGGAGACGTTATCATAGAGTCGGGCAGTGAGGAGGAGTTTGACGAGTGAAAGGGCTCGTCGTCCGTTGATGGCGGTTTCTCAGATCCACATATCACTACCATAGCGTGGACCTATAGCAGTTACCAGCAAGTATTGTGTTGAAAGCGCCGTTCAACAGCAACCAGCCGCCAGCTTGTATGATACGGAGTTCCCCATCCCCGTCACATTGCTGGCATCTGTTCTCACCTAAGTCATTGGCTGGGAAGAACGCCTCAAAAAAGGTCATTCCATTAAACTACACTGGATGCCAGCAGTATTATAGTGAATGCTATCTCATATTTGTTGGCAATTGTTAGTGGTACATTTGTCGCCATTGACGTTTATGAGTTTAATATTCAAACGTTTTTTGTGCCATAAAAAGTTGCCATGTTGAAGTATCTGTTACAGTAATTTGTCCACGTGACACTATAGTGAATGCAAAATTAATTGTTTGCAGCCAAACTTATTTGCAGTTTATAATCACGTACAAAGTTGGCATGATAACTGCCGTGTTAACGTGAAGTGGCTTGGAGTATACAGCCGTGATGCTAATTCACCTCAGTGTCTCTAGCACTGACCACTGACCAACGCACAGTTCTGCAGTTCTATTGACCGTTTGTTGATTACACTCTTAGTTAAGGTTGTTTTAGTTAAGTCGACCAGTTTTGTTGTTGCTTGAATTCCTATTTTGTTTTGTGCACGTTAAAACTTTATCTGACTTTGCGATTGCTAAGTACGTTCTGTTGGAACTGGTGCTTCGCAGTGTGGTGGCGTTACCAGATGACTGCGCAACTCGGTTAGAAAGAGTCAGAAGCAGTTTAATTGAAACGTACGAAATAACGAATGGCAGTTTATGCCATCATTGTCTGTATACATGTTGGTGGCTTCGATGAATTTGGTAAAGAGTGTATGACGTCCTGTGAGTGGCTGACAGCTGCAGGCAGGACATCCGTCCACAGGAAAGATTTCGCGCCTCTTTCCCTCAGTATTAGGGTGTGGGCAGCTGGATACTTCGCCTGGAAAATGATTAGGCTTAGTGTGTGTGAGCTTGCATGCTTGTCCTGGCAGGCTGGCAGTATCTTCTGAACCAGATGATCTTTGCTCAAGATATTTGTCATGATTCACTTTGATTCTATTTAGGTCTAGTTTGAAATCCATGATCACAGCATGAAAAATGTACCGATTGATTGAGAAGTAAAAGTAGGGTTGAGAAACCAGTTACAACGCAGTGCGGGAAAACGCCGACGGTAACGACACTGTGCCGGTTTCAGTGTGGCGTATAGGATATGCACTCTATCGAGTGCCACTCTATCGAGTGCGCTGTAGTAGGCCTGAACGTTTGTCGGGTTATTTGTGGTAAAGTGGTCGGTGCGACTTCGAGTGAGGGCCGTTTGGTTGAACTAGGCCCATATGCAGCCTGTCAATCAACTATGTACCACTGTTCTGTAAATCATAACTTCGGTAAGCCTAGGCTATCTCTATTGGATGTCGTCTCTGCTTCCACATTTTCTCTAGCTTGCTAGCGATGTCTGCCCTAAATCAACTCTCGCCACAATCACATCTTTCAGACAGACATGCAAATCATCTACGTGTATCGTCTCCAGGGCCTATTTGATGTTCTTCCAGTGTTGGCTAGGTCTAACGCTTGTCAAGCAGTTGTTGAGAACTTGAGTGATACAAAACGTACTAATTTCAGCTATCAAGCTAATGCCAGCTGCAAAACGCAGGTTCGAAATTTGTGTTTCCGAAACAACACTAACTCCTTTAATTCTTGCTCATCGGACTCAAAAACCAGATCGGCAAAATACACAACTCTTCGCTTGACACATCCCACTCTGCTCGAAATCTTGGCTTTATTCTTGACGAACATCTTACCTTCTCTGGCCAAATTACATCTCTCGCCAATGCCTGCTACTATTACATTCGTCAGCTTCGCTGTATCCGGCCTTATATCGATTCCTCAACTGCCTGTACCATTGCTACCTCTGTCGTTCACTCCAAACTTGACTAATCTCTACTATAAACTCCCTGAGTCTCAATTATCCCATCTCCAGCAGATCCAAAACTCTCTTGCTCGTACTGTCGTTAAAGCTCCTATGTCCTGCAATATCATTCCCATCCTACGCTTTCTCCACTGGCTCAGAATCAATGAACGCATCGAATACATGCTCCTCTCTCTTACTTACAAAGTTTTCACAATTACCCAACCTCCACATACCTTCATAACGTCATTTCCCTGTACAATGTCCTCATAGTACTCTCTCTTCGTCTGTCGTTACTCTTGCTCGGCCACCTATCATCCTCATAAAATTACTGATCGCTGCTTTCGGTATGCTTCGCCGTGTCTGTGGAATCAACTTCCTTTATCACTCAGGGTTAGGGTTAGCTTGCCATTTTGTCAGATTTTGAGCGCACGTAAATATATCGTATCGTAACAAAAGAAAGCTGGTTTTTGAAACGGAAGGTATGCGTAAAAGTTTTGGTCTCACAAGAAAAGAAAACGCCATAGTGTCGAGATTAAGAAGATATTGAAATTATGCTGAAGATATACAGTAGATAAAGCTTGTAGCCTGTAGGCCGACTTCGGTCACGTTGCTCGTGCGAGTAATAAATAATTACGAGTGTTGTTTCATGGTTAGATGAACCTGATAAAGAAGACCAAGAAAGAAATGGCTGGACACCATTTGTAAAATTGTGCTGTAGCCTGTGGCCTACTAGACTATAGTCATTGCGTGATGCGGTATGTTATTCCGAAAAATTTGCCGGTGATTAAAATACTTGGAAGTATGTTCTGCACAACCTGCGACTTTGCCGGAATCGTAGGCTATGAATGTTAACAAAGCAGCGGTCGTAGCATCAACGCGGTGACGTCATAATGATGCGTACGAGGCGGGCAGCAAGGAAGATGCACAACAAGCCACTGGATAACATCTCGCTTCTGTGACAACATCTTTGAATGCTCGCTTGGGCGACAACATGCTCTAGCTGAGTCCGCGGACTTCAGTTGACGACGTAATGTTTCTCATTTCTGCTTTCTTCATTCGTACTTGAACGAGTTAAGTATAGGCCCAATAGTGACAAGAGAAGACCTGAACTCACTTCTGTCCTCAGTCATTTGGTCCAGACACTCGTATCCACAGACCACAGCTCTTAACTTTAACCCTTTACTTAGGGTGGGGACTAAACTCTCCCTGGCCCGAAATTATAGTGGTACGTTAGAATTTTTGAATTGGGAGGGACACCAGCATCATTCATCTCAAACTCAAATTTTATCTCGTTTTATTCCGAACGTAGTGTGATTTTTTGACAGTTAATGTATTAATTTCTTAGTTAATATTTTTCAAAAGGGAAAGGTTGACACCAGTGGCATTGCTGTCGAATACGCTAATAGGCTACATTGGGGAACATCTTTCCACTGGGTCTGAGCCGCCATACGTTTTTCATGCGTTGTTATAAGCCTAAAATGGTCATTCCTGTGTATCTAGACCACACAGAAGAGAGCACAGAGTCGTGGTGACAAGTAGCGTCAGACGCAGTGATCACAGTCACACAATGCGCATAATCACAGGCAGCGCAGTAGCGCTGCACTGTTGTAAGGCCCATTCAAAAACAATAGGAAAATGGAAAATTCGACCCCCTGTAAAATTGTAACCCCTGAAAATTTCATTTTGAAACTTGGCACACGTGATTACGTCGAGAACATCACCCACTACACAAATTTTCATATACATCGCTTTAGTGGGGGCTTCTCCACAAATAGGTGAAATATAACCCTTTTGTGACTTTTTTCCTGTCCTGTCCTGTCCTCTTTTTTTCTCGTTCACGCGCCCAGCTCGAACCGCGCGACCGATTTTCGCGGTTTATGGCTCAAATGACATGGTTCGGCCCAAGGACGGTCCTTTTTGGGGTTAAAACGATGAGTGACATCATTTGGGGGAAATGTGCCTCAAAAACTCCCCAAAGGGGGCGTGAATAGGCATTTTCAAGCCAAACTAGCATAATATTAAAACTGACATATCTCGGCCGCTTTTCGAGCGATTTCGACGAAATTTGGCACGGTGACGTAGTTCGACACTCTTGACCGTCCCCACCGTTAAAAATTTTAAATTTCGAAAATCCAAGATGGCGGCGGCCGCCATCTTTAAAAAAACGAAAAATCGCCACATTTTGGCCGCGGTTTGACCGATTTTGACGAAATTTGGCAGAATGATGCAGTTCGACCCTCTAGACCGCCTCGACCGTTAAAAATTTGAAATTTTCAAAATCCAAGATGGCGGCGGCCGCCATCTTTAAAAATCGATATATCGCGATATCTCGGCCGCGTTTGGGCCGATTTCAACGAAATTTGGCATGGTGACGTAGTTCGACCCTCTTGACCGTCCCCACCGTTAAAAATTAGAAATTTTCAAAATCCAAGATGGCGGCGGCCGCCATCTTGAAAAATCTATAAATAGCCATATTTCGGGCGCGGTTTGACCGATTTTGACGAAATTTGGCACGATGATGCAGTTCGACCCTCTAGACCGCCCCGACCGTTAAAAATTTGAAATTTTCAAAATCCAAGATGGCGGCGGCCGCCATCTTGAAAAATCGATAAATCGCGATATCTTGGCCT
>Ga0209780_1000431_pt1 | contig 22008 bp, 20 predicted proteins | sample WorMetexBAHAMAS2_FD_187384 | JGI IMG/M metagenome (GOLD analysis project Ga0209780, IMG submission 187384) | Marine gutless worms symbiont microbial communities from Max Planck institute for Marine Microbiology, Germany - Inanidrilus exumae... | ecosystem: Host-associated > Annelida > Digestive...
TCCCTTCGGGGTCGATAGATGAGTAGTAAGCTGCAATTAGATGTCTCTTACCTCAGTTAGAGGTGGTGCCATCTGGTGAACGCTTACGAAGGAAAGGCAGGCATGGTGTATTTGCAGGTAAAACTGTTGTTATCCATGCCTGAGCGCTTTGAGATATACATAGTATATAAAAGGCGCTATATAAATACGCTTCCTTTCCTTTTCCTTTTTTCAACCTCTATCAGCCAACACCTACAGTTAACAACTGTTAAGACTTTGTTAGACCACTGTTACTACCCGCATATGATACACACAAGCTATGCACAGCACAGACAGTCAACCTCTGTCAGTCAACACCTACAGTTAGCGACTGTAACGTTTTGTTAGAGCTCCGTTACTACCCGCATATTTATTTATTTATTATCAATTCGTACACATAGTACAAGAAAAACAAAAGAAAAGTTACACAGTTGCTAGATAGTTTACAATTCAGCTGATTTCATTGCTCGTAAATGTATAACAACCAGAGTTTTTGCCAACAGCATCACGCAATAATATAGAGTCTCGCAGAAACTGTGCTACAGCAAAACGTTTATCATTTATCAGCAAAGAACAATATCTTCTAACTATACTATCAACATTAACACAACCGCGTGTTATCGTTATGATACAATACAACACAATACAATACTGATTGTTCAACATATGTGAATAAGACGATTATTATCTGGCTTATTCGTCTGCAAGAAACCGAAAACAGAAAAAAAAACTAGCAGACATAGGCAGTCGTATTGACATGCGGACCCACGCCAGCAGCAGCACACGGCCGTAGCAGCACGCGTCACTAGCAACCGTGCGAGCGTGACGGTTTTCGTAACCGCGTGACCTTGACGTTTGACCTTTTGACCTCTGGGTCGATGCATGCAGAGTGACTGCTATAGAGTATACGTGTTCAAAGTTTGGTGTCGACAGCTCAGGCCGTTTTCTTTTCTCCAGCACGAAAAAAACAGACAGATAGACGCGACTTTGGCTGCAATGTTGTTAAATGAACTTGACTTGACTTGACTGAACACAATATCCACGTGAGCGGCTACACAGCCAGCGTGGAGTGGATAACTAAAAGATGAGTTTCGACGACCAGCATCGCCACGTCAACATCCTGCTGTGACATTGACCTCCAAAAATCAAACCTGGGGCCCGATTTACAAAAAATCTTAGGAAAAATCGTAAGTTTATCATAAGTTTTTCCTAAGTCTATCTTAAGTTTATCCTAAGTTATAAAGTTAAGATTTTCATAGATTTTTACATGTAATTTACTAAAGCAATTTTATAACTTACTAAGTTCTTCCTATATAGTATATATGTGCAGACAATTCTGTGAATAAGTTATTTTTCACAAATTGCTATTTTCTTATTAAGGTGATCTCAAGTTTTGCGTAAGTTCATCCTAAGTTTATCTTAAGATTTTCCTAAGTCACACTTTATCCTAAGTTTGTCGTAAGATATTTTGTAGATCGGGCCCCAGGTCACCATTAGGGGCTACTGGTAATCCCGTGTAAGTCTCATCGAGATTGCCCAAGTAGTTCGTGAGATATGGTGTTCACAAGATCTGACCTCAATGGCGTGCCGTGACCTTCACCTTTGTCACCTTTGACCTCTAGAATCTAATCAGGTCATCAGTAGGGGCTAGTGAATATTCGCTGTCAGCTATATTAAAACTGTTCAAGCCTTACATGAGACATCGTGGTAACAATATCTGACCGGACGAACGAACGAATGAATAGGACAGCCTAACGAAATAATGCTTTTGCCAACACCGTCGGCTGGCGAAAGCATAATAACAACGCTAGCGGCGACTGACCTCTATCCACACATGCCGATCCTACATGTGGCCAGCGCGCTGAACGAATTGGCCAGCGCACGGGCCACGCGGGCGTGGCCCGCTGGCCAGCGCGCGTGGCTCATGCACTGGCCAATTCGTCCGATTTCTGGCTTCTGGGGGAGCAAAGTTCCCCGAAATGTGACATTCCCTGCCCAGGACGCCGAAGAAACACGGAGCAAAATTTGACACCACTTACTTTATCCTCGGCGGAGAAATCCGTAACCGTACAAACATATAAAAAACAAACAGTAAACGATATATTCAAACCTTGCCTATTGGCACGTGAGCACAATAAACTACAAATAAATAGATAAATGTGTAAGCCATTAAATAGACAATAGATGCAAACCGCATTGATGGATTCCAGAGTGACTGAGTCCAACTCTTTCTCGGTGATTGATGGTAGATTAACTTTCCCGGACACCAGAACATCGATGGCCATGCTCTGGACAAGTTGAGAGGCATCTTCAGCATCCAAGTGCAGAGACAACTTCACCTGCTGCCTGTAAACAAGACCATATCAACATTATCAACACCTGTTTAGTCGTTATCTTCCCGCTTAATAATAACAACCGGAGCTCAGCAAGGTAAGAGACTGGGTCGAATTACAGAATTCAGAGGACACAATAATGTCTATTCACGCCCAGAAGGCCAGTCGTTACTAGGGACGGCCTTTTTTGAGGTCGCACGGCTTTAAGCCTAGTTGTTACGATTATTAGTTTGCGTAAAACTGGTAACTAATTATGGTGATTTGTGCCTCCGGAGAAAACTGATTGCAAGAAGCAGTGAATATACGCCATGGGTGGGTATACCCTTCCTCTAAAAACTAGGGGCTTTGGATATTGGCTCAAAATTACTAATCGCATCAACTACAAGTGCCCAACACTTACTTACAAAGTCGTCACAACCACCCGACCTGCATACTTTCATAACCTCATCTCTGTTCAACGTCCTCGCAGTACTCGCTCTTCATCCGTCGTTACTAACAACAACTGACAACCAGTGTCACTACAGCTACTTCCCTGGCTTCCTTCAAAATGCAGTCCAGGCTGCACACGCCCCGCGCTGCAGCTGGCTGGCTATAGTGTTGCAGCTGCAGTAGCTGCATATACAGGGTGCGGCAATAAAAAAGACCCCACTACAAAAACTGCAATATCTTTGAAACGGCTCATGAGTTTTAAGGGAAAATTTTCTCGGTTATTGAGGACGATTGTTGACACCAAAGGCGTAAATTTTATCAAGTTTCATTATTATATGCAAAAATGGTACGAGTTATAGCTTCGAAAGACGTTTGTCTAAGTGAACGTGCCACTGTGTATTTGTTATCAATTAGAAATAAAAATATTTTTAAAAACCAAGTACCAGCTTAGAAATGACGTCATAGTTACGTCATTTGGTTTTGTAAATAAATCTTGTTTATTTTGTGAATAAAGTTTATTGTTTAAATTTTCGCAACAGTTAATAATGGGTAAGATATTTGCAAGTGACAAGATGAGAATTCAGACTCTGCGCGAACTTGGTTGAGGATACAGAAGAATTGTTTCAAAATTTCCTGATAAACAGTTGAACTTGCAGTATGTAAGGAACATATGCCGACGTGCTGATCAGTGTGGTTCAGCCACTGAGCGAAAACCAGGCATTATTTAAAAGCATGGTCATTAACCAACTGCACATTAATTTTACCGGCATGTTAAATTCGTTTTTTGTTGTTCTTAGTTTCGCCAAGTAGTGTGGAGACCTGGATAAGGTAAAGTGATGTATTTTACAATTCCTTTGTAGAGTATTCATTTCTGTTTCCATTGATGCAAAAAGTATTAAAATTCACCAAGATATGTGGGAGTTATAACAATTTTCGTAGTGGGGTATTTTTATTGCCGCACCCTGTAGTGTTGTTAGCAGTCAGTCAGTCAGTCAGTCAGTCTGTTGCTGTCTGTCCGTTAGACTAGATCTTGCTGAGTGTTGATCTGTACATTAAACAGTATTGCAGCTACCTCTTGCTTACTAGTCTTTAGTACATATCCGGATAATTATAGTACTACAAAAAGACAATTAAAAACTTTTCTTATCACTAAGTCGTTCCCGAAATTCTAGTTTGTGTACCGTGTCCTAGAAGCACTTTTGCTCATGCCACGTTAATCTGCACGTTTCCAGCTAACTAACTAACTACTCTTGCTTGGACACCGTCATCATCCTTGCTAAAAATAACTGACCGCCCCGCCCAGATTCTGGCATCGGTTCAAGACAGCATGATAACACTACTGTTAGTATTCTCACTGTTGACGGCAATGCTTTCATCACTTCACTCCATTTTACCTAATAAGAGTAATAAATCGCATCGGCTTCTCCTTAGAAAAAGAGGACATGCATTTAGCCTTCCACGGTGTCCTTATAATCTGTATAAAAATACTTTGCTCCCCCGTTGTCTTTTTAAGTTTGTATAATCTTCGAGTTTGTGTAGTTAATCCGTGTTTTTAGAGTGTGTGTTTTATATATGTGTTGTCTTTTCTTGTGCCAGTTTTTATTCGGTGCTCACGTTTGATGAGTCATAATAAAGATTTACTTACTTACTTACTTACTTGCTTCAGACGACACTAACTTGGCTCGTTTGAGCTCCGCATCAGTGATGCCCGCCTTCATCACCTGCCTCATCACGGACACGACGGACTTCAGCATCTACACAACAATCAATCAATCAGTCACAGACACACATGCATTATTACTGGCCTGCCTAATGGGACAGTATTGTTTTGTCGTCTGTCGTCGTCTGTAACGCTGCCGGCGGGCGGGCGGGCCGGCCGGCCACTGGGCGCGTGGGCAGTCGGCCACCGCCAGGTGCGTGCATGGGCAGCCGACACTGCACGGCGGGCCAGTACGGTTACGTCTCGTTAGGGCAACACCTTGTTGTTAGTTAGTTAGTCGGAGTTTAATGTCCCTTTTCATCGTCAGTTCCACAGTACCGAATCGGCTGTGAAAAAAGTCTATAACGACATGCTTCTCGCGGCGGACACTGGGCAGGTGACTGCTCTGTGTTTACTGGACTTGACGGCGGCTTTCGATAAAGTCGACCATGAACTGCTGATGCTCCGCCTTGAACGACAGTTCGGTATACGCGGTGTCGCAGTGGTTTCGATTGTACAATCGTTCCGTGTCATCTATGCAGGTGCTGTCCAACGTGGTCTATATCGTCTGCTTTGTGCCGCAAGGGTCGGTGCTCGGTCCGAGCCTGTTCATCCTGTACACGGCGTACCTAGCCGACGTCGTCAAGCAGCATGACGTGAACATTCACGCCTTCGCTGACGACACTCAGCTGTACCGGCACTGTGCTCTCGACGATATGACGGCCACTGTCACGCGACTGGAACAATGCCTAGCCGACGTCAGTTGCTGGATGTCGTCGAACCAGCTCAAACTCGATCCGGATAAGACGGAACTACTTTGGGCAGTATCATGTTCGCGTACTCGGCGTGACGTTTTCGTCAGACTCGAGTCTCGACAAACATGTGGCGGCTGCCAGTCAACTCGTCACATGACCAACTCGTCACACGACCAACTCGTAACACGGTCAAGTCGTCACATTGTATAAGTCAACTCGTCACATAGTCACAGGCAACTCGCCACAAGCTGACACACCCGAGCAAATTGACTTGACACTTTCCTCGTAACATTGACTGACTATAGACCAAAGGAGTAGTTTTTTTATTTTTTACTGATTACATTATACTTTTTTCCTTTCTTTTCTCTCTTTTTAAAATCTTATTCTTATTTTTTACATTATTATTACATGTGTTCTGCATTTATGCGAATAAAGATACCTGTATATATAGTTCATACGTTATGCGCGGCGTGTTTAGCGGCGTACTTCAAGCAGAAAATTTTACGTCTAACGCACTAATACAAAATACAAGAACTCATCTTGCAGTTATAGATAATTTATACCGTGGGCGTCGCGCGGTCTCTCTGCAGACGATTACTACTAGACATAGTAATCGTAAACAGGCGACAGACAGAACGGCGATAGCATAGGCCTATAGCGAACGTGAAGGCTGCCAGTCAACTCGTCACAACCGTGTGGTCAACTCGTCACGCGCTGTGTAAAATTAAAAGGTCAACTCGTCACATGTGACGAGTAGGTCGTGTGACGAGCTGACTGGCAGCCCATGTGGCTAGCGTCTGCGCCTCATGTTTCTACTGGCTCCGCCAACTCCGTCGAGTTCGACGTTCTCTTGATAGCGCGTCCGTGAAGACTCTAGTACACGCATTCGTCACGGCCAGAGTCAATTACTGTAACACGGTTCTCGCCGGCGCTCCGAAGTCCGTGACAGACAGACTACAGCAAGTGATGAACGCTGCAGCACGCCAGGTCAGCGGCATGCACATGTTCGACCATGGACTGTCTCAACTTCTACATGGCGACTTGCACTGGCTCGATGTGGCAGATCGGGTCAAGTACAAGCTCGGCGCGACAGTCCATCGGTGTCTTCACAACAAAGCGCCGCAGTACCTAGCAGACTGCTGCGTCGCAGTCTCAGAGCTCACAGGTCGTCAGAGGCTACGCTCCGCCCAGCGTCGTCAGCTGGATGTGCCGCGCTATCAGCGAAGTACATTCGGTCGCCGAGCATTCTCTGTTGCCAGACCCACTGTCTGGAACTCACTGCTGGATGAACTGAGAAACGCTACAGACAAGGCTTTCAGTCGATTGTTAAAAACATTTCTGTTCAGTCAGTACTAGTGTGCCCAGCGCATTAGAGGTATATACGACAATGCGCTATATAAATCGACTTTTACATTACATTACATTACAAATATGACAGTTATGAGCCAGTAGTCATCAAGTTTCTCGAATGGGATCTTTTCGTAAACTATTTGACCCAAAATCACAGCGTGCCGATTCACATCCGAGTTACCCGGCAATATATTTCACAGCACAACTAAATGTCGGAAACCACAACAAGCAACCGATATGACTACGGAATCAACGCAAGATCGACGTCAGATAAACAAGGCTTACTGTTCCAATGTTCTCGGCAGTCGTAACGGCTTGCACTCCAAACAACCCCGAGTCGGAGTATGAACTGTAAATGCTCGTCAGCTGCACAATTAAAACAACACTGACTCCATTCAAATTAACACTGCAAATCATACAAGAATCCTGACATCATTTGAAAATTCCATTTTTAATGTCCATCTTCTGCATGAAATTGAGTTGGCTATCCTCTCAGCTTCTCAGCTCACCCATTCCTACGCAGTATCACGGGGCAAGCTTTAGTTCTGATTTTTTCCCCTCTCTTTTTGTCATGTTTAGAACACTAATCTTAGTGACGTGCCAACAAAGCTCCGTGAATTGTTATGGACGTATGGTGCTGGCTTAAAGAGCAGGGGTCTTAGATTGTGCGGAAACGGGCGACCTCACTTCGGGACACATACTGTACCGACATTTCCAGTGCGACTGGTTCAGGAACAGCGCTATTACGTATTAGTGGGACATTGATCTCAGACAGTTGAACTAATGTTAATTATGCTACTGACATTGCATAAAGGCAGCAATACCGTTCTGTTAGAAGTGTGGTGCTGGGTGAAGAAACCATGATTGTTCGACACAGTTAAGGTTTTACATCCCACCCGACACAAAACGGGTCTTTTTCTTTTTTTCGTTATTGCGGGCAGAAGTCCAGCCTCCTTCTGGACCTCAGTGCTAAGACCGTGTAATGGTTAAGTGCTAGCCCAGGGTGCGGCGGGGAATTTGTAGGTGTATGTGGATGTGTGCTTGAGTGCGGGAAAGCGGGATTAGTAGGAGGTAAACAGCTTGTCAGGTATTTCTAACGTGCCCCCTCTAGATGTGGCCTACTGTCTGGCTTAGCCCTGACTGGCGCTGTGTGTTGCGCCAGCCAGAGGCCAGCCAAGTCTATTTGCTTTGGCTCATGCGGTGCTGCTAATAACCGTGACGCTGCTAATCAAGGTGTCAGCAACAGTCACAGTTTATAGAGGACACCGTCAAAACCCTCTTTTACCTGCCCGTGGATTATCTCCATGTTCATCGCATGTGCAGGAATTATTTGTTTGGGGGAATAATTCTTTGATATGCGGATTCACGCAGGCTGAGGTTTGAACACCGGCTCCTGAATGTCTCGCTCTACTGCACATGGCGCCCGAGTGCTTTGACCACTGGGCTACATCGGCACCCGGCATTCATTCATTCTTTTGTTTGAATCAGGAAACGTGGCCCATAGAACACAGACGATGCAACTATGTCTTTATCTTGCACTGTTAACGAGACATCATGACTTATTTCCCAAAATTTAAAGAGGTCACGTGACTCCGACCACATCCCTTTCGTGGATAATATATCATTCATGCACTAGTATCTGTCAGGACACCGAAATATGAAGTGCGTAGCTTCGCCAACAGTGATGGGTTGCAAAGATATAAAAACTGATCCTAGCCCGCTTAGTTTCACTTCTTCCTCCAGGACTGCCTTCACGGACTTTTCCCCGCACCGTTTCTTCTGAGCTAACCGGTTTTTGTTTTTCCGTAATTTTTTGTTTCTGTGCCGTGCGCTACACTAAGCTGGCCATTTTGTCAGCTTTTAAGCGCACAAAAAATATACGTATTGTATTGTGGATGCTCATAGGTCGACTCAGCCTTCTACCCTCCATGGGACGGTAAAATGAGTACAAGCCAAAGGGCGGTTATGTTCTGCGGCTGGGGAGTAAAAGCAGGCATGGTGTAATTTGCAGGTAAAACTGTGTGATCCATGTCTGAGCGCATTAGAGGTAGTGACAACGATGCGCTATACAAATCGACGTATACTTTACTTTACTTTATCATATCGTGGTACATACGGCGAAATTGCGGTCAGGTATGGCAATCGATGCAGCACTGTACAGCTTTGAAGACGGCTGGGTAGGACTGTACTCGACAACAGGTTGAGTGCCGAGAACTTGACTCACGAGGATAACCGATAGCATCTCATTGCTCGTCAACGGCACACCTTCCGTGACGATGCCGGCGTGAACCAACGGAGAACGAATGTCAATACGCTCCTCACCTACGTAATACACAGACAAATTAGCCCCGTACGGGACTGACGGTCGACTCTTCTGAACTGACGTTTCTGCCAAATTCAAAGTCACATGACACGAAAACTAAGCCAAATATCAAATATCTGGTCCAACCAAATTTAGATATTTTGTCCTAGTTTGAGAATCCATGGTCAGTTGCCAGCTGCCATTGTAAATGGTGCAGATAGCTTTTGGAAATGGCCAGATTTCCAACTTGACCTTGACTTTGTATCGGGTCATACTGCATACCATCGTGCATCACGTTCTTTCATTGAAATCGAAGAAACTTTTTGTGGACAGATGGACGTACGTATGTACGTACATACGTACGCACAAACAGACTCTTCAGAAATGACGTACATATATGTACCTTTAGCCAGTTCTCACTCAGTTTTGCTTTCATATGTACATCCATCTGTCCACAAAAAGTTTCTTTGATTTCTCCACCTTTTCCGCAAAAAATATCCGGGGTAAGAGTGGCAGAGTTTTATTAGAGGCAAAGTGTTTCCTGTCAAATGTCAAAGCAATGAATGAAACTCTCAATGCATTGAGAAAATCACCTGTCAATCACTCTGGCCCCACCCATTTATTGACCACCAAGCCCTTCAATGCCTGTACGCTTGCTAGAAATGCGAACAGAAAGTAAAACATCATGAATTGACTGAGTTGAGGTATTAACCGCCACGCTAAACAAAATAGGTCGTTTCGGTGACGTTCTTCCCAGCCAATCTCTTGGCTGAGTACTGACAAACTAAATCAAACACAACAATAAAATTGAATCCATAACAAAATATACTACAGCTGGTGGCTCAGCAATAGGGCGTTGGACTTGCGATTTACAGGTCGCGGGTTCAATTCCCGGCCGGTGGCTTTCACATAACATAGGTCAACTCAGCCTTGCATCCCTCCGGGTTCGCTAAATCGAGTACCTGCTTCGGCTGGGGGTAAAGGCGAGATAATCACCTCTGCCGGGTGGCAGGTAACACTGTGTGATCCCATATGGCATGTGAGTTTCCCGTAGCGGTGAAGAGCTACGTTGATGTTAAACTGCTATACACTGTTTACTTTACTTACTTTACTTTACAAAATGAACACATAGAACTAAAGCCAGGTTTGGTCACCAATTACGAGCTTGGACCCGGAAACGGAACCGGCCTTTTCTCAAAGAAGTAGATACGTAAGGAAGAAAGTAAGTAAGCAAACAGTTGATGTATCGACAAAATCAACAAATAAATCTGGGTGCGTTAGAGCCCCGGAGCGTGTAATAACAAATAATAATAAACATATTTGTATAGCGCCATAGGGTCGTAACTTCGGAGGCGCTTGGGCCAGGTAGTGTGTTAGTGATAAGTAGGAGTATGAGAAAAAGCCTGAGAGAAGCGGTGAGTCTTTAGCCTAGATTTAGAAGAGGTTACAGGGGCTGTCATCATAAAGATGTCACCTCCGTGGTACTTGGCTTTCTGCATGACAGCCGGCTGTGGTCCCTCGCGTACTGGCATCTTCTTGACCAGTTCCGCCAGCGTGTCGTGATCAACACCGACCCCAGCGACCGCCATGTTACCAGACACGTAGTGAGTCGACACATAGTTCTCCAGCTACACAAATCGCCATATGACAAACCATATACATCTTCCCTGACTGGTCAAAACACAGTCACGTGACGTTCATCATAATCAAATGGACCACATCCACTGCAGGTCTGCCCTCCGTGGGACAGCAAAATGAGTACCAGCCACAGGGCGGTGACGCTCTGCAGCCGGGAAGCAGGTCTGCCGGAAAGTAATGGCAGTCTACCGCCGGGTGGATGACTTATATTCACCTGCGGGATGACTGCCTGTACACCGGGATCAGCTCCGGGCCCAACGATCGGTAACGAGTATTGGAAGCCTTTACCTTTTTCCTACTGCATTGACAAACGTTCGTCTACTGCAAAATGAGAAACATAAAAATTATAAACAATTTGGTCAGAGTTTGTATGAAAGGCCACGTCGCAAGGAGGATGGATTTTCACAGGGGGACAATGCAATGTGACACCAATCAGTCAGGAGCATTGCAGTCGGCTGCAGCAGTCCCGCTGTCATGCCGAGTTTGAAGACTGAATGATCCCGTTTGCTGCGTATGCTGAAGCAAAGACTCTATAGGCTGGAGAACCCCCAAAGTTGCCCTTCACCATGGTGGGATCTCGACCCCCATCTAACACATGCTTCATTGGACCCATGAGTCAGACCCCAAATTGCACTCAATCGGTTCAGCTGTTTTTGCACAGCTCATACGTATGACCAACACACAGACAGACAGACACACAGACCACAATACTTGCAACATCTCCAGCAATAGGCCACACCTATGCAGTGCATGCGTTGTGGCCTAAAACGAAAACCAATAGCAGAGTTAGAATGTAATTTTAAAATGAAATTTGCAAAAAAAATTTTACTTTCACTTTTCAATAGGTGGTCCCATAACAAAACGGAAACAGATAAAGTACAACAGTTCAGGCAACAATACTTTACATTCTACACATGTGAACCAAATCTAGTGGTAATAATAATAACAAGCCACAATCTCGCTACGTTCGATTGTGGCTTGGGCGACCGCCGTAAGCCATGCGCCGTGTTGCCCCTTCTCTCCCTTCATCCGCACCCGCAGCCGGTCTGCACACGTCGTCCGTCCGCGCCCACCGCCTGCTGCCCGACCCTCACCCGTCCATCCATGTAAGCCACGCCCGTTGCCAGATTCACAATCTGATTATTATATATAGATAACTATGCTAAAATGCAAGACTGTTCACATTTTCTGGAGTAAAAGAGCCCACGCGATCTCCAGCCATGTACAACGAATGAGCAAGTGTGTCCCTGAAAGCCGCTTTGTGTATCAGCTCCATTAGTCCTATTATAAACAAATACAAGCATACCACTGACAGACGTGACAGTTAATGGCATCTTTATAATTCTGGTCAATAAATATGAAACTAATATGCAAGCGCCAAATGAAGGAACTGCATAATATTTATAATAAATACAAGCCGTCATGCCGCTCTGTGGCGGGATGACTAGTACCTGCCGGTCCGCCCCTGTAAACCACGCCCCTGGCGTGACATCGCGATTTTGGCTTGCCCGCCGCCGCCAGCGCCCCCACCCGCAACCAGTATGCGATCGTCATCCGCCGCCTGAGCCTGTCCAACCGCCCACATAAGCCACGCCCCTGGCCAGATTCGCAATCTGATTATTATATATACATACAAGACACAATATGCAACATAACTAAGACTAACAAAGCAACTCAAATCACAGTAATTTCTTGGATCTTGTAGCACTTTAACAGTCACTTTTATGTTCAAATTCACGACTCTTTGAGTAAATACTTTTTTAAGTAAGAAGTTCAGCAATGCATCACTAAGACCAAAGGAAACCAGGTATCGAAAAATGACGGTTGCCTGGGCCTAGTGTTGTCAAAGCCTCCTGTGCTCCAATCAGATGTCATCTGCTGACCGCCTTGGAAAGATCGTCACAACGATCAGCCCAGCCATTGTCCAGCACCAGGCCTGGCAAAAGCAGAGCACCCAGTAGAACCGCCTCAGCCAATCTTGACCCCGGGAAAAGACTGCAGAGAGCTATCTGTCACTGTCAGACAGTCACACGCAATCAACTCGCACTTGGAAACACTTAATGCAAGACCCAGCTCTCCGCCAACCACTCTCGATACATCTCTGGCTATTATTATTATTATTACTATTTTTAAGCCCACTAGCACAAAGCTGCAGGCGGACATATTGACGCTAGTAACAGATGTTATTATTAGACGATATTGTTATTATTATTTTTTAACCCACAAGCACAAAGCCGCATGCAGTCAAAAAATGTTTTTAAAAAATTCCTGAGAAATGACACTTACTCCGGCCGGCTGGTCGTGCTTAACAAAACTGTTGTGCAGCAATATTATTTCTATTATTGATTGACTGATTGAATGTCAATGACGATGGAACTGACTGTTATGTGGCAGCTGATTGAAGAGTGCAACGTCGACGTGCTGAAAACGCTCAATGTCGCTGAGCTCCCAGACTTTGAACGACGGCACCAGAGCAACTTGACTGAGCAGTTCAGTGCACAGCTCACTGAGTACCACACACAAACACGATAACATGCAGCTGAAGACTGCAGACTTCACCCCCAGTGCCGCCAACTGGCGATCTCGACCAAACATCGTTGTCGGACGTCTGACTGGTGCTGCCATCTGGCAGACACGACGAAACATATATGCCGTCTTTGATTCTGGTCTATGCCCTGCATTATATGAAGACGTGACATCATCCAGAAAACTGCGGCCAGCACAATTACAGTCAATATAATAAAAATAAATTAGCCCGGCGCGGGACTGGTGGTCGACTCCTACTTAGTGCCAACTTCAAAGTCATGTGACACAAAAATTAGGACAAAAATAAAAAATCCGACCTGATAAGCTTTCGGTACTGCCCCCTTATTTAAGAATCCGTGGTCATTTGCCAGCCCCCATTATAAATGGAGGAGGAGGTAGCCTTTGAAAATGGCCGAATTTTTTGACTTTCAAGGGCTCGTGACCTTGACCTTGGATCGGGTCATACTGCATACCGTCATGCATCAGTCGTCGACCTCTACCTACATACCAAGCTTCATTGTGGATGGACGGACGGACGTACGGACGGACGTATGGACATACGAACGAACATATAAGACCCACTTTATTAGGGCGACTCGGAGGAGTCGACCTAACCAGAAACCGCAAGCTCTGCCAAGTTGCTGCAAAACCAGCAGATGGTCATCTGTACTCCCCCAAGTTTTAAACTTTTGCACGCTTCCATAATCACCCCCAGTTTTGATGTATTCTTTCCTTCCATTCCAAACTTGCAATTTGGAACAACGTTTGAACTTTGGGGGCTACTGAAATACCCATTTCACAGATAGGGGCCAAATTTGGCATGGGACAGAGGATACATGGTGTATTGTACTAAGACAAATTTAACCTTCATCTGTATATCAAATACATATAATATATATGGGCAAAAATTCAAAAAACACAAATATGACCCGGTTTCCACCTTCAACATTCTGTGACGGCATCATCCAGCAGTGTAGAGGTAAAGTCGAAATTGGGTGCACAACTACAGATCTTCCACTGTCCAACAACTGTTTCTGGGTTCAAATGGTTTACAGACCTTTCCTTTCAAAAGCATGACGAACTAACATAAAATACCGAACGTTTTTCTTCCAAGCGCCATACAAAGTCCTGGCCCCACCATAGTCAGCATGGTGACAGAGGAGGCCTGTACCATTTTTGCACTTTGCATCTCTAAAACGTTTTTTGGATGCGACACATAGTTTCACTGTAACGGGATGCGAAACATTTAGGGGATGACGCACCTCCTCATACTCACCAAATTTCACCCCAATCAGTGCAACTTGCTACCCTTATGGGGCAAAAAACGTCAAACTGGACTTCTGTGTGATCTAAATACCGGTATATGCACGCAGTCATCCTGCTGGTAACAATACACAATAAATTAGCCCCGTACAAGACTGGCGGTCGACTCCTACTTATCGCCAACTTCAAAGTCACATGACACAAAAACTACGACAAAAAAACAAAAATCCGGCCCCGATAAGCTTTAGGTATTTCCCCCAAATTTAAGAATCTGTGGTCACTTGCCAGCCCCCATTGTAAATGGGGAAGGAGATAGCCTTTGAAAATGTCCGAATTTCCGACTTTCATGGGCTCGTGACCTTGACCTTTGATCGGGTCGTACTGCATACGGTCATGCATCACTCGTCGACCTCTACCTACATACCAATTTCGCAGAAATAGGGTCATACTGCATACGGTCATGCATCATTCGTCGACCTCTACATACACACCAAATTTCGCAGAAATCAAAGAAACTTTTTTTGTGGACGGATGGACGGGCGGACATTTGAGACCCACTTTATTGGGTCGACTCGGAGGAGTCGTCAATCTTATAAATACGCAGTAAAGACAAGAAAACTAAACAGCATTGGGAGATGTCGCACAAGCTGTAAGTAAGTAAATCAATGAGTCCGAGGAAGCGAGGCCAGGCATACATACACGTCTTGACGCAGACATTCCATTGTGTAGACCATGTGCTCTCTGGTCGTTATACAGCTGTCAGTCAAACGAGACAACGTCACGTCATTTATTGAGCGATACAACCAACAATACGACGTTTTTATGAATTAACCAAAACGTTTAGTTGCACAAAGCACAGCTATACAATACACAATACAATACAATACACATGCCTGATTGTTCCTCGAACTCGGCTCAGCGCCATTGGCGATCGATCATTTCGTGTGACTGTCGCGCAAGCATGGAACAGTCTTCCTACCGACGTCACTGCATCAACTTCTCTACCGTCTTTCAATAGACAACTTAAAACATTTTTTATTTACCAGATCTTTCCCATCACTTTAAATTGCTTTCTCATATTTGTGTACCGTGTCCTAGAAGCTACTTAGCTTATGCCACGTTAATCAGTACGTTCTACTACTACTACTGCTAATATAAAACTTGTAACGCGCCATATGTAACTAGAATGTTATTCGATTACCACAGCCGACACGTTTTAACTGTTAGTTAACTGAGCGTCATCAGCAGCATGACTCGCTACAGGTCAGCAAATAGCAGCGTTAACAGGTGACAATAGCAGAAGAGGTCATGATATTAGCTCTCATATCACCGGCCAGATCAACAACATAGGCCTAGATCTATATATTCTGAGAATACAGTTAGAGGTTGGTTGAATGGCTCAGTGGTAAAACGTCGGTCTTCGGCCGGCGTACTTTCACTGTCCTGCGCTCGACCTGTAGCTGACGGGTGACCACTTATGTGGGTAAAACGTCCGCTGTGGGTCAACCAACCAGGCCAACTCAGCCTTTCATCTCTTTGTGGTTGATAAATGAGTAGTAAGCTGCAATTGGATGTCTGCAACCTCAGTTAGAGGTGGCGCCATCTGCTGAACGCTTACGAAGGAAAGGCAGGCATGGTGTATTTGCAGGTAAAACTGTGTGATCCATGCCTGAGCGCTTTGAGATATACATAGTATATAAAAGGTGTTATATAAATACTCTTCCTTTCCTTTTTTCCTTTTAATCACTTCATCAAGAGGGATGGCCAGGCTGAGTGGGCCTGCATGGTGTGATCTGGAGGATGCTGGCTAAACACGGCGCTATGCACTCGTAGTGGTGCAAGCTCATACTGACTGAGCAGATCATTACCATTCCCTACACGGTATGGCTCCGGATTACCTCGCTAGCAGCTTTCAACGCGTGTCCGACGTCACAACACGACGACATCTACGTTCGGCAGGAAAATTACAACTGATCATACCTCCCACCCGCTGTTTGACACTCGGCGATAGGAACGCCCCTGGACGCGCCTGGAACGCCCTTCCACACTCAGTATCATCTGCGCCGTCGCTCTCTATTTTCCGACGACTTATAAAAACGCATTTATTTCGTCGTAGTTTTTACTTGTAGTTTTTATCTGTTCAGTGTCCCTGAAGTGGTACACCGTGAAAGCGTCACTTTAATCTGGTCGACTATGAATGAATAAATGAATGAATGAATGAATGAATTCCCGGTACTAGCCGGCATTTGTGCATAACGAGGAGTAATTATTATGTTTGAGCGGTCGTATCTGTGACTATCGGCTCTTCCATACTGCTAGACACGACGTAGTTTGCGGTTCTGTGTTTTTACTTTGTAACGTGTCCTTGTAGTTTATGACTAAACGCCACGATAACCTTTTCGTTTATGATGATGATGATGATAAACAGTGAACAAATGATACTGCTGGCCGACTACTCTCCGCTCTGCAACTGAAGATATTTTTTACATATTCAGTTCTTGGATTATTTTCACAAATTTAAATAACGTGTTCTTATAACAATGAGGTAACATGCAAACGTGTGTGGCATGCTAGCAACTGTCTCTAACACACCTGAGTGTCGCTCCCAACTGCTGCAGATTGCGAGCAATGGCGAATGCTGTCGATTTCTCCGATCTCTGCAACAGTTTCGACGTCTTAAAATTCAACAAATTCCATATAACATATAAATTGACATATAAACAGGTACACAAAACGCACAAGCTTAACGGACTTTGAGCTTGGCAGAAACGTCAGTTGTGAAGTGTCGACCGTCAGCCCCGTATGGGGCTAATTTATTTTTAAATTGACTTTTTTACTGTTTTCTACTGCCATTTTACTTTTCTGTTAATCAGCTTTAAATCAATTACTGTCTTATGACTACAACTTAAATCTGTAAACAGAGCCACAGGCATGCTGCGTGCGTTCCAACATAACTCACTGCTTGTCACAAGCCAGCGTGAACTGGAGGGTTCTGACTGGAAGAGCATCTGGTATAAACTCATCGGATGATGGATGCGGAAGCTGTGGCAACCCAAATGAGTTGGCATCTGGTGTATCATTAGTGAGGATACCTGTGTTTGCACCAACTGTCGTCATCGTCATCATCGCGTATTCGACTGGGACCGTTGCGTCACCCCAGAATGACCCCTAGAGACAGCACGTCTTCACTTCTTCCTCCCGGACTGCCTCCACGGACTTTTCTCGGGACCGTTTCTTCTGAGCTACTCGGTTTTTGATTTTATTTTTTGCTTATTTTTCGTTTCTGGGACGTGTGCTAGATTAAGCTGGCCATCTCATCAGCTTTTGAGCGCACGTAAATCTACAGTATCGTATCGTCACCATAGATAGCAGCTGGGAGGTTGTTGTCAGACTGAGTCCAATCCCGCTACTTGCTTCTTGGGCGACGTTTCCAAGAAGACGTCCAAGAGATGTGGATCTGGTGCTGAAGAGCATAATGTGCTGGGGTGCCCTTCCCAAGCCTGGCTATGTGACCAAACAGACCAAGTTCGTGTTTCGTTACGATCGGTAGAGGGGTGGGAAGTAACGGTCAAAAAACTCCGTGAACCAGCGATTGTTTACTTTTTTCATACTGCTATCTGCAGCAGTGTAATAGTAGGTGTGGCAAGTGTTGCCAAGTGTTGGCAACAAAACCCCCAAATTTCGCTATTGCGGGGAGTTGTACTCTCTCAGAGTACTTTCCATCTAGTTACCATATGTACCATATGTCAGGTTGTTGGTGTAAAACTCAGTCAAATAGTTAATTTCAGCATAGATTTACAACAGGATTTTAGATTCTAGTTCAAGCTTCGTTTTAATAATATATCTTCAAAAGTAACCAAATGTGTAAGACAAATTCACCCAATATTACTGTCAAATGATAAGTTAAACAGCTGAACAACTAACCAGATTGCATGCGACTCTCAGACAATGAGTCAGACCAAGGTTATCAATTGGCTCATATCGCGGTCCTGCGTTGAATACAACAGCAACGCGACACACCGGCGAATAGTTCTCCAGTGATGCTATAGGAACACCATTAGGCAGCTTACTCACCTGCAAAATACATGCAGCAAGCTGCACTGTCATCACTTATAAGCAATCGTACATCTGTCCATTGTTTCCAGTTCCTATTTAATTGGTCTTTCTTTCCGTTATTTCTCCAGGTTGCGTGGCACAGCGGCAAAAAGTCGGTCTTTGGTTAGCAAACTTTCCCTGTCCTGCACTTGACCTATAGCTGACGGGTGACCATTTATGTGGGTAAATCATCCGCTATAGGTCAACCAACCAGGCCAACTCAGCCTTTTATCCCTCTGGGGTCAATAAATGAGTAGTAAGCTGCAATTGGGTATCTGCTACCTCAGTTACGGGTGGGGCCAACTGGTGAATGCTTACAAAGGAAAGGTGGGCATGGTGTAATTGCCGGTAAAACTGTGTGATCCACGTCTGAGTGCTTCGAGACTATGCACTGTATAAACAGCACTATATAAATAGTACTCCTCCCTTCCTTTTTCCTTTCCTTGTGTCATGGCAATAACTGAAGCACGTCATTTTTGCTGCCGAATCAACATTGTCAAGGCACCTGAGACTCACTTAATAGCATTATGCTGAAACCTGTAGACAGTCTCTTCACTGCACACTCTTCTGCAGTGTCACCGAGTCCACAGCTGAACACCAGTTGCCTCTAGAGGATGCCTTCTTCCATGCATATAAAGGTCTGATATTCAACAGTCTCAGAGATCAGACTCAACAGCTTTGAGCAATTGTGTGTTGCGTCTTCCTGAGAATGAGACATAAATTATGGACCGTCATAACATCATCACCCACAACTTGCAATGCAAAATTAAATGAATTTCTACTATTGAATTAAACAGCAAATGTAATAATCAAGAATCATCAAATACACAAGCATATCGTACCTTCGCATCTTGTGCAGCAAGCATGGGCTTTCCTTCTGCCCGTTTCCCTGCTACTTGAGTAGCATACTTCCGACACTACAACAAACACAACTTTAAATAACAACACAACAACAAATCTTATACAGAATTAAATAAAAACTAGAACGATGCCCAGCAAAGCTATAGACGTTAAAATAACGATATAGATATATTTTAAAATGTACACGCTAATAGACATGTCCACTTGATATTTTTAGACAGAGATACAAGTAACTAAAATGGGGAACGGCCCAGGGGCTAAATGCCGAAAAGGCTTAGGGTCACGGTTAGGGTTAAGGAGTTGGGCATTCCCGCTTTCGGCACTAGAGCCCCTACAAATAAAATGTGAGGTAGGTCGTGCAATCGGCTATAGTACTGCTGACATGCCGTTTACAAAACCAAACTGCCTTTGCTGAATAATTTTTATGAAATGGTTTTATGAAAATCGTCCAACCTCGGAACGCGGCTTTACGACTCGTCAAGTCTTTCAAGGGCACCGCCCGCATACCCATGTACCGACAGCACCTGCGTTTCGACAAACGAATCGAGTTACATAATCAACAGAAACATTAACCACTTACTGTATTATGCAACAAACGGAGGTAGTGTCTGCTCACAGGTTTCATAGCAATTTAACAATGTTTGCTATTATAAAATAACAACAACAACATCCCATAGATAATGTGCACTGCATAGATCAATGTAGGATGTGCAACTGTGGACGTACACGCAGACTTAGAGAATTCACGGGCGCAGGCCAAAGCCTCCAGTCTACTCTATCTATGCCCGCCGCGGCGCCTCCCCGCCTCGACTCTTTTTGGTTGTTAAAGTAAATTGCCCATAGTATGTCTTTAATATGAGCAAATCTATTTGGATAGAAATTAAAAGAATTAGGAAATTTTAGAAAAAGCGCATGAAAGTGATTTGTTTACTATTGCAAGTGATGGCGTCATACCAGGGAAACGAACAAGGGAACAGACTACTGGAGTGTGACATTACATAACATATAGGTAGAAATGGGTTCTTAAAACATAAAATGGTATAATAAATAACTTCTTATCCAATCTCAAACGCATAACAACGCAAACGAAAAAAGCGTATCCTGGCATGACGTCACACATGACGGAAACAGCCAAAGAATAACTATACAAAAAGACCAATAAACTTGTACTTTTTTAGCATTTTACGGCGTAATTAATCAAACTTTGTTACACAGACGGGTTTATATTGCAGTAAGCAGCTAGAAACTACTTTTAATCAATTTGGTAAAAAAATCGTTGCATATCATCTTTAAGGTTCGTTCACACCGTCGCATAATCGCATTGCGTTGCGGAGGCATCGCACTAACCAAACACATTGAATTAGCTGAAAGTGTTCACACAGGATGCGTTAATTGTACTGCGTTGTGTTGTGCTGCGGTGCCGTGTCTGCAATGCATATAATAGTGTCGTCTTTCATAAATTTCTAACCGGTGATCGAGATAGACTTAACGCAATTAACTGATATAGGGGCCTTCCCTTAAGTAGGTTGACCGTAGCGATGCTTGCAAATTGCAATGGAAGACTAACAAGAAATTCTACGTGTCCTATCGAATGTTACCAATACCAATGACCTTGAACTTAAATGTCACTTTTGCTGTCTAAAGCCTTTCTAACTCCTATACCCTTACCCTGAATCAGACAGGGCTCGTTGGCTGACGTGGCTAATGCTATATATTAATGTAATTTCAAGTGTTTTATCGATACTGAAGGACTTCTCAAGGTCACAGTCAGTCACGTACACTGTATGGCAACATTTGGTAATATCTCGGAAATAGTGCAAGATAATTTATAGATGTTGTTACTACAGACCAATAGGATGTGATATATCAGTCACTGTGAAAGAAAGTGAAGTTTTTGAGAAACTGTGCTAGCAACAATAATGGCATTGTACGTACTGTATTCGATTGGTTTGGAGGTGATGAATTAATGGAATGTTATCATTCACTAGATTTAGATGAGTCACATGTCTGCATTTTATAGGCCTATCTCTGCTACCATTTCTATGGTAAAATAAAGTTTATATATATCACCTACCTATTGCAACCTACCTATGAATCAAACGTGATTCCTCCAACAACTGTGCAGCAATTTAACACGATTTTGACCGACATAGCTCATGTATGGCGCGGTTCTTCTGAAATAGCTGAGCTTCGTGTAGCCAGCTCAAGCTGGCCCTGCCTTGTGTTGTCACCACTTGCCTATAGGCTGACAGAAAACCGAAAATGCAGGAGGAGAAGGAAACAAAGAAAGAAGTCAAATCGAGTGAAAGAAGAAACTATAATTATACCCAGGTAAAATGCAAAAGGGGCCTGTGATCATCCTTAATGTTTAATTACTTCCGATAATTATCGAGTACTCGGTAGTGATCGGAGTCAGTCGCCAAATAAAATATGACTAACTTGGGTATAGAATACGACGTGACTGGCGACTTGAAGTCGACTTAGAGATTGAATATGACTGGCGGCGGCGGCGGCTAAAAAATGTGACTGGCGGCTGCGCCTAAGTCATGGTCAATGACTAGTCTTACATGGTAGAAGCAGTCAGCGAGACCTTTACGATGGATTTCTGACGATTTCATTGCTATTGCTATAGTTCTTAGAATTAACTAACGCATAAACAGTGTTGTTTCCTGTTATTAATTTCATAAAATGTGTTGTTACAGAAGTCGTCTTGTTTTCAATTGTTGATTTTGAGACACT
>Ga0209780_1000432_pt1 | contig 21949 bp, 10 predicted proteins | sample WorMetexBAHAMAS2_FD_187384 | JGI IMG/M metagenome (GOLD analysis project Ga0209780, IMG submission 187384) | Marine gutless worms symbiont microbial communities from Max Planck institute for Marine Microbiology, Germany - Inanidrilus exumae... | ecosystem: Host-associated > Annelida > Digestive...
GAAATTTTAACTGCCCATACCCCTCGGAGGGCCAAAATGCGTCATCGTGCCAAATTTTGTGCAGATCGGTCAAGGCGTTGCGGAGATATGGCCGTTTTTAATTTTTCAAGATGGCGGCCGTCTGCCATCTTGGATTTGTTATACGCCTGTTTGGACCACCCACGAAGTGTATTTTAGTGGTCTCTATCACTGTGCACTGACATGCCATTTGGGGTGTCGAGTGGTATCCCGAACGTAATCATCCATGCCAAATTTCATGTTGATCGGTGGGCGGCAGGACCCCCAAAAGTGCCATTTTCTATACTTATTGGAACGACCCTTACAACAGTCCTGCACTACCGTGCAGACTGTGATACGGATCACCTCACCTCTCAGTTTCTATCTCTTCAGTCCTCTTAAAACCTTACTCGTCACTTGAATGTCCCTACCGACAACAAAAACCATTTCTTGACTTGGTCACAACGTCTTCTGATTCTTCATTTGCACCACCTCTGTCTTCCAGCCACCGCTTTCCATCTGATCGTTTCTCTGCTATTCCACACTGTTTATCAACCCAATACCATTGCCTTCTCCAACTCTTCACTCCTTCCACCAGCTACACTCTAAGGTCACTATAAAAGTACCTTATCAATGTTACATTTCCAGTATAACCTTTACTCCAATTACATTACTTGTGGGTTACTGAAGCAGATTGTCTCCGCCGATAGTTTATAATATGCAACTGACTGACTGCTGATTTGTAAATTTCTAGCGAACTGCAAGATCTGGTTATGTGACACTCTTCTGTGGCTTACCAAAAATCAGCAGCTTACTACTGGCTTACGTTTGGCTTACACTGTATTATTCACTGTCACAGGCCGGGACTCACGGGTCTACATGAATGTAATTGACGAAAATTTTACATGATATTATGACATTGATAGGCTACTTTGACAGTTTTCTACACATTATGGTAATTGATTTGTTTTTCACTGCTACGATTAACAAATTGTCAACATTGCTTTGCGATGGTCGTATATCTCAACACTTGCTGAGCTTTTGTAATGACATGATGTAATATTCGTAGCAAGCTATCGGTGATACGTACCAGTGCTCCGCCCCAGATTCCGGCTGAGATCCACGTGAACGTGAGAACGTACGAATATTTAGTTCCGGGGGGCGTACTACACGGTGTCTCGAAGTCATCGCTATTGCAGTACACTGTACGACTGTAGAGGAGGTCAGCGATGCCTAGGCCGGCCGTGACCAAGCCGAGAAGGGCCAGCATCATTCCACCACGACGCCACCGCTGATCTACCAGAGTGACACGTGCAAACTAACAGATAGCACTCGAAGAGTTACGACATACAACACCATACCAGAGATGCACAGTAGAAAAAGTAAATTGTAATTAATTAGACTGATCACATCAGCTGCTGAAACTGTTATTGTATACGAGAGATATGCAATCAGAAAGAACACGATAACAACAGTTTGTGTTATGATACTTTCAAGTTTCACTATTGTTGTTCAAGCAGACTTCGACGTAAACTTAATTGACATTAAATAGACAGACGATAAAATACAAAATAATCTACGTACTAACGAATAGGCTTTCATACGTGGAGATAACGTTAAGGACAACCTATAGAAAACAATGTCTTGAACTTGAACAAAACATTACTTGCAAACTATAAAAAATTCAGAAAAAGAGTCGTTTGATTTGATTTTTACAACAAGGGAAACTGTCATGCTGTTTACAGTAAAAGAGACAACTAAAAAATCGCAGAAACACAGTAGACTCATAGCAACTGTTTCCAATTAAGACATAATAAAGACGGCTGAGAAATATGATGTGACATACACTGCGGACCGTTTGGGGCGCCACCTGGGGCGCCGCCAAGGCCACCGCCTTGGCCGCCGCCGAACATCGTTGTCGATACACTCCGCTCGTCAGCTGCTGAAGTCAACAAACACATCAATATCGTATTAACAAAAAAACTAGCTGTTGCCACATCGTACATCGTCAAGCAGCAAAATGGAAGCGGCCCTCCGCTACCAGAGAGTTTATTTTAAAAGGTTTGCGGTAGGTAAACAATAATCTTGAGGTCATAAAAGGTCATTGGAAATGGCATTATGCGGCAGGCCAATCACTTCATACTAGCGATATTTCAGTATCCATCTCTCTATCCTGCATCTTTTTCGCGATAGCCACGGGAATAACTGCGACGTTAAACGGTTTGAGTACCGGATTACGATAGTTAAAATTATAGTCCACGCATACTTTCCTATTCGTCTGTAAACAACGTTTGGCTATCATGCGCTCTATTTTAAGGGTGTGTCGTCCTAAAGGCTACAAGATTTCAAATCGCTGATCATTCGGGTTGGTGCTATTTGATAAAGCGCATTTCATAATAGTTTGCCACTGTATGTTTGTAGCTTGTACCCGATAACGTTTTCAAGTTGCTACCACTTGTTTAACAAGCCCGGTCTGCCTCTGGCATGCGGAAGAGCTATAGATGTGTCCAGGCCTATGTTACTTATTTTTACTCTCTCGTTGAAGACCAGTTATCTCAAAAACGTATTGGACCCATCTTCGCTAAATTTTCAGGATAGGTACATAAACGAGTGGTAATGATTAACAATCCGACCTTCTTTTCGCGAACGCCTAAGGGACGTTGAGTCATGTCCATCTAACACAAATACCGGTACTGAAAAAAGGACTCATCGACCACAAGACGCGTGCATTTAAGTCCGAACATCATGCAAACAGTTTTCTCATATTTGAAATGTTGTGTAGGTCGCGCTGACCTCTCCTTATCACAACAATCATAATTATGTCATCGATGCACAGGTCACTCACTCTGTCTCAAACACTGTCGACCTGGGAGTTACTGTCAGTAGTAATTTAAAGTTTTCATTGCACATAACGCATGCTGCAAGGCCAATAAACGGGCTAAAGCCCCGTCCACACCAGCAACAATGTCGAAGAAACAGGCAACATTGTCGAAGCTACGTTCAACTTGTAGCATTCAACAATTTTGCTTGGACATTGTTGATGGTGTGGACGGGGCTCAACTTAATACTTCGTTGTTTTGAGTCAAGGAGTGTGGAGTCGCTCATATCTGCTTTTGGAGTTTACTCAAGATGCATCCCCTCGAACACCATTTGTAATACAAAAAGACTGTGACATTGTATGTTTCCTGCGACCAATCATATGCTGGTGAGAATACTAATACGCAAGCAAGCGAGTTACAAGGCAACCAGTTGTTGTACCGTTGCCTCGCAATTTGCAGAACAACAACCGATAGTCGAGATTATCAAAATGCTTTATTCAAGTCTACAAAGCATACAAAAACCTGACTTCCACGTTGTGTGTAAAAGTGTGAGTATAGGCCTATAAGGCAGTTGAATGACCTTTCTGAAACTAAATTGATAATCATCGCAAGCATCGTACATTTCATAAAGTAAAGACTCTAGAATTTCTGATATAGAGTTGCTATTATTGCTATTGCTCGATAGTAATTAACATTTGTTAGATCACTAGTAACTAGTGGACGGATAGTAATCACGAGAAAACGGTCTGGATAAATACCCAGATTTTTAGCATAACTTAAAAAGTATACTAAGATACTACTCTTAGCCGGTGTCCTCCATAAACAAACGCTTCCTTACAAATATCATCAAGACCGCTTGTTTTGTTACGTTTTTGTTGTCTAATGACAATATCCACATTACTGGTAATCTCTCAGTTGAAAGATCTATGGATTCAATTTTTCTGTGAAAGTTGACCACACGTTTTGAATCTGAAACCTTATTGTACAAGTTGTAGACATGGTCTTTCAATAAATAAACAATATTCTGGAACCGAAATACCGCCAACATTAATAGTGTTCACAGCAGCTTTAGTATTGCTCATTTTGTATACAGAGTTCCAGAATTTACGGCAGTCAGTCACTGTCCAACATATTAACAGCACATGCATCAGTCTTCATTTGCTCGATAGATGTTATTCCGGCAGTAGCGCACTGCTAGCCTAAAAGTTACATGACTTTTTTCATGCATTCCATTCCGGACATTGTAAATTTTAACTCACTCTGTAGTTTTAAGCGTTCTATTAAGTTAGTTAATTTTTCTGGTTTTTGTTAATGTTTTTAACCATAATGTATTTTTCTTTCCTTTTATGGGCATCCACAAGTGCTGCTATCCAGCCTGGTTGTCCAGTTCAAATGTTTTATGTTTTATTGCTATCGTTCTATTGTATCATTTGAACAAATAAATCATTGTCATTGTTATTGCCCGCAATTAGGTTTTTAACCAACGCCCAATCAAGTTAAGCAGAGCGCACAACATCATGCCAGCCATGCATGCTATGCTCAGTGTATGAAGCAGAACGAGTGGGTAATGCTGGCGCCTAAACCGTAAATATATTAATATTAGATTACTGGTGATTATTTAAGTAAAATAACGACGACGTACTTACCAGAAATTCAACGCTATTTAAGAACATACGTTACGCCTTGAACAACTGGCATGACGACTTTCATTGTGTCGCATGGGCGCAGCGCGGTCTGAGAATACGCCCGACGATGTACGCCGAGGTGCTGCCGACGGCGACACGGATCGCCGGACACATGGCGTACGACCGCCTCGCGACAGACCGACACTGCATGTCAGCGTACATAGATCTACCTGTTGAATATACGATACGATACAGTAGATTTACGTGCGCTCAAAAGCTGACGAGATGGCCAGCTTAATCTAGCGCACGGCCCAGAAACCAAAAATAAGGAAAAAAATAAAATCAAAAACCGAGCAGCTCAGAAGAAACGGTGCAGGCAAAAGTCCTTGGAGGCAGTCCGAGAAACTATTAAGAAGCCGATGATTACCACCCAAGTAGCTGCAGATAGTATTTACTGCCCTGATACTGTCACATATTACATAGGCATATGCTCTCTCAGTCTGGGGCGTCCATCTCACCAATCAGCAAAGACAGCGAATTAAAGCCTTCCTGAAACGAGCTCGATCGAAAGTCCGGATTTACTGAGGCACTGTTATATTATTGAAGACATGTTAGAAAAGGCCGATGCTAGACGCTTTGGCGTCTGCAAAATCCTGGTCGTTGATTTTATCCTATTCTACCTAGTAACAATAAAACTCGTCATATCCTCCCGAGAAAAAGAGAGCACAGTACTTATCACATATAACAGGAAGCTCAGCTACAGCAGATCAACTGCGCGACGCACTACGCTAGTAACTTCGTGCTGCGTTTCACGAGGTATGGGAGCTAGAACGGTTTCAAACATAGCTGTAAAATGTTTTTTTGTTTGTTATAAAAGTGCAAAAACATGTTTTTTATTTTTGTATGTTTTTATAGTTGTGATTTTTGTTGGTGTTAAACATCCACATACAAATATGATGCATTTTTCTTTAGCAAATTGCGATTAGCCTTTTTTCGATCTGTAATGTTCAGTACTTTCCGGTTTTTACAACAGTAGCTTTATCAAAAACATAGCTACTGTTGTAAAAACCGGAAAGTTTTAAATCTTTTTCACAGATCACAGATATCGACTACAGTGATTGGAACGTTGAGTGGGGGGAAGGAGCAATAAATATTGGTGAAAGCTTAAAAGGAATCGGACTGAAAATAGGCGAGTTATTAAAAGTTGAAAAATAGTAAAATTTACGGTATGGCAAGCGAAATTCTAAAGGATAACGAAGATACAAGGAGAAAGCGTGAACGGAAGTAGTTTCGCACTTTGCTGTTATTGGTGCTGCTGAGCTCAACTTCGGCACAAATAAGGAATATTTGCAACCGCAATATCTGAGGGCTAAGGTTAAACTTAGGGGAGTTATAAAAGGGTAAAGTTGGGTAACATCTCAAATTTAAAAAAGCGTAGTAACTATTTGAGCTACGACTTTAAAATTTCAGGATGTAGCAGACATCACGGAGCACTAAAGGAAGAGGTATCAATGTTAAATAATTTATGCAAGGGAAGGGCGTAGCGAGCGCCAAAAGCTAAAGTCAACCAATATCCTTATCTGCAAAGGTTAACGTCATCAGGTGTCATTGTAAAGTCAGTAACGAATGGCGTGTTGTCATTGACACGTTTGGTAGGACTATCTTTTGTGGTCAATGTACTGCACACAGCAGAAATAAAGATATAATAAAATGCCGTCTTCGACTTCGTACGATACGATACGACACGATACGATACAGTATATTTACGTGCGCTCAAAAGCTGACGAGATGGCCAGCCTAATCTAGCGCACGACGGAGAAACGATAAAATAAGAAAAAACTAAAACACGTAATGGCCCTTAAGGTCCACATTGCTATCTAGTGTTGTTTCCGTTTAGTCTGTGTTCTAATTTTAAACGAAAACTATAATCTCATGTGCAGCAGTAACTTTGTATGACTGTTGTTGAAAGTTGCTCTTACAACAAGACATGCTTCTTCAAAGTCAGCTACTATTTGAGGCTACCACTTGATAACATTATTAATCTGATTTTGATAATATTTTCATATGTAGTATAAAGTAGGCCCCTATGTCTCTTTTTACTGGCCCGCCTACACATAGTGTAGGGGGCAGACTAGTAACGCTCACTGGTGTCTGTCGTCGTCATCTGTCGTTGTCTGTCGTCGTCTGTAACACTGCACGGCGGGCCTGCAGGCGGCTTCATCCGCGCAGGCCAGGCAATGACGTCATGCGGCCTCCAGTCTAATTATAGCTCCACGGCTGCACGACGGGCCAGTCGTGTTACGATCCGACGGATCCGTTAGGGCGACACCTTGTTTATTAACTACTGTTGATGTCTATAAAACTACAATTACAAATCGATTAAATACTTGATTGAAATAGGCCTACAGTGCGTATAATTTTGTCAGACTCCACTCAGTGAAGTTTTAACCTTATACGAACAAACACATCAATTGTTCCAGACAAATTTATTACGTATAACCATTCTCCTTCCACCGCAAAAACAAATAAGAGTATAAAATCCCGTATATAACATGGCGTATTCGTAATAATCCATCAGAAAGTGTACGCAACTTGCAAAAATAGGCCACGGATAGTGTGCTAATTGTTCCGTTGTCAATCGGCAGGCCACAATTTAACACAGTTAAATTCACAAAATCTGTATTTAGCCTAGATGCAAACAGCAGCATTGCATTGTATCGGTGCGTACATTGCGAGAAACCTTGTGGCCTCGATGTTACTAATAAATGTATGCATAATCTGTGCTGGAAGTCCTCGTTAGTAATATGCTAATATCTATAAAACTAAGGCATGTCTTCGGCAATCTGCATCTCTATATATGTTGGCTCTCGGTGACCGTGGCAGCATCATATCACAGAAATAAAACACTTCCACGAAGATTAACCGAATCGCAGTTAAATTATACGAGCGCCAGAAGCATTCTGCCTTGAGTCACTAACACGCACAACACTAGTCTTGATTAGCATGTTAACATGAGCAATAAACAAGCAACAACGTCCGCTCTAAGGTTTCGTCGCAGCACAGTCAACAACGACGTCACGTCCACTTATCCACGTTTGCCCTGTTACCTTCGCCGTTTTTGGCGGGCGATACTCTTTTGATCGCCGTCTGTTTGTCTGTCTCTCTGTCTGTCAACAACATATCTCAAAATGTTACGGGTTGAGTTTTATGAAATTTGGTTAATAGGCAGACAACAGACAAGAAAGCTTGATGAGTCTTTCGTGCAGATATTCTGATATACAAATTTGTGCGTTTTCTATTTGTTTTGCCGGAACTTAAAACTCGCTATCGAGCGTCAATAACAGCGCTTACTTGCTTGCAGCTGCGACGTTAAGCAAATTAGCAATATACAAATCTACATAAGACTCGTTGACTAATCGCTAATTTGTAGTGATATCACGAATGGCGGAGCTATCTTTTTCAGCGTAGATCTAACGGAAAATTAGAGGAAACGGGGACACTGCGAAGGATTCAAAGTATTCTTCGGAATTAACAAATTTGATGCAGTTAGGAGCGACTTGAAGTAAAGTTCGGACTCTCTGTAACTGGGTCCTCACATACAGTATCATGACTAGAGTGTAAATAATAATAATAATAATACACATAATTCCGTTTTACTATAACTATAGTGTAGGCAGTAGCAAAGCCAACTATTGCACGCCAGAATAATGTATTGATAACATTATCACAATAATGTCATTTACAGCTCGTTGCCTCATCCAGTTTAGACAATATACCCGTAGTTCACTAATCTTGAGACAAGAAACACCAAGCGTATACACAATCGATCGTTGTTCAAAGAATCTTTATTAAAATTTTGGAGGTCTACAAAATAAGTACTGGACCTGTGCCTTTGTCCCGGGCCCCTGTAAGTCGAAAGCATTTATTAGTATTGTGTTCGTATGTGAAACACCAAAACTCTGAAGCGCCATCAACACTAGAAAATGCGATGGACGATGGATGAAGTCCAATGGGCAGATGGGCGTGGAGAGGGGTCTTCCCAAGTTCCCTCCCCACTAAAGGAAGAGAAAAATTATAGGCAATCCCAGCAAGTTAACAGATGGCCAATTTTCAGCCAGTTTCGGGAAGATGAAACACTTTATGCCTAATTTATCTCCCTTCTATCCCGTGAACTCATCGGATTTGCAACAGTCTCAGGAACGCCCTCTGGTAAAGTGGGGTCCTTCCCAGCCAAGCCCCTAGCCACGAGAAGATGTGTGCGCACGCTCGTCGTGAGTAGGATTTCCCCAGCGAACTTTGTCTTCAGTTAGTTAGACCTAAATACACCGTTATTTGACGAGGAAGGCAACAAGAGTCAGTGCAGTCGACCACCAATATCTATACGCGTTTCCGGAGTCGCCGAAGCAGTTCGAGGGAAAAAGCGAGTAGGGTGACGCTTTTGGAGCATTTGGTCGAGGGTACGGCCACTGGTAGGGGTTGCTGGCAGCCGATGATGGGTGCGGCGGCGGAGCTATTCTGTATCTGTATGCTGTACGGATCGTTTATTGCCGCAGGTCTGAGTAGTCGAGTGTGTCTGCGCCTTTAATCGCGCTGGTCTAAACACAAACACGCATATAACGTACACAAGTCGTTCATATAGAAGAGAAAAACTCACGAAAAATGCAGTAGTAAGTCGGAGAGAAGTCCAGACTGCCTATACGCGTTCAAAACATCGCACATTTTCAGACTTTTTGCGTTTCATTGGCATTCTTTGGCATTTTAGTTTTACGGCTGCGATTTTTAAGGATTAATTAATCAATTAATCGTTAGGCCTAAAGAGTAATCAGTTAAAATATTTTTGTTTGACTAAATTTGGCTTAGTACTTATTTTGTTCTGATAACTCTTCAGAAAGCGATGCTTAGAATTTCAGGTGTTGTTATATTAATGAAGCTTGTTGAACGATTATTAATCGAATAGTTTTTGTCGTAATTGAATGTTTACTATAAAACTGACACATGCGTGTATACAGTGGTAATAACTGTAATGTTTTACGAAGAAACTCACCAACCGCAGCACAAATGTATGCCCCACAAAGACTGTATACTAACGATTTTCGAATTTAATATTTTATATTAAAGATGTTCGATTAATCAATTAAAAATTTTAATCGTTGTCAGCCATATTTAGTTTTACTTATGTAAATTATCGCACGATGCATTATTTTTAAGAGCGAATAATGTTAACGCAATTCTGTGTCTCTATGACCATAATGATCTCTGTATATGCCACACTCTTAAACGCGCCGAAATGGCTTTATCATTCTATGCACTAGAAAATCTGTCCTTGATCCAGGATCGATGTCATACCGCCCGCGTTACGGCGTTGCCTCGCCCACAGGCGTTGGCCATTGACCTTTAACCTTGACTTATGACCTTGACTTTTAACCCTAGGCGAGCTATGGTCACGACCCATACACACAAAAAACTGCAGTTCGAAGATCTGTCGGTTCAAAAAGATAGAGTGGAAACGAACTGACGGACAGACGGAAGCTACCAATGACTTTACATATAGGCCTACGGCTAACGCAGTCGGTAAATATTTTATACGACAAAGTGGCCTCAATCACTTTAGTTCTGTCATACGAAATATTGAGTCTAAATGCCTACCATTCGCCCAATGACGCGCTAAATACAGTGGGATATGAGAACTCCCATAGAGACAGTCAACGTGGTTGTTAACATCTGTAACGAGGACCAGAAGTTGCAGTGTGTATGCTGCGTTCTTCCGTTACGACTAGAATCTTGATTATGATTACAAATCGTTCGCTGAGATTCTCCAAGAGAATTCCAGAAAACTGATCCGGCTTCCCTGACAAATGGACAGAGTGATATTCGTTCTTGGGTTAATTTTTTGGCATTGCTGGTTCCTATGGACAAAATGTGAAGTTCGTGACATTAGTTTTGACCAGGTAAGCTAAGTCCTTTGCCTTGTCCTTGACCGTAGTCAGCAAGTCCTTGGTTTCTGCTTTGGTCGTACCGTTTATTGTTTGATCAACATAACAATAATACAGACATATACAGCCTATACTGCAGTACAATACCAACTGAAAATTGTCAAATAAGCACGCAACGTAACGGACACTACCGGACTGACAAGATATGATTCAGACTGTTTAAATATCTGAACTGCGCTTGTTTTGCTTTATCACGCATGCACGTACTTGGACATTAAGACGACTTACATATTTGCACTCATTACGCCGACAAAATTGACCAAGTTTTTGGTATTGTGCATTTCACGACTAGGTTGACGAAAACCTCTGGCCTTTTCCTTTACTATGTAAGCCAAATCCTTGGACGTAGCTTTGCCTTTGTGCTGTTCTCCTTGTTAACACATCTGAATGAACAGACATAGCGCACTATAGGCGTATTTTGTACACCGCATCGTATTTACCTGTACCCGTTTGGTGAAGTAGGTGAGCAACATGAATCCGATAACTAGGAAGTCCACTATGCCAAGGACTCCAATGGCGACCGGTAGCACGAAAAGAATCGTTCGCTCATTTGTATTGTTGCCACCTATATCATAGAAACCACCTCCGTTCGTTGTTATCTGAAACAGTGCATTCAGTGACAGGCGCAAATTACTCTCAGACGCACAGGTGTTTTTTTCTACCGCATTTGCTTCAGTCGCTTAGTCAATTTGTATCTACAACGCTGGGCGAAGCCAAAGCAGAATGGCAAAGTTGAAAATATGGCAAAATTTTACACTTTTTTGCGACCCTCAATGATGACACGATAATCCGGTCGAGATGAAATGCGGCAGGTAAACTGTAGCGTGCCAAATGTGGCTTGGTGTGTTGTTACAGAGACCCTCCCCCAAACATATTCAACGCCAAGGGGTGTGCTCAGGGTCTCGTTAATCACTTCTAAATTTTACAGTTTCTGTCCTGTCAACTGAGAAAATATGGTATATATTAACTGAGATATCATATGCACTTAAAAGAAACTGAAAGCGTACATGTCTGTGATACTATTACTAACCGAAAACCCGCTACCGGCGAGCGGCTTTCATCATCTGAATTTTGATCTAGGGCTCGCTGCGTTCGCCCCCGAGCTCCGCAGAGCGTTACATCTTGCTCATCTTGCTAATCTGCGACATCATAACAGCGCAACACGATGATTCTATATTTGTCGTGTCTGTCTGTGTGTCTGTCTTCCGGATGTCTCAAAAATGTGCGGACCGATTTCCATGAACTTTTCATGGTTTACAGGAGTCATCGGTAGACGTGAACGGATAAAAACATCCGGAAAGTTTAGACACTTATGTGTAAAACTTGAAAAAACGGTACAAAATAGCCGATTTTGAGAAAGTACGCACGGGCCACAAGCGCTGGACTGCGCAATGACCTGCGATCCGAGTTCGCGCGCACGCCTGCATGCTGGCCGACTTCGGCACGGGCCAATCACGCGCTGGCCTGGGGGCGTGGCCCGTAGCCTTCGATGGGGGACCGTCTCAAACACTTTTGGGCTCCTGAGTCCAGTTTAGTGCTGCGACTACCCGGCCGGCCTTTGGCCGGGTAAAAGCTAGTATTTTGGTAATAGCCGATAGATTATTCGAAATATGACGTCGGCATTAACTGCTAACTATTATCACGCACATTAGTCTCAATACGAAGTTGTATAAATTGGATATAAGTGATACATACGTAGTAGGCAAGGACGACTTCCATTAAGATCATCGCTGGAATTACCAGTAACGCTATGAACATTCCGAGGTACGACCATGTTCTCATCTGCAACACAAAACGATCATTTCTGGACTCCTGCCGGTTCATATAATTATATTTAGACACGGTGTATTAAAATATTTCGACTTCGAACTGATAATTTTACAGACAAGTGCGGTTCACGAACGTGTGCGCTGGATTTCGGTAAACCAGAAAAACAGACTACCACTTTTGGTGGAATTACTTATAACTATTCGTTAAAAGTTTAAAAATCTACCTGTTGTGGATCGCGACGTTTTCTGGTCACCTGAATAGTCGCCAATGCAGCGAGCAATACCTGAGTACATGCACACACGCACACATACACAGACCACGCTACGTGCGATATCTGTAACAACATGCCGAATCTATGCAATGCACGCAGGCGTTGCGACATACAAAACTTACGGCGGGCATTGAGCAATCTTAGTGTACCGTACAGAACAGCGACACTAATATATAACTTTATTTCACCGTCAGAAAACGGTAGCCAAGAAAAGGAACAAAAAGAAAAAGAAAAATATATACAATACAGTCAGAATATGTTCAACATCTCGCAAATATCAGACGGCATAGGTTGTTGTCCGCCGCACCGTAGCTGATCCTAAATTTCTCAAAACGACTGTGAATTAATTTTTTACCGTATTAATGTTAAATAGTTACTTACTTCTTGATAATAATTTTGAGACATGGTACCAAATAACAATAAAGAATCAAAAATTACACAATACAACAAACAGACCGCACGCCGACACTGCAAACGCATGATCACACAAATAATGCCGCACATAGCCCAAAGACTAGTTTTTTATGCTAAAGATCTAGGCGATTATTCAACCGGTGTCACCTCCAACCGGGGCGCCAATTAGAGCTCAGGTAGGTTAAAATCTGAAATTGTCGACCAATATACATCTCGAACAAGTCTCCCCTGCCGCTGACAGACCCGCGCGATGCAGTGACTCATACTCACCGTGTTGTATATTGATATGTCGCCAGTCAGTGTGACAAACTGGTGACCGAGACCGTCACCAGTTTACCACACTGGCCGTCCACCTAAGTTATCAGCACATGAAACGATCAGCCGTTCCAGTGATATGGTTGGTGCCCAGCAAAATTTAAATGGTTTACTTGACCTGACCACGCCCCTTTTAGGAACGGTTTGCCACCCGTGAGCTAGCACTTGCAACGATCAACCTATTTATCATATTTGAAGTCTCTATCTTCACTCACTACGAAGATATAAAAGGCGATAGAAAATGTCGAAAATAGGGTGGTTTGGGGTAGTTAGCGTCATTCAAGGTCACCGGAAATAGCACAGTTCGATAGAGCGCATACGAGTTCATATTAGCGTTTCATAGTAACCATGTCACTATCTTGCACCGTTTCTGAGATATAGCGAGATATTGGTCGAACATTGCTGTTTGAACATACACCACTTCTATTTGGCGCCCCGTTAGGGTGATCCCGTTAGAATTTCACCTGGATTTTTGCACAAGAAAATAAAAACTAGTGTCCCTTGTGTATCGTGTGGCGTTGTTTTTGTGATCCTACGTTCAGCCATTTTGATACCGTGCATGCTCGTGACAGACAGACAGACGGACAAACGTACAGACATACATACGGACATACAGCGACAGCATATACCACGCTAGCATAGCGTCGCGCGGTAAACGTCGCCTAAAGATAGACAACTTTGACAGTTTTGGACACAAGGTAATTGAATTGTTTTTCACTGCTACAATAAAAACAAAATTCAATTGTCAACGTTGCTTCGCGATGGTCGCCTTGCTTAGCTTTTGTAATGACATGACGTAATATTTGTTGCACGCTATCGGTGACACGTACCAGTCCTCCGCCCCAGATTCCGGCTGAGATCCACGTGAACGTGAGAACGTTGGGAATGTCTGATCCGGGGGGTGTACTACATGATGTATCGAAGTCATCGCTATTGCAGTACGCTGTACGACTGTAGAGGAGGTCAGCGATGCCTAGGCCGGCCGTGACCAAGCCGACGAGGGCCAGTAGCACTCCGCCCGTCCTCAACCGCTGACCTACCAGAGCGACACATAAAAAATAACAGATAGAACTCAAAGAGTTACGACAAACTACACCATACCAGAGATAGCCAGTTGAAGAAAGCGTAATATATTAATTAATTAAATTGTTTACATCAGTTGTTGTAACCGTTAGTGTATACGAGAGATATGCAATCAGAAAGTACACGATAAAAAACAGTTTCTGTTATGATACTTTCAAGTTTCATGCGGTTAATTCACTATTGTTGTTCAAGCAGACTACGACATAAACTTAACTGGCATAAGTAAGTAAGTAGTTCTTTATTAAACACTGACGTGCGCAGAGTTTTACATATAGTTGAAATAAAACATATAAAACAAGTTAAAGAACGAATGTAGTTGAATAAAGTAGTGTCACAGTAACTAGCTAACGCGGTGCGGTAAGTACATTAACATACTGTCGATAAAAACCCCGAAGTTTTACAGTATACCAATAACAGTCTTCGTATAGCATTCTAACGAAAAAGTTAGAGTCCAATAGTATGGAAGAGACAGACGATAACTACAAAATGTTATATGCATTAAAAAATATAGGCCTTCATACGTGGAAAACGTTAGAGACAGCCTGTAGAAAACAATGTTTTGTAGTCGAATAAACATCACTTGCAAACTATGAGAAATTCAGAAAACAGTTGGTTGATTGATTGGATTTTACAACAAAGGAAACTGTCATGCTGCTTATAGTAAAAGAGAAAATAAAAATCATCAGAAACGCAGTCGACTAAATAGCAACTGTTTTTCTTTCTAATTAGGAGATATTAAAGATGACGGAGAAATATGATGTGACGTACTTTCCGGGCCGACTGGGCCACCGCCTTGGCCGCCGCCGAAAGGTCCACTAAACATCGTCGTCGATACACTCCACAAGTGTGAGGCTCGTCAACTGAAGTCAACAAACACATCAATATCGTATTAACAAGTAACCTAACTGTCGCAAACAGCGCGCGTCATCGTCAAGCAGCAAAGTGGAAGCGGCCCGCCGCTGCGAGAAAGTTCATTTTAAAAGGTTTGTGGTAGGTGCACAATAATCTTGAAGGTCACAAAAGGTCATCTGATATGGCGCTACTAGCGATATTTAGTACCCATCTCTTCTATCTTGCATCTTTTTTCCTCGATCTAGCCACGGGACTAACTGCAACGTTAACCTGTTGACTACCAGGTTACGATAGTTAAAACAAATCCTACCCCGTAGTTTCACTTCTTCTCCCGAACTGCCTTCACGGAATATTGCCTAGACCGTTTTGTGAGCTACTCAATCTTTGTTTTTGTGTGCGCTAGATTAAGCTGGCCATCTCGTCAGCTAACCTTAGATTTTGAGCGCACGTTTATCTACTGTATCGTATTGTATCGTATGATTGCGGACATCGAAATTGAAAACTGGTCATGTGACCCTGACCTCGCCCGTTTTAGGGGTAGTTTGTTATCCGCATGCTAGGATTTGATACATTCTACCTGTGTGCAAAATTTGACCATTAAACCCTTTCCAAAGATATCATTGTGACCCCAAACTTTAAAGTGGATCACGTGCTACCGGGTGTATTTATTTTGGTGAAATAAAGATAAAGAAATCGCTGAAGTGACCTTCAAGGTAAGGTCACTGACAGTCATTCGGGTTGGTGCTATTCGATAAAAAACATTTCATAATAGTTTTTCACTGTAACTGCGTTTGTATCATGTACCCGGTAATGTTTTCAAGTTACTACCACTTGTTTATCCAGCCCGGCCTGCCTCTAGCATGCGGATAGACTATAGGATATGCCGATGTTAGGCCTACTTTCTTTCTTTTTAACAGACTCCTTATAGACCAATTATCTCAGAATGTACTGGAATGATCTTCACAAAATTTTCAAGAGACGTACGCATATGGGTGGATATGAGCGTTCAAAGGACGTTGCTATAGTAACCGATTTTTGCGCGAATCAGCGAAAAATGGCATACTCCACCTTTATTCTGTGCCCTGGCAGTTCATAAGGGATGAAAAGATCGCAACAGTTATTAAGTATGCGTGCATTGACACCTCCGATGACCCATCTGGCGTCTACGTTTGACAAACTTTGGTGAACTTCTGTCTAGTAACCCTTGAGTTTTGCCGACTTCAGCTGGATGCCCTTTGCGGCCCAGACAATCATTGATGTAGGTCTCAACTGCCACCGAACCGATTTCAGGTCAAATTAACGTCGTTGGAGCCCTTGCCATCACGTCAGTACGGGGCTTCTGCCAAAGTCATCGTACTTTTCTGAGAGCAACGTATCCGATAGTACTTGTACGTGGCATTGAAGTAGGCTCATGAAAACCCATGTCATAAGTCACATGTCTCGCATGATACCTCGTCAGATTTCGTTATAACGATAGGTCATCAAGAAGGGATCGACTTTGATGTCTCTCTCGCTCCATTTTACACATTTTTTAAACTTTTTTCTCGTGGACATGCCCTCGTAGCCTTTAGTGGTGCTCCCCTTTCGGCGGTTGCATATTTGTAATTATTCGTAGGCCTACCCGTAATCGTACCACCAGCAAATCCTGAATCCGTCCCTGATTTTAATTGATATTCGAATTAGATGAAGTTAGTTTGCTCAAAGAATTACTACGTATATCCAAATCCAACGTGATTCCGCGGACGCAGATAAGTGCTATTTGCATTGCCACATCATGCTTCATCTATTACAGACCAGTAGCGTGGCATTTCCCGTTGAAAATCCCAAGAAACAAAGTTATTTTCATTAGTCTGCCTGCCGCTGATAACGGCGTAAAAGTACACGGTTATTTTCGTAGAATAACGACGACGTACCTATACAGCAAACTCGACGCTATTTGAGAATATACGATACGCGTTGAACGAATATCATAACGATGCGATGTTCAATCGTGTCGTGCAGTCTAAGAATACGCCCGACGATGTACGCCCAGTGGCCGATGCGCCTCCGTCGATACGGATCGCTGGACACACTGCGTACGACCGACCGGCACTGCTGTTCGAGGGCGTAGGCCGGTTTTACTATCTGAGAGAGAGAGAGAGAGAGAGTTTATTCGCCAAGTAAATCGCATAATAATACAATAATATACAGTCGGATGGCTGCCAGAGTATAGGCAATCGCCCATCAAAGCTGGCCGCCACTAACAATATGAAAATTAGATTCTAATACTGACAGAGAAAGAACAGGACAAAAAAACAAAGTAGCAGTGCACACCCAAAAACAACAATGAGTCACATTCTCTACTTATGCAAGACAAATTAAAATAAAGACTGCAGCAAACGACTTCTAAGTTTATATTTGAAGGATCGGAGTGATTGTATCTCTTTAAGTTCAGTAGGTAAGTTATTCCATAATTTGCTACCTTTATACTTTACAGCTCTTTTCCCCATCTCAGACTGGACAACATTAGTATGGAAATCCTCTTTTTGCCTTGTGTTATAATGATGTACTAATTTGTTTTCCTCTAGATAAGTAGAAAATACCGCAAGTAGTTTAGTCCTCTGGTGGACATACTTATGAATAAATACTAGAAGTTGATAATCTGAGATCCAGTATACGGGGTCTGGGGACGTAAAGTCTGGGAACGTAAGTCCCCCAGTGGGGTCGTGGGACAAAGCCCCGGTAGGGGGTCTGGGGAAGAAGTCTTCGAGAAACGGAAGCAAATATAGTATTTTTGCAGGAAAAACTGGGCTAGTCTGGCTCGTAATAATATCTCTTGAAAACGGCGGTTCATACACAGCGCCCCAAAGCAACCGTCACCGGGCTCTGATGCCTCGAACAATTAAACACGTTTTTCAGTTTGTGGTAGAAACTGTCCAGTGTCAAATGCGGCTGAAGGACGTGTGTGCGTGCCAGCAGACCGTTCCAGTCGCGGCCCGGCACCAGCGAATGCACGATCACCAAGGCGTGCACTTAGGATACGATAGGATACGGTAGATTTACGTGCGCTCAAAAGCTGACGAGATGGCCAGCTTAATCTAGCGCGCGGCACAGAAATGAAAAAATAAGGAAAAAACTAAAAACAAGTCAGTTGTTCAGTTGTACTTGTATTATTTTTTTACAGTTTAATGTTTACGCGGGTTACGCACCGTTTTATGCACAACTGCATTTGTAGTGCACTTTTAGTCACGTGGTTATTTTGTTCCTTATAATGGCTATTCGGCCACTTTGGCCGCAAAGTTGACCATTAAACTTGATTGTGAAACTTGATCGTGATTCCAGTGAAGCAACACGCCAACTGTTCGAGACAGTGTTGTTAAGCGAGCAGCAGCGTTTTGTACGGCCTGTAACCGCCGGAGGAAGATGCCGGAGAGTTGCAGTAGTACAAGCGCGACGAGATAAACGCGTAAACCACCATCTCGGCTGCGTCTACCGACAGGGATCGTAAAGCTCAGTACACACTACCTGTCATGACGGTCCGTGTTCACGGACGGGTAGGATTTGAGTCACGAATCGCGAGCTATACAAAAAGTCATTATAGGATCAACGGCCATATATGAAAGTGGGCCATCTCTGCACATACCCAACCAACCCGACGTATCGGATGCGAGACCAAAAACAACCTATCATGTGTTGAAGCTATCTTGACTCCGCCCAATCCAACCCACGGCCATAAATGCCAGTAATGAAAAACAGTACTGTAGCATTAATGCCATTAGTATGTCCCGCTATGATACTACAATAAAACATTATTATCATAAGTCACCGTCCGATCGCTGTGTAACAATTACATTCATTGATCATTCGCTTCTTGCGTTAGTTTTTGGCACAAAATCAGACCTAACCAGCCCACGAGGGAAAAAATGAAAAAAGACACAACCCGCAGTGTCACCTAGTGTTGTTTCCGTTCCGTGTGTGTCTAATTTTAAACGGAAACTCATCATCAATTTATTTAACAAAAGGAAACTGTACTTTTTATTTCATATGCCGTAACTTTGTATGACTGTTGCTGAGTCTTGCTCTTACAACAAGACATGCTTCTTCAGAGTCAGCTACTACTTTAGGCTACCACTTGTTGATGTTCTTTTTTGCATGTATGTTTAAATACAATGTAAAAATGGAAACTAGACATGCCGTAGGGGACCATTTGGCCGTGAGTTTTTGGCATTTATAATCAATGCGGAGTTATGATAGCCTGAACTCGCAAGACCTGGAAATTTTGTGAGCAATTTTTGCGTTTTTGTGGAAAAACGATTCCTCTCAAACTGTCGCTGCTGCACGGATCGCGCCCAAAATCTGCCAGGGCCAGCCCCCACACTTGGCTCACACTGTTCCAGATTTCATCATGACTGTTGTTAAGTCTTGCTCTTACAACAAGACATGCTTCTTCAGGGTTAGCTACTACTTTAGGCTACCACTTGATGTTCGTTTTTTGCATGTATGTTGAAATACGTCTGCTTTTTGTTCATTACTGTTGATGCCTGTAAAATTCAAATTATAAATTGATTAATTATCTGATTTAACTGGCCTGTACAGTGCGTGAAATTTTGTCAGATTCCAGTGAAGAAACACCAACTGTTCGAGACAGTGTTGTTATGTACAACAATGCTACTTCAGCCACAAAAAATGAAAGCAGGAAATCCTGCATATATAGCACGGCATATTCGGAACAATCCATCAGAAAGTGTACGCAATTTGCAAACCAAGGCCACCGAGAGTGTGCTAATCGTTCGCTTGTCAATTGCAGTTCACTTCGCAAAAACCTGTATTTAGCTTAGTGCAAACAGTAAAGTTGTATTGGTGTGCACATTGTCTGAGGCCTGGTGGTCTCCATGTTGCTAATAGATGTATGCATAATATGCAGTAGGCTACTGGAGACCTCATAATTTAGTATGCATTGCGACAAAATCTACAAAACTAATGCACCCGAGGACTGTTTATTTTGCGCTATATAAATGTACTCATTATTATTATTATCTTAAGCAATTTGCATCTTTGTGTTGGCTCTCGGTAACCGTGGTTCAAATCAGCAGGCAGCATCGTATCACAGAAACAAAACACATTCACGAAGATCGACAGAGTCGCCGTTAAATTATACAAACATACACAAAGAGGGTTCTGCTTTCAGTCACTAACATGCATGCACAACACTTGATTAGCATGTTAACACCAGCTGCAATAAACAAGCAACAACGTCCGCTCTAAGGTTTCGTCGCAGCACAATCAACAACGACGTTAAGTCCACTTATCCACGTTTGCCCTGTTACCTTCGCCATTGTTGGAGGGCGTACTATGTTCATCATCGTCCGTTTGTCTGTCTCTCTGTCTGCCAGCAAGATATCTCGAGAAGTTATGGTTGGATTTTTATTAGATTTGGTTAATAGGCAGACTACGGACAAGAAAAGATTGGTGAGTAACGTCTTTTGTGCATGTACTCTGATATACAATTTTGTGCATTTTTGCTTGTTTTGCCGGGACTTAAAACTCGTTATCGATCGTCAACAACAACGCTTACTTCTTTGCAGCTGCAAAGTTATGCAAATTAGCAATATGTACATATACACAAGACTCGTCAGTTAAACGCAAATTTATGATGACACCATGAATGGCGGAACCATCTTCGTCAGCGCAGGCCTAACGGAAAATTAGGGGAAACGAGGGCATTACGAGAGATTCGGAATTTAAAAATATGTATATGCAAATTGGTACAGTCGAAAGCTTAAATAGTTAATACTGAAATGCAATTTTGGAACGGCTTGAAGTTAGGGGTCGAACTGTTTATGTAAACTGGATCTGCTCACTCATCGTTATTATTAGAGTGTCAGTAATAATAATGTTATTATTAACAATAATACACGCACTCTTTTATCTCACTAGAATGACGTACATACGACATTGTAGGCGGGAGTAACTATAGCACGCCAGAAAATGAATTCATAACATTATCACAATAACGTCATTTGCAGCTTGTCGTCTTAGAGAATTTACCTGTAGCTCAATTACCTCGAGATAAGAAAGACCAAGAGTACACACAATGGGTGTTTGTTCACAATCTTTTTTCTCAGAATTTTGGAGGTCGACAAAATAAGTAGGGGCCTGTGCTCTCCGTAGGGGCCCCCGTAAGTCGTGAGCATTGATTATAGTATTGAGCACACGATGTATGGGGGACATCAAAACTCTAGAGTGTCATCAGATCAAAGAGTGCAATAGACAACAGGCGATGTCCAGCGGGCGGACGGGTGTGGAGAGGGGTCTCTCCTCCCCACTAAATGAAGAGGAAAATTGTCACCAATCCCAACAAGTCAACAGATGGTCAATTTGCAGTCAGTGTCGGGAAGATGGAACACTTCATGCCTAATTTATCTCCATTCTATCCCGTGAACTCATCGGATTTGCATCAGTCTCAGGAACGCTCTCTGGCTGAAGTCGGGTCCCTCCCAGCCGATACCCCGCCCTAGCGACGCTTCTGTCAGTGCTGTTGCGATTGTCGAACTGATTAATTCCCGCGGTAGTCTAATGGAAAGGAATCAATGAGGTCGTTTTGGAAGAACAAAAAAGCGCTGTCGGAAGACCGTCGAGTTCAGTGCGACAACTGCTACGAGTCGAGTAGCAGGTGCGTTTGCGAGCGCGTCGTGAGTAGGACTTCCCCAGCGAACTTCGTCTTCGGTTACGTTAGACCTAAATACACCGTTCTTTGACGAGGAAGACAACAAGAGTCAGTGCAGTCGACCACCGCAGCGTCTCTAATAGTATCCCCCGCCGTATCCACCT
>Ga0209780_1000433_pt1 | contig 21936 bp, 22 predicted proteins | sample WorMetexBAHAMAS2_FD_187384 | JGI IMG/M metagenome (GOLD analysis project Ga0209780, IMG submission 187384) | Marine gutless worms symbiont microbial communities from Max Planck institute for Marine Microbiology, Germany - Inanidrilus exumae... | ecosystem: Host-associated > Annelida > Digestive...
AAAAAACGTTCAATGTGTCATTTTTTTGTGATATTGTTTGAGTAGGAACGGCAGCCTTACAAATCCCTTGTGATATAAGTCTGCTTAACTTAATGGCATTGCATCTGAAGGTGGGCTATTGTGGAAATTAGCATGGAAATCATCTACTGGCTTGGAATTTCGTTTAAAATATCACCTTGACTATGGCATTTTGATGAGGTACGAACATGTTAATACATGGAAAGAAATTAACAGTTTACTCAACTATTTTTTTGCCAACGTAGAAATGGATTATTTTGGCATCTCTGCTAAGCTTTCTCTTTATCAATTTTACGAATGCAGAATTCCTATTCCGGAGAGGTGTGAACGCTTTCCATGATAAAAAAAACTGTAGCCATTATTATTCCAGTTTTAAATGAAGGGACAGCCATTGATAGACATCTCCCCATCATTTTTGAACACATTGAAGACATTAATGAAGTTAAATTGCGCGTTCTGCTTGTAGATGATGGTTCTACAGATAATACAGTCGAAAAGCTCAAAACTCTGTGTGAACGATATAACACGCTTAATTTTATTTGCCTAAATCGCAATTTTGGTAAGGAAGCCGCCATTCATGCCGGCTTGCAACAAAGCGATGATGATGCCGTCATCGTCATGGATAGTGATTTACAACATCCGCCTCAATTCATTGGAAAAATGATTGCTCTTTGGCAACAAGGTATTGATGTCGTCGAAGCCTATAAAGTTTATCGGGGTAAAGAGTCATATTTATCCCGTTTAATGGCACACAGCTTTTACGATTTATTTGGTATTCTATCGGGGATGAATATTAAAAATCATTCCGATTTCAAACTATTGGATCGCAAAGTGGTGGAGGCTTATTGTGCGATGCCAGAAAAAAAGCGTTTTTTTCGGGGTATCATTCATTGGCTAGGTTTTTCTTCAGCACAAATACCCTTTGAAGTTCCTGAACGTCAGCATGGTGTCACGACTTGGTCACGTTTTAAATTGCTCAAGTTTTCCTTCACTGCTCTCACGAGCTTTTCGACGGCTCCATTACAGATTATTACTTTCTTGGGCGTATTATGCTTTTTTATCAGTTTTATAATAGGTAGTCTCGCTTTGTACCATAAATATATGGGAAGCGCGGTGAGTGGATTTACAACCGTCATCTTGCTGATTCTTATTATTGGCAGTCTGTTAATGATAGCCCTTGGCGTGATTGGTATTTACATCGCGCATATTTATGATGAAGTCAAACGACGACCGGATTATTTAATTGATTGGAAAAGGAGCCGCCTTAACAAAACATAATCAACAACTTATATTATTCCTTTGTCATTTCGGTTTCGACGTAAGGAGAAAGATTGAGAACTCCTATTGTCGGGATGACAGAAAAAAAACTTGATCATCGAGTTAAAATAAAAAATGGCAAAAACCAAAAATATTTTATTTAAACTCTTAGTCATTATAAGCATTATTTCCATCTGGGTATGGTATTCCCATCCCATCTTTGAGTTAACTTTTAAAGATGATGATGCCCATATTATGCGAGTGGCATTGACTTATCCTTGGTACGCTTTTTTGACAGAACCTTTTGCTTATCAAGAGTTATCAACGGCTCATTATACGCCTTGGGTGTTATGGAGTTACCAATTTGATCTGTTTCTAGCAAAGGGTGTAAACCCGCAGGTTTTTTTTATACATCAATGGATTGCCGTCACTTTATTGATCTGTTTACTAAGTATATTAGCTTGGCGTATCTCAGCACAGGTGACGGCTGCTGTTATTGCGGTATTATTGCTAATCGTCAATCCTTCGCTATTTAATTTATTAACCGAAAACTATACACGGCACTATGTGGAAGGAGCAATTAGTATCAGTTTATCCATTTTGGCAGCCTTAGCATGGTTGGACACTCAAAAATGGAATTGGTGGTTTGTTTCCGTAGTTTGTTATGCTGTTAGTTTGCTGTGTAAAGAAATCTATTTAATTATTCCCATTCTATATTTCTGGTTACCACAGTTTCGCCAATCCTATAGCCTATTTCTAGCGTGGGCGGCTGTGGGCATAGCCTATTTATGGCTACGCAGTCTGATGCTCGGCACAGTCGGAGGGGGTATGCATGGCACCGATCCCTTCCTCTTACTATCTATTGTTCAGTCTGGCGTGCCTCAAGTCCTTGAATGGTTGATGCAAAATCATTTACCCCTCATCATCGCAGCCGGTTTAGCAGTGATTGTCACCGCACAACGATTAAAAATATTGATTTTTTTAGCCTTTAGCTTAATTTATCTATTGATACCAGCAGTATTTGCGCCGCATGTTTGGCGTGAAACAGCCTATCATGCTGATAGAATTTTTATAGTTTTGTATCTGTTTTTGGGCTTATTCGTAGCCATCAGATTTGCTAATCCTATTCGTTTTTATCGTCTGGGGAAATATGTTGGACTGATTAGCCTATTAGTTTGGGGCTACCGCACGGGATTGGATAATCAAACTTCCGTAAAAATGCAAACTCAATCTGCTAATCATTTGATTGCAAATGAGTTACTTAAAAATCCCCCCACTTATGATGCTGTAGTGGCAGCGCCAGATTTCAAATTGGGTGAATTACATTGGGTTATCCGCCATTTTCAAGGTTATAGTATTGATTTGCTGTTGACTGAAGAAGATATTTTGAATCAGTATCTTGCCGGAAAAAAGATTGGGCGGTTTGATACGACGTGTGGCTGCATTAAACTTATCACTGAAGCCCCCAAGCGATGCCAACGTTCGTTGCCTGATGAGCGATTTAAGAGTGCATTTGCATATCGTCAAGACGCTTCAATTTCTTGGTCGCTCACCTACTCTAAAATCGCTGGAGAGGCGGGTATCATTTTTTTAGATAGACACCTTGTTATACCGGTACCCTCTTTATCGGTACGGCTTGCTCGTCCAAGGCAAGGAGAGACTTATCGTTTTTATTTCATTGGTTCACAAGGAGAATGTTGGTTAGGAGCGATTAAAACCATAGATTTAGGAGATCGAAAATAGCCACAAGGATTGTTTGTTGTTTCGGGAATGAGCTCACGAATTCCTCCCGTAGGGACAATGCCATTAAGTTAAGAAAGAAATGATTTACAAACAAAAGCTTATCTCCTATGTTGGCTTAGCTTTTGCTGGAGCAGGTTTGCAATTTTGCTGGAGCAGGTTTGCAACCAATGCCATTAAGTTGCCGAGATTTGGAGGGGGTACAAAGCTTTAGCTTTGTACCCCCTCCAACGCACTTCCTTAACTTAATGGCATTGCCCGTAGGGAACGTCGCCGCAACTGTTTCGGGAATGATGCCACGAATTCCCGAAACAACTGAAACTGAATCTTGGACTCCCACTGAAATACTATCTATATTTTAACAGGAGACCCAAAACACAATGTATCAATTTCTGAGAAAAACTCTCTTTAACAAATACCTCTGGCTCATCTTCTTGCCCTTGCTCATTGGCTGGATAGTCTTAGCCACTCGCTTGGAGACGAGAACATACAACGCCATGTATAAGCAACTCAATTTAGTTAAGCAGATATGGGGCGGCAATCTCGCTCAGCCCATGCCCTCTGTGCGTTACAAGCGCTTTGGTTCAGATGTCTCAACCTTAAGCAAAGGAGAAATCCACGCAGCGGATATCTCTGTCACACTCAAAGTGGATTACCGCAAAAAGGGATTGGTTTATTATACCGGATATAATGCTGAATTTACGGGCAAGTACACGATCAAAAACCCCGAAAATGAAAATATCTACTTATCTTTCATATTTCCCTATCCAACCCAGCAAGGTGAAGGCGTATTACAAAACGTGAAATTGCTAGTCAATGGTAAAGAAGACACTGAAGACACAGAATATCAGCCCAATCTGACTTTGTGGACGGGACTACTTGCTCCCTCAGATTCGCTCGAAATGACGGTTAAATATGATGGCAGAGGGCTTAACCAATTTCAGTATGGTTTTGAACCCGGTAAACAGATTAACAATTTTACCATGAAACTTGATGTGCAAGGGGCAAAAGCTTTGGATTATGCAGAATCAACCATGCCACCCACCGAGTCGCCACAAGAAACGCCGCAAGGCAAAATCTTACTTTGGCAACTAGACAAAGCCCTGACTCAACTCAACATCGGTGTCATATTGCCAGACAAGCTCAACATTGAAAAACAGCTCTTTTTTATGACTTACCGAGCCCCCGCCTTCTTTTTATTATTTCTCATCTCCCTGATTGCCATTATTCGCCTGTTCGGGGAACAACTGAATTTTATCCAAATTGCCGTCACCAGTATCGCTTATTTTTTATTTTACCCATTATTTGCCTATCTGCTCATCTATTTGGGCGTGGTTTTCTCTTTTCTCATCTCGTTTGCTATCATTGGCTTGCTTATATTTAATTATATAAGAACCCTGCATGGCTTAAAAATGGCACTGACTGTAGTGACGGCTTGTATATTTTATCTGGGCATTACCTCATTAGCGGCATTATTGTCAACCTACACTGGATTGATCCTAACAATCGAAGGTGTCGTATTGATGGGAGTCATTATGCAAGTGCTATCACAGCATAAAGATTTAAAAATTGACAACTTTTTTGGATGGGATTCTAAGAAAACGGAGGAAAATCATCATGAAACGGCCACAAACTAAACCAAACTGTCATTTCGACCAGCGGGAGAAATCTATCGCCGCTCCAAGATTCCTCAAGTTCCCTACGGGACTCGGAGTGACAAAAGCTTGTCTCGACATCAGGAGAGATGCAAATTGTGCTCCTGCCAAGTTCTTTTGTAGGGTGGGCAGAGTGTTTTTTTTGCCCACCATCCCCGAAAGGTGGGCAACCAAAACACCTTGCCCACCCTACAATATTAAGCCAAAAATAGGGCGGGGCGTATGCGCCGCGCTCATGGCATCGCTGTTTTGTTGTGCGATTTGTCTTCAACCTGCGCCTGCGGGCCCCCCGATCCAACCCTCTGACATCGAGATTGCTGAGGGCGTAGATCCGTGGCGCGCGTTGCAAATCAAACAGGCAATTTCGAGCATGAGCGAGGGCACCTTTAGGCAGAAATTCGGACCGCGGATGGCCCTCGATCGGTCTATAGCCCAAGCAAAGATAAGGTCCGTTCCTCGTTCATCGCCCGACAATCCTGCGGCACCCGATCCCGAATACGCATCTTATGCCAGATACCAGCGTTTTCCTGATGTTTACAACATAACCTTGGAATCGGTGCCGCGCGCAGACCATATAGGTTCTCTTCACTCCATTCCATCTGGCGCATCAGACGCTGTTAGCGGCCAGCAGGAGGCGGTATTCCAGTTTTATAGGAATCCCAAAAATGTCTTGCAAGACGTGGCAAATACTGATAGCTACATAAGGGCAGGGGAAGTCGGCAGTAACGCTATATCTGTGAGAGTTACGCCCAGGACGCAGGCTGTCCTTGAAGGCGATAGGCTATCAGTCGGCGATTATGTTTCCATTAAGGGATATCTCGCTACATCCATGGACGCTCCCGGCCCCGACGGCACGCCCCGAAATCTGAAGTTAAGGGTGATATACGAGGGCCGCTCAGGTGCATACGAAACCATTCCAACTCCAGGCATGAGTAGCAGACTGACCTATCCCAGGAATACGATCTTCAGGGTTGAGGGCATGGCAAGCACAATGATGGAGGACATCGATGGCGATCTCACTTTGATGGACGAAACGTACATGTATTTAAGGGAATACGACCGTAATGAGCTGCTGTTGCCTGATATCCTCGAGGGTACGGGGACGACGGTCACGGTCAAGGACTTCCGAACAGGAACAGCTCGTCCCATAGACGAAGTTGAACCTACAAATTCGCTATTGGGCGGATGCTACTAATAGCCGCCAGACCGTCGTCTCGGCGCTGGAGGAGGCGGCAGACCACCTCCGGCATATTATTATATAATCGATTAATATTTGTTTCGTAAAATCTTTTTTTATCAAAGGTTAATTTTCGGTTGCCGGAGGGGCAAAACAGGGCCCGCGCCAGTTCCACGCTTTTTGCGCTAGCATTTCACCTTTCGTGTAAAGTCCAACCACGAGATCGTTATCTATTCAACAAATGCGGACGGAATTGGGTAAACTAGATACTCTGCTCGACTCAGAAGGTCAACTTATCATTACTTTGCACGGTCAACCCATCGCCCGTGTCTTGCCCATACGGGGCAAGCCTTCACACGCCGACTTACGAGCCAAAATGCCAAAACTTACCGCGCCGAGTGAACAATGGATTCGAGAAGATAGGGAGGAACGATAATGGCACTCGCCTATCTTGATACCAGCGCACTCGCCAAATGGTACATCAACGAGCCACGCGCCAATGAACTTAGCGCATGGATTCAAAAACCAGACAACCCAACCCGTCCTGCACCAGTTCCAAGAAAACGGAGGAAAATCATCATGAAACAACGGCATAAGCCATTACATCATTTCTTGATAATCATTGGCGTGCTATTTATCAGCTTACAGGTGCTTGCCGAAGAAACGTCTCGCGCCGAACTGGGAAAAGTCGTCTTATCTTGGGAAGAAATTAAAAAGATGCTTTCTGAAATTGATACGCTGAAACAAGACATTAAGCGTTTGAAAGATGAGCAAGCTAAAGCCAAAAAAGAGCCTTTGCCAGTCACCCACTCGATTACAGAGTCCCATTTTAGCGGCGAAGTTAAGGGGAAATCCGCCCAATTTTCGGCAAAATTTTCGGTGCAAATCTTGAAAGAGGGCTGGGTAAAAATCCCCTTTTTCCAAAATGATGTTGGGATTGAAACGATAACTATCAACAACGGTGAACAACAATTTGCACAATTTGTGCGAGAACCTCAAGGCTATTATTTAGTGGCGAAAGGCCCCAAAACTTTGACTCTTGAAGTCAGCTTTAGAGTGCCTATCCAAGTGAAAGAACTCACCTATAGCCTTTCATTTACCCCACCGCGTGCCGTGATTAATCACATTAGCTTGCGAATTCCTGAAAAGGGTGTCAATGTCGTCCAAATGACATCTCATAGTCAGCTTATTCAAGAAGATGAAGTCACCACGATTGAGAGCGTACTCAGTGAGCGTGATCCCCTCAAATTGAGCTGGAAAGTCGAAAAAGACAGTAGCATCAATCGAAAGAGCCAGGCAGTACTCCACTCCTTGGCTTCGGTGAATAAATCAGATATTTTTGTCTTGAGTAGCATTATACTGAAACACCTTACTTCACTTGATAAAGTCGCGTTTCGTTTACCATTAAACGTGGAAATTCTGAATGTCACCAGTTTGCACATTGAACAATGGTCAACAGAAAAATTGGCCGACGCGCAAGTGATCAAAATTGCGGGACAATCCGATCCGCGCACTGAGCTTAAAATTGATCTCTCATACCGACTACGGCTCTCCGCCCTACCGGCAGAACTTGCCATGCCCACCGTGGCGATTATAGGCACCGATAGCTTGGAAGGCTTTTTAGGCGTAGAAGCCGTTGGCAATATTGAAGTGAATTCCAAACAAGTCAAAAATGGGGTACTGATTCCTGCCAAAAATATCCCCAAACTTTTATGGCAAAAAGCATCAAATCCACTGCTTTACGGCTACCAATTTTATGGTAATAGCTTCAATCCATCAGTCAACATTAGGGGCTTTCAGGAAATTCAAACCGTCGTTGCCAATGTCGATCTGGTAGACGGTGTGACTCACCGAACCCTAGAAGGCAAAAGTATTACGAGACTTCTCTATTTCATCCGCAACAATGACCGACAATTTTTAACGCTAACTTTGCCGAAAAACTCACGCATCTGGCAAGCTTTTCTCAATGGCAAACCGGTCAAACCGGCTCAAAAGGACAGCGGAGAAATCCTGATTCCGATGAAAAAATCAAGCTCACAGGGCGGAGAACTAGAATCATTTTCCATTGAAATTGGCTACATTACCGAAGTCAATAAACTCACTCTCAAGGGAGATATCCAAAACCAATTGCCAGCGATTGATATTCCGATTAGCTATTTGCGCTGGACGCTGTATCTACCTGAATATTATGAATATTCAAAATTTGAGGGACTACTTAAACAAGTCAAGCAATTTTCAAAGACGGTTAAAAAGCATCAAACTCAGATAAACATTCCAACGCAAGGTCAACAATTTTTGTTTGAAAAACACTTGATAGTTGATGGCAGACCGTATGTGCGTGGGAAATATGGACAATTTTTGGGAGACGATATATTTTTATCCTTGCATTCTCAAAGGTTTGAGATTGGTGCGACAGATAAGGAGGAAGCTTATCAGTACAATCGGCGAGCCATGCCTAGCCAGCAAGTTACGCCTAATAGGTAGATTGTTAAAAATGAGTACAACTAATGTTCGACAACGAATAAAACCTCCAGTACTATCCATGAATGCTTATTCGTTGTTGAACATTAGATGTACTAACTACTACTACTCAGCAAGGCAATGCCATTAAGTTAAGGAAGTGCGTTGGAGTACAAAGCTTTAGCTTTGTACAAGCACAAAGAGCTAAAGCTTTGTACTCCAAGTCTCGGCAACTTAATGGCATTGGTTGCAAACCATTGCAGCAAAAGCTAAACATACGAGATAAACTGTTGTTTGTAAATAATTTATTTCTTAACTTAATGGCATTGACTCAGCAAGGGGATAGACGTTGATTGTCGCGTTGGTGAGTACAACTAATGTTAAACAACGAATAAAAGAATTATGGTATATGATTATGAATCAAGAAAAATTGCTACATGATGTAATTTCTTTGCCACAGTTTGCTCAACAAGAAGTAATTGACTTTATTGCTTTTATGAACTTGCGTTATGGTAATGTTTCTGAGAAAAACAATGAGAATTTACCTGATATAGAAACTGAACCATTTATTGGTATGTGGCGTAATCGAGATGATATGAACGATAGTAGGGATTGGGTACGAAATTTACGTATGAATGAATGGAGCTCATGTAGGGTGGATTAAGCGGAGCGTATCCACCTAAATATCACGATTAATCAGGTGGATACGCTATCGCTTAATCCACCCTACATCTATGGATTTTCCTTCGTCGGCAAAAGTTTTTGCTCCGCAAAAACTTTTGCCGACGAAACTTAATGGCATTGGGTTGCAAACCCCGTCCTGCCCATTTCGTTGTTGAACATTAGGTGTACTCACATCCACAACCCACTTTTTTTTACGAACACCCGCCGCCGATGTTGCTTTGGTAGACGTTTTCAGTTTTTTTTTGAATGTCGGTTTTGGTATATCGTCATACATCCTCGTCTTCCTCCTGTGTAAATATTAGGCTATAAAGTTGGCTGGCTATAAATTTTCTGTACCTGCCGCCATTCATCATAATGATGGGCGGCATTCCAAAGATTGTAGGTTTCTTGTAAACGCATCCATAATTCGGGACTGGTATCAAAAGCGCGTGATAATCGTAATGCCATATCTGGTGATATCGAGCTTTTTTCACGGATAATATTGGATAGTCTGGTCCGTGACACGCCCAAAGCCATGGCCACTTTGGAAATAGTCAGTCCCAATGGTTCAAGGTAGTGGCGTTTCAAAATACCGCCGGGATGTACTGGTTGCCTATTTCTGACTCGCATAATAATCCTAGTGATAATCTAAGTAGTTAACCTTAAAAGCATCGCCATTTTCAAAACGAAAAATCACTCGCCAGTTCCCTGATACTTTTGCCGCCCAAAACCCAGCCCATTTACCCGTAAGTGGATGTAACTTAGCACCCGGATAATCCATATCTTCAACAAGTAAAGCCGCATCAAGTCGGTCAAGAATATCAGCTAACTTTTTGGCATGTTTGGCTTGAATACCTTTTTTATTGCCGTCATAAAAAAAGTCTTCCAACCCTTTGTGTGAAAAACTTTTAATCATTGATTTAACTCAATTAACCGATGTTAGGCACTCAGCTTCTGTAGCTCAGTAACAAACCTCGGAGCCGGGGCTGAAGCCCCGCACCGCAAATACCACAGTCGCAAATCTCGGAGCCGAGGCTTTAGCCTCGGCAACTCCCAAGCAGCAAATCTCGGAGCCGAGGCTTTAGCCTCGGCAACTCCCACATTCTAATGTGTAAGCCGTCTTACTTACATCGAGAAAGGAACCGGGGCTAAAGCCCAATGCCGTTAAGTTAAGCCAAAATCCATAGATGTAGGGTGGATTAAGCGGAGCGTATCCACCCGATTAATATATAAATTCAGGTGGATACTACTCAGCAAGGAGATAGACGTTGACTGTCGCGCTGGTGAGTACAGCTAATGCTAGACAACGAATAAAACCTTCAGCACTCCTTATGAAATTAATGATTATTCGTTGTTGAACATTAGCTGTACTCAGCAACTTGGATAGAGCTTGATTGTCGCGCTGGTGAGTACAGCTAATGCTAGACAACGAACGAATAAAACCCCAGCACTAATGAATGATTATTCGTTGTTGAACATTAGCTGTACTCAGCAACTTGGATAGAGCTTGATTGTCGCGCTGGTGAGTACAGCTAATGCTAGACAACGAATAAAACCTTCAGCACTAATGAATGATTATTCGTTGTTGAACATTAGCTGTACTCAGCAACTTGGATAGAGCTTGATTGTCGAGCTGGTGAGTACAGCTAATGCTAGACAACGAATAACCCCCCAGCACTAATGAATGATTATTCGTTGTTGAACATTAGCTGTACTCACATCCACAACCCACTTTTGCAAGCCACTTCGTAACGTTTTTCCCAGTTGAAAGAAAAAACCTTAGAATAATAACATACTATTTATATGGAAATACTAAAAAAAAAATCGATCGCTGCGCGAGGCCAAAAACCCAAAAACCCAAAAACCAAAAAACCAAAAAACCCAAAAACCCAAAAGGCTAAAAGAGATAAAGAACAAAGGGTTATAGCCTGGAGACCCGAAAGCCGCTGAGCCCGTAGCGGTAGGGCGGCGTGTTCCAGTAGCGGAACGCCGAGCGCACGCACCACGCGAGGCTGGTCCACGAGCCGCCGCGAAGGGACAAACTGCTTGCAGTTGTAACACACTGTTTTTCTTTACCTTGATACGGTTTTTCATACTCAGAACAAGTCCATTCCCAAACATTCCCCGCTGTATCGTATAAACCAAAATGGTTGGCTTCAAAAGAACCTACTGGAGAAGTACGACCAAGCTTATAACCATAATTCGCCTTAGTTTCATCAATCTCATTACCCCACCAATACTTAGTATCCGTCCCAGCCCTAGCCGCATACTCCCACTCAGCCTCGGTAGGCAAACGATACTGCTTACCAGTTTGATCACTTAACCACTCAGCATAAGCTGTCGTATCTTCCCAAGAAACATTAATCACCGGACGACTACCACGTCCCCAACCTCGATCATTCGGCTTTTCCCTACCAGTAGCCTCAGCAAACTTATCATACTCATCAAACGTAACCTCATACATCCCCATAGCAAAGCCATCCACCCACACCTCATGCACCGGCTTCTCATCCGAATCGCCACCACCCTGAATATCGCCCATCCTAAAAGAACCAGCCGGAATCCAGACCATTTTTGGACCAAAACCGCTACCATCTAAAAAAGGATCGCGGAAAACATTTTGCTTATCACTGAATATCTCTGCCGCCCGCTCAGCAATCAATTCAGAAACAATTCTTTCTTCCTGCGTATCCTGCTCCTGCTCGATTGACGACGACAACGGATTAGCCACAGGACGATATTCTGGAGTCTTTACCCGATTATTATTCAACCAAATCGCCACAGCCGCCACTACAACCACAAATCCTACATAAAAAACCCCCAAAAATGACCCAGGTTTTTCCCTAACAGCCGACTGCGACTGTGGCTTCTGAACTGCCGCCCTAATCTCCTCCAACTTCCTCACCAACTGCCGCGCTGACTCGGGACGTTGTTCCGGAACTCTATTCAAACACTGGCACAACAACTGAAATAATGCCGGCGGAGCCCCCCTCAAACAGTCCGGATTCAAAGGCTGAGGAACTTCCCCCGTCATCAAGCGATACAAACTCCCCCCAAAAGCATACAAATCGCTTTTCGCACCTGGTTCACCATACTCCAAATGTCCCAACTGCTCAGGCGGCGCATAGTACAAAGTCCCTATTATCGTCTGCCCAAACTGCGTCTTACCCGTAGCACTACGCACGCCATCCCTCAAAGAACCCGCCACTCGTGCCAAACCAAAATCTATGATTTTCACCGAAATGCCGGTTTTGCTCCGCTTCAACAACAAATTTGCCGGCTTTAAATCCAAATGAAAAATCTGATTCTCATGCGCCAATTGCAAAGCCTTGGCGATTTCTATTCCAAGTTCGATACCCGTAGAAACATCCAACTTCCCATATTTTGCTATCCAAGCTTCGCCATCCAAAGCACCCTCGATATATTCGGCGACAAAATAAGGCTTTTCCTCCCGAATAGCGTCGGCATAATCCCAATGCAGCGGCTTAGGCACATAATCACCGGCAATGTCACGCATCAGAATCGCCTCTTTAAAAACTTGCTGACGTTCCCCCTTGCGCCCCTCCCAAAAACATTTCACCGCAACCAATTTATTATTCTCATCAACGTCACGGCACAAAAACACGCAACCCATGCCGCCGGCACCCAAAAGTTGTTTCATCGGATAACGACTAATATTATGTAAAGCATAACTTGAATCATTAGCTATAGCGGATTTTAAATCGGCTAAAGCATCAGAATAAGCCTGGCGCCGCAGTCGAATTTGAAACAAGTTAAAACTGGCTAAAGCCTTCTCCGCCGAATTGCGGGCACCGTCTCGTGCCTGGACAAACAATTTTTCCGCCTCAGCGATTTCGCCGCTTGAAGATACGACAGCGCCAGCCAAAATACTTAACTGATAATTCTGAACCGGCAAACGTTTTAATTTAGCCAGAGCCTGTTGAATCTCCGCCGAACTGCTGGGAGTGTGACGGGTAAATTCATCGCGGGGCTTGATTTGGGTTGATAAATCAAAACGCCGTTTAAAAGCTCTAAATTCCTCTAATAAGCTTTTAACATTATTATCAATATCTCCTAGCGAACCCACCGCTTCTAGCACTTGATCCACTTTGCTATCCAATAATCGCGTCCAATTGCTAAATTGATGCGAAAATTCCAGAAAAGCCTGATGGTTGCTTTGCCAATTGCTAACAGCGGATTGTAGGCGTTGGGGGACAGTATTAATAGTCTTTTGCAAGCCTTGCATTTGTTCCATCATTTGATGCGCCTGAGAAAAGTCGCCGGCATCTAGGGCTTGCTTAGCATCAGTTTTTTGCTGACTTAATTGTTGTTGTAGCTGTTTAAGAACTTGAACTTGAGAAGTTTTTAGTTCGTCTACCTTGACCAATAAATGTTCCCTTTGCAAAGTCTCCAAAGTGGTTTTAGCGCGAACATCGTTGTGGAGTAATTCGCGGAAAAAAAACAGGGTGGCTTTGCCTAATAAATCCTGGTGACGAAAAAAGGCTTCCAAAGTTTCATCCAAGCTGCATTGTGCTAAGATGAGATCGGTGATGGCTAATGCTCCGTCGTCCTTGATAAAGGCGGCTAATTCTGGCTCGGTAAAGCGACGGTTTTCAGCAGTGAAAATCGGAGGCTGTTGAACTAGCTGTTGAATTTGTTCAATAAATTGAACACGTAATTTTGGAGGAGAGAGTTGCTTAATAGACGCGAATGGCTGTAAATAATCCTGCTCAATTTGCGCCGCAAATTCGCGCGAAACTTTGGAATGGGTGAGGGTTTGTAGGAATTTTGTTTGTTCCTCTGGCTCAACCAGCCCGGCGCTGATGGCGGCGAGGGCGTAGTCGTAACTTTGTTGATAAGTTTTGGCTATTTCAAAGGCGGTGAAAGTGAATTTTTCTTTAAAGATAGTGACGGCTTTTTGGCTGGCTTTTTCGACTAGGATTTCTATAATAGGACCACCTAGTAGGGTGGTGATGCCGGCTTTGATGAGGGTGTTCAGGGACATTGGCAGGCAACCTTTGTTTGGAGTTTAAAGTTTTTTGTAGGGTGGGCAAAGCGTTTTTTTGCCCACCAGTGGGCAACTACAAGATTTCTTAACAACTTAATGGCATTGGTTTGCAACCTGCTTCGTAACTTTTTTCCCGATTCAAAGAAAAAACGTTACGGACGGGGTTGCAAACCCTGTCCGGCACAAAACCATGCTCTTTATCGCTTTTAAATAGCTTGGCTAACTACGCGGACTTACTTTCCCAATGCTTCGTAAAATTTCTTTTTTGTGACGCCTGCTTGTCTAGCCATTGAACTGATTAAAATGTGACTGAATGGGGCTTTGGGACAATCTACGGTCACTTTATAACGTCTTCCATTACTATCCTTTATCCATTGTTCATGTGATGTACCGCCACCTTGAGTAGCTCTTTTTTCAAAACCAAGATTTTTCAAAATGTTTTTGACTTGTTCGCAGGTGAGTGGGGGGTAGTGAGCACTCATATTCTAGCCTGATTATAAGGTGTTAAAGGTAACGGCTCCTTGAAAATACGACATAGCCCCGCTTTGGCGTGTATAACATAAAAATAATACTTGAGCCATTCAAGCAAAGGGGCTTTGCGAGAAAGTAATTGCTCGGCGTATTCCCTATCTTCTCCAACGAGCGCATCAAAAACATATTCTTTAATCATGCTTTCAAGCTTTGTCTTAGCTCCTTCAAAGGTAGAGGCTTGAGCGGCTAAATCAAAATCAATGCAAAAAGCGATCCATTGTCCTTCTTCATACCTTGCATAACATTTTAATATTAATTGAGTGGTTTTCATGGCAATTCTTCTTTGAAGGATGGTGATTATGGCTCAAGGCTAGTTTGGGTAGAAAATCTCCCATAGCCGGGTGGGCAACACTTCTGTCAAGGGAAGAAAAGCTGGTGGCAGATGGTAAATAAATGCACAGCTAACTACAACCGATTGTATAGCGATACGATACGGCGTTCCCAAAACCGTAATGTCATAAAAAATAATTCAGAAACTGGGCGTTTAGACAAAAGAACAATGGGGGAAGTGATATAAGTGACTGACACTTGAGCGATACAAGCCGCTAGCGCTCCAGTCAATAGTCGATCATCCACTAACATCACCGCCTCTGCAGCTTGCCCACTCAAACTGATAATTTTTTGCAAACCGTCAGGATAAGGTTTTTTTCTCACGTCGACAATGCAGCGCACTCCATGACGCTCAAAATAAGCAATGCGACTTTCTAAAGGTTTATTAGATAAAACAAAGACTTGTTTTGGACCAAAACTGTCGATACACGCCTGTAGCCAAGGCTCTAATTCTTCGGCAGGCTCTGGCTCGCCATGCGCCGCCAACACTCCGTCAAAGTCGAGGACTAAAACGGCAATTCCCTTAAGCTTGAGTGTGGAGATAGAAATTTGATCCAAACGTAATTGGCGGGGACTAGAATGGTAAATTTTCGCTAAGGCATGACGATAACGGTGCAACATGCGTAAGCTGAAATGGATACGTTTTAATAGTTGCAGCATAAACCTATTCCTAAATAGGACAATACCTACGAGGTGTTGGCAACAACGCAGGATATGTCCAGGATCGATCTCATTTAAACTGCAATTTCAGAAAACCACTTTGAGCCAAAAAAACCCCCCTCTTTTGCCTCCCAGTCATTTTCCACCATCATAAGTTTTAGGCGTTTTTTCATTTCAGATTCAGATAGCTTGCCTTTGCTGTGAGATTTGAAAATCGCCAAGGTATCTTCAAACTCTTTTTTGTCAACTTTGCCATCGTTGTGAGCAAAGGTTTCCAACATCTCCTTGGCGCGTTCTTCTGCATTCCGTTCGAGTACAAATCCCTTTTCCAAAGCTACTTGTCGGATGATAGCCTGGCATTCTTCTATCCCCAATCCATTGCTAATGCCCTCTTCGAGGATTTTCTTTTCCTCTTGACGATCAATGTATTGATCATCAAAAACCTGAAGCAGAATGTAATTAACAAACTGCTTTTTAACGTCTTCAGTTACCATAGTAGTTGAGTCTCCATAAAAACAAACCGCCCGAATGATGAGCAAAAAAATTAACAGACATAACAGCAATGTTACGTGAGCAGAGCAAAAAACCAATCAATTATATCTCCGAATACCACTTAGAGCCAAATAACCCTCCCTCTTTGGCTTTCAAACAGTTTTCCACCATAATCTTCTTGAGCCGTTTTTTTATTTCGGGTTCGGGCAATTTACCCTGACTGATTTTGTCAAACAGTGCAACAGCATCATAAAACTCCTTTTTATCAACCTTTCCATCATTAGCCGCCGCTTTTTCTAGCCAATATTTAGCCCGAACCTCTGCCTCTCTCTCAAGAACCCAACCCTTTTCTAAAGCCACTTGTTGAATGAGTGCTATACTCTCTTCTACGCTGATGCCATTTTTTATACCAACTTCAAGAATTCGCTTTTCTTCTTCACAATCAATGTATTGATCATCAAAAGCGTGAAGTGTGATAAATTCAACGAACTGAGCTTTTACCTGTTCTGAAATTGCCATCGTTTAAGCTCCTACCTAAAAACCAATCAAAAAACTACGTTTTGTTTTCCACACCAGAACTGAATGGAATATCACACTAGATGGAAGAAAACCACTTGCCGCCACCAAATAAGCCGCCTTCTTTTGCCTTCCAACCATTATCCAGTATCATTTTCTTTAAGCGCTTTTTAAGCTCAGATTCAGATATTTTTCCTTTGCAAACATCATTGAACATCGCCAAAGCATCCTCAAATTCGTCCTTACCAATCAAACCATCATCGAGAGCATATTGCCGAAGAATGTCTTTAACACTTTCTTCTACCTCCCTTTCAACCACCAAACCTTTTTCCGCAGCCACATGTTTTATGATGGATAATCCATCTTCTACGCGGATACCTCTTCTTATCCCCTCTTCGAGGATTTTCTTTTCTTCATGACGATCTATGTATTGATCGTCATAAACCATTAGCATAATGTATTCAATAAATTGTTGTCTAACCTTTTCGGAAAGCTCCATAGTCGCGGCTCCTTTACGAGTCTCAGTTCTCAATTTTGTTAAATGGGTGTAAGCATTATTTTATCTTTGTTCTGATTTGTTATACCAGTTTTTCAAACGAAAATGGGCGTACCGCTACTTCGTTTCACAATCATTTATACTCGAGTACCAGATCAAGCAATGCGAGAAACTGTTTTCGTTTTTAAAAGTTAATACACATCGGAAAACACCCTGTCAACTTGGATACCTCAGCTAAGGCAAAAACTTTCTAATAGTTCTTCAAATTAACGTATTCAGATTGCCCGTTGGCTTTGACCAAAACCCTGAATTTACCTTGTTTAACTCGGGTTGATAAATGTCTTCGGCTTTCATGGAGGCACCTGATGATATATATTTGTCTCTATATTGTCAATGTATCATGGTGTTTTTTGACTCTATCTTTACTCCGAATGATGATCTTTGCTAAAATGATCAAGTTATTCCAAAATACACGCTACGCAACAAATATAAATGAATATACACGAATATCAAGCAAAACAATTATTTACAGAATATGGTCTACCGGTGCCAGCGGGTCAGCCCGCTTGGAACGCTGAGGAGGCTAAACAACAAGCCCAAACATTAGGCGGTGAGGCTTGGATGGTCAAAGCCCAAGTCCATGCAGGCGGACGTGGCAAAGCGGGCGGCGTTCAACGCGCCCAGACTTTGGAACAAGTGGTAGATATTACTCACCATTTAATTGGGAGTCAATTGGTAACTCACCAAACCGGTGCCCGTGGACAACCCATACATTGTGTACTTATCGAAAATACCACGGCAATCAACAGTGAGCTTTACTTGAGTTTAGTGGTTGATCGCGCCGCCGAACGTATTGCCGTCATTGCCTCCCGTGCGGGTGGAATGGATATTGAACAGGTTGCTGCCGAAACCCCAGAAAAAATTATCAGCCGTACCGTCGATCCTTTGGTGGGCATTGCTGCCTATCAATGTCGTGAAATTGGCTTTGCTTTGGATTTAGACGCTAATCAGCGTAAACAATTGACTACGATCTTGTTTGGTTTATATCGTTTATTTGTGGACAAAGATCTTAGTTTAGTTGAAATTAATCCACTTATTATAACCGATCAAGGTAATTTATTAGCACTGGATGCTAAAATCAATCTCGATGATAATGCCCTTTATCGCCATAAGGATTTAGCCGCTTTATATGATCCAACGCAAGAAGATGAAAAGGAATATAAGGCGCGTGAGTTTGATCTCAACTATGTTGCTTTGGATGGTGATATTGCCTGTATGGTCAATGGTGCTGGATTGGCGATGGCAACTATGGACGTGATCAAAATGCAGGGCGGAGAGCCAGCCAATTTCCTTGATGTGGGCGGTGGCACAACGGCGGATAAAGTAACAGAGGCTTTTAAAATTATTTTGTCTGATCCAAAAGTCAAGGCTATTTTAGTCAATATTTTTGGTGGTATCGTCAGATGTGATCTGATTGCCGAAGGCGTGATTGATGCGATTAAACAAACCGGCACTCAATTGCCTGTTGTTGTCCGTTTGGAGGGAACTCACGTTGATAAGGGCAAAGCTTTGTTAAAAGAGAGTGGGCTCTCTGTTATAGCAGCCGACGATTTGAGTGGGGCGGCTCAAAAAGTGGTCCAGCTTGTAAAAGGGGAGTAATATTAGATGAGTATATTAATTGATGCAAACACTAAAGTCATTTGCCAAGGATTTACAGGCAAACAAGGGACTTTTCACTCAGAACAGAGCCTTGCCTATGGGACTAAATTAGTGGCTGGTGTCACACCAGGGCGCGGTGGACAAACTCACCTTGGTTTGCCCGTTTTTGACACCGTGCGCGGTGCCGTTGATGCCACTGGGGCGACAGCCACTATGATCTATGTGCCCCCGGCGTTTGCAGCAGATGCGATTTTGGAGGCGGCAGAGGGGGGGATAAAAGTTATCGCCTGTATCACTGAAGGCATTCCAGTCTTGGAGATGCTCAAAGTCAAAGCGGTGCTCACGGATCATTATTCGCAAGTCCGCTTGATTGGTCCCAATTGCCCCGGCATTATTACGCCTGGAGCCTGCAAAATGGGTATTATGCCTGCACCGATCCATAAATCGGGACGGATTGGCATCGTATCGCGTTCTGGCACTTTGACTTATGAGGCGGTGGCTCAAACCACATTAAATGGTTTGGGACAAAGTACATGTATTGGAATTGGCGGCGATCCGATTCATGGCATGAATTTCGTCGATTGTTTGGAATTGTTTCAAAAAGATTCTCAGACTGAGGGCATTGTTATTGTTGGCGAAATTGGTGGTACGGATGAAGAGGAGGCGGCGGATTATATTGAATCGTCTGTGACTAAACCAGTTGTCGCTTATATCGCAGGTGTCACAGCACCACCAGGTAAGCGCATGGGACATGCGGGGGCGATCATTAGCGGGGGCAAAGGCACGGCGGCTGAGAAATTTGCAGCACTAGAGGCGGCGGGGGTTACATTGGCACATTCTCCAGGCGATATAGGTATTCGTATTTTTGAACGGCTAAAACTCCTCTAAAAAATCCTATTTATTGAATAAATAGGATTTTTAAATTTACAAATCATTTATCTTTTTATCTTTTCTACATTTCATCCATAATATTAGGCTTTTTTTTGTGATAACATTTTAAAAAAATGCAAGCACAAGCACATATTTTAGTTGTAGAAGATGAAGCAGCCATACGCGAAATGCTGCAACTTCCCCTAAATAAGGCGGGTTTTGTCGTCGAAGAAGCTGGTGACGTTTATCAAGCAAAAAACTTGATTTTCAATCGCTCACCTGAACTGATTTTGCTTGACTGGATGTTGCCAGATATCAGTGGTATTGAGTTTGCGAGACAACTGAAAAAAGATTCTAAAACTCAAGAAATACCCATCATCATACTCACAGCGCGTGGTGAAGAAGAAGACAAAATTCGTGGATTTGAAGTGGGGGCTGATGATTATGTCACTAAACCCTTTTCGCCGCGTGAACTCATTGCTCGCGTCAAAGCAGTAATGCGTCGTGTATCAACGCACGACGAACAATTGCTTGCAAAAGATTTGAAACTCGATTCGACTAAGCATCGGGTGACGGTAGGTGATCATGAACTACGAATTGGTCCTACTGAATTTAGATTATTACAATTTTTTCTGCAACATCCAGGGCGAGCGTATAGCCGCGATCAGGTACTTGACCGAGTATGGGGAACCAATGTGTATATTGAAGAACGTACTGTTGATGTTCATATTCGCCGTTTGCGTAAAACCTTGGCACCATATGGCTATGATCGCTTCGTGCAAACCGTTCGCGGTGTTGGATATCGATTCTCGGTACAGGAATAATGTCTAAAGCTTGGATTCAAGAATTTGGGCGCTTGCTCGCTTTGATTGGGGGCATGTCATTTATTGGCTTTTTGACTGGACAAATTGTTTTATTTCTATTTGTCGCACTTTTGATTTATTTAGCTTGGCATTTATACAATCTGTATCGTTTGGATCGTTGGTTTACCCATAGCAAAACATTTGCTCCCCCAGAAGGCAGGGGTATTTGGGGCGAAGTCTTTTATCATTTTTATCACCTACAGCAGCGCAACCGCAAGCGTAAGCGTAAATTGAGTGCCATACTCAAACGCTTTAAAAAATCGACCGCTGCCATGCCCGATGCGGCTGTCGTACTCGGAAAAAATTATGAAATTGAATGGCTTAATCAAGCCGCCAATCGCTTACTAGGTTTACAGTCTCCACAAGATATAGGCAAACCCGTTATTAATTTCATACGCTCTCCCACCTTTTCTCAATATCTTGCTAATGATGATAAAAAAACTGCCATTGATTTAGTTTCTCCCACCGAGCCAAATCTTATATTAAGAATACACATCGTGCCTTATGCCGGTAATCAGCATCTATTATTAGCTCGAGATGTGACACAAATTCATCGTTTGGAGCAAATCCGCAGCGACTTTATCGCCAATGTGTCGCACGAACTTCGCACGCCATTAACGGTGGTTAACGGTTTTATTGAAACCATGCGTGGTGAGGATTGTCCTAAAAAATGGGAACGCCCCTTGCTGCTGATGGCTCAACAAACGGCGCGGATGTGTAACATTATTGAAGATTTATTACTTTTGTCGCGTTTAGAATCGGCACCAGAGGCGACGCAGCCTATTGTTGTCGCTGACATGCTCAAAACTATTTTTGAAGAAGCTCAGGTACTCAGTGGAGAGAAAAACCATCACATCACCTTAGAAGCGGATCAAAATTTGTCCATTAACGGAAATGCACAGGAATTGCGGAGTGCTTTTTCCAATTTGGTATTTAATGCAGTACGTTATACGCCAGCAGGTGGCTCTATTAAACTGCGCTGGTATCAAGATAAAAAGGGTAAACATTTTGAAGTCAGAGATACGGGCGAAGGCATAGCGCCAGAACATTTACCACGTTTAACGGAGCGTTTTTATCGGGTAGATGTGGGACGTTCGCGCAGCCAAGGGGGAACCGGATTGGGTTTGGCTATCGTTAAACATGTTCTCAATCGTCATCAGGGAGAATTGCGTATAGAAAGCACGGTGGGCAAAGGCAGTACTTTTTGGTGCGATTTTTCCTGAATAATCTAAAAATGAATAATCTAAAAATCCTATTTCTTAAAGAAATAGGATTTTTTTTAGAATTTGAGCTGGTGGGCAACAAAAACAAGTTGCCCACCCTACATAAAATCTAAAAATCCTATTTCTTAAAGAAATAGGATTTTTTTAGAATTTGAGCCTTGACTTAATGGCATTGACTTAACAACTGCAATGGGTATATTTGGGCTTGCAGGGTTTACTCTTACTTTAAAACGCCAAAACCACAAAATATGGTTTTAGTTATGTTTAAGGGGCAAGCTCCCTGGGGTGATAAAGCATCTATCACCTTTAATTATATAT
>Ga0209780_1000434_pt1 | contig 21930 bp, 6 predicted proteins | sample WorMetexBAHAMAS2_FD_187384 | JGI IMG/M metagenome (GOLD analysis project Ga0209780, IMG submission 187384) | Marine gutless worms symbiont microbial communities from Max Planck institute for Marine Microbiology, Germany - Inanidrilus exumae... | ecosystem: Host-associated > Annelida > Digestive...
TTCGTTAAGCAGTTCATCTCGACGTTGACTGAGAAGATCCTTGGCGTGATTGATAGACTCCAGTTCCAACTGCAATGATGCAGTTTCAGCTGATAGTCTGCTGGCATCATCTTGTAAACTGCTGCAGTAGGACTTCAGTGCATCCAGTTCACTAGTTAAAGATGTGTTGGCGATCTCAAGGGCAGAGTTGGCTGTGACAAGTTCCTGTGCCTCATTCATTGCTGCATTCAAAGCGTCATCGCTCGACTTAGTAGTACCGTCCAGTTGTTCCTGTAACTGTTTGAGATTCTGCAGTGCACTGTAATGCTCCTCCTGACAATGTTCCAGCTTCTTCTCAAGGACGAGTTTTTCTGTGGTGCTGCATTCAAGAGCAGCTTCCAGTTCAAGAATTTTCAAAGCCGATGGTTGAATGTCCGGGCACACAGTGAGCGAAATGTCAGCATCGTTGGTCATCATATCCTCAGGCACTATGTTTCCTGTTACAACGGAAATGGTCTCAGCATCAACCGAATTGTCTGGTATCTGCGCTGGGTCTTGCATCACTCTATCACATTCATCCTGCATCATTCTAGCTGCCTCAAGCTCTTCACATCTTCGACACAGCTCTCTCTTCTCTTCAGAAACTATCTCCAGCTGGATTCTGGCATTGCTCAGCTGTCCTTCAAGCTCATTGAACTGTACTTCTAACCATTTCATACTGCTGGCAACTTCACTACATTGCTGTTGAAGCTCTGCAGACTTCCGTTCTTCATTTTCTAAGCTAGCACAGAGTTCCATCTTCTCTAGCTGCAGAAGATCTAGTTCTAAATTCGACGATGCGGTAGCATCGTATACATTAGACGAGAGTCTTCCTGATGCATCAGGAGTTGTTTCAAGACTGCTGCACGTGGAGATCATCGTAAGAGAGTGCAATTTATCAGTATCTTGGCTGCTTAACCGGGGGACAATCAGCGATCTTCTGCTAGACTGTGTGCTCGTAGCATTAACCTGACTATGACATGATAAACCCAAAGCAGATGCATACACATTTTCTACACCAAAATCAGACGGCATAGCAGTTTCAACAATCGAAGCAGACGCTGACATCCCACTGGCAGCTGCCGTAGCAGCTACCGATGGTGCTTCTTCACACTTAGAAGCCTGATTTGAAGAAACTGCAGCAGAATCATCTGCATAGCAACTAGAAATCAAAGCTGTATCACTGAGCTGAGCAGGATTTGAAAGCATATTTTCTGTATGCGACTCACGTACTGCAAGTAGAGACATACAGTCATCACAGTTAACAATGCCTAGTTGATGCCGCAGGTTGGAATTTTCAACTTGAATGGCATGGTATCGTGACGACAAAGCCATCAACTGATGAGAGGCTTCCTGTGACTTGATGGCAGCATCTGGAGTCTGAAAATCAACATCAGCATCCTTCAGTGTCATCACCTCAGTCTCACTGCCCCTTTCTTCCAATTTCTTCACCAGCTCAAGCCGTTCCACTTCAAACCTGCGGCAAAGTTCATCTTTCTCGCCGAGCAACATTTCATACCGTATTTTGATTTCCGCAATTTCTGGTGATGGCATGGCAGACGTTGTGTGCACAAATGCACCATCCTCCTGCTGTTGTCTGTTTGTACTCACGTTTTCATTCTTAACTGCAGCCCTTCCGTTAGTCGCTGCCTGTTTCACGTTGCTAGACCCACATGATTTGATGTCTTGTTTAGCCACCATGAGATGTTCTCTGACTTTTTCCTTCTCACAAACTATAGTTTCGTACTTGCTTTTCATCGTTCTGAGATCACTTGCGGCAGCTGCATACTCACGTTTCAGTTTTTCAGTCCAAGCTTGGTTACGACGAAGCATCTCCTCATTCTGATTCGTAAGTCTTGTAACATCTCCAAGCACTGCAGCAGAGCTGATCACCTGAGATGAACTTGCCGACATTACCACATCTGCCTCGACTATACCAGCTCGTTTACGTTCTTTACTGTCAATGACATTTGACTTAGTCACTTGCATTTGTGAAGCAGTTGTGTCTGAATAGGTGAAACTGAAAGGCTTGCACAACTTCAGAATGTTTGGTGATGATGATGAATGAGGTTGCTTTTCCAATATGGAGCCACTAACATTTTTCACAGACGGGGTGTTATGACTGAAGTCATCTGCTGCTTTTCCACTTGACAACTTTGTTGGAATGCTGGTGGACCTTCTGGAAGTAACTGAAGATTTCTCTGTAGTATTCTTCTCCGATGAAGATACTAATTTCTGAGACTCTGGTTTGATGGCAACTGTTTCTATGGTACCAGACTGCTCAGATGTTGATACTTGTTGAGCGACACCTGGTGAATCAGCACCTAAATGTCTCCACCCTGATACTTCTGGATTCAGACAAGCTTCAGAGACAGCAGAGGTCTCATAATGAGCCTGTAATAAGATTGTATTATCAAATTCTTCAGAATGTAGGGAGTCACAAGACATTTTGCAACCTTCGTCTCTCAAATCCCCACACAAATTACTGCTATTTAAATTGCCACCTGCAACTAAATTATTAAGTTTTAAGTCATCGTTCATTGTATTACCTATAGCATCTTCACACTTATGTTCAAGTATTTCAGCAACTTCTAAATCAACATTATCACCTGGAAACTGAGAACACCGTTTGACCAAGTCATGGCCAACAATGCCCACCGGCGAAGCATTATAATCCATATTGCTAACAGTATTATTAGCAATCATACCATCACACACCACACCCTGTCTATCAGCAACAGAAATGTTAGTAACAACATGACCGTTATCAACACAACTGTGCAACGACTTATTAGAACTGGCATATGGTTTACTTACCACGTTTTCGTCTTCTTCGGAGAACACGAGAAGGCGGGACTGAAGATCGGCGACAATTTCACGGCTTTCTTCAGCCTCATGCCGTCGTTGCTCGGCAACCAGACTGCTCAGTTCAACACTTGTTTCCAGCATTCGGCACTTCTCAGCCAGCTCGGCACAGTGCCGACACGACGCCGACAAGTCCCCATCGCCAATGTCATCGTGGTGCTCAGCGCCAGTTCTGACGGCATCAAGCAGCTGTTTCAGTCTGCCATTCTGCTGCAAGCATTGCTCCTCCAGCTGCTGCAGTTTCTCCTCGTATTCATTCCGGTCCATCTGCCGCGCCTGCCGCAATCGCCGATTCTCTGCAATCAGGTCCCGGTAGTTGCCGCTTGTTGTGTCACTTGCATCTGCGGGTGTGGAGCCATCTGAGGCTAAAGCAGCTGTAGTTTCGTTGACGTCAGGCTGTTTTGGCTTGCCCGCTGCTTCTTGAAGAGAAGCAATGACCTCAGTAAGGCAACGATTGTGCTGCACTTCGTCAGAATACTGTGACCGCAAAACTGACAGTTCCACTTCCAGTGCATTACAGCGGTCTATCGCAGAGATATTGGAATCCGTTTCGCTACCTCCTGGACTTGAATGAATGCCTTGGACTACTTCGGATGGTTGCAATTTCACACTTTTCTCAGCTGCTCGGATATCAGCAACAGAATCTTCACACGAGCCGGTCTGAACCCCTTTCTCTTCACAATGCCGATCTGATGCGGAAAGTTTCCTAGCAGCTGTGTCAATCTGTTCCTTCACTTTTGACTGTAATACCAGTATGTCAGCAACGGGACTTACTGGTGACCGAAGGACTGGCGAAGGCGAAGGTGATTTACCGAGAGCAAAGTTAGCTTTCAACTCATTATTCTCGCGAACAGATGACGCCAGGCGGGCTTTCAACTGTTTATAATCTTTCTGCGTCTTATGTTTGTACGCAATAAAGTCAGCTTTCAGGCGTTCATATGCAGGCGAGTGGGACTCAGCAAAGCCCAAAGCACCCTCTGGACTTGGTACTGGTGAGACCAATGAACCATCTGGACTTGGTACTGGTGGGACCAATGCACCATCTGGACTTGGTACTGGTGAGACCAATGCACCATCTGGACTTGGTACAGGTGACTGGGCTCCATCATCGTGTGGGAATAATGGTGAAGACCTATCAGTTGGGTAGTCTGATGCATCGGTTCTTGTCTGTCCTGCCGCCCGCAAGAGTTTTTCATGGATGAAAGCACCTTCACATACGTCCTGCTTACGGCGCACGAGTTTCCTAACTATCCGCCGTTTCTGTATGCGTGTACAGTCCTGCTCACTGCCATCAGGTGAACGGGACGGTGAACGGGACGGTGAACGGTGCAAGGACCGCAGCACAACTTCCATAGCATCTGTTAACGGTAATATCTGTCGGTGGCGTGTATGGTCATGGCCAGAATGGAGGCGCCAGTCCTTGTCGGCGTCTGCCTGAGCATCACCGGACTCAGCCGAGCGCTTCTGTTTTTCTGCGGCTTCTTCATTCAAGCGCTCACATTCCGACCGCAGATGGACATTGTCCTCCTGTAGAGCCTCAAATTCATGACGCACTCGATCCAGTTCATTTAGTAACTGCTGACGACTGTTCCGTGCATCCTAAGTAACACAAATTTTTAACAATTTAAAAATCCAATAATCGGCTTGCACAAGAACCAGTACTTCATAATCGCCTTGATTTCACATTTAAGACTTCTGATTACATACCCGCACTTAAAGATGATATGCAATGATGTTTTGGTTCTTAAAGTAAATTGCCCATAGTATGTCTTTAATATAAGCAAATCTATCTGGATATTAAGAAACATCAAACAATTAGGAAATTTTAAAAAAAGCGCAAGAATGCGATTTGTTTACTATTGCAAGTGATGACGTCATAACAGGAAAACAAACAACGGAACAGGCTATTGGAGTGTTGAGTGAGATATTACACAACATATAGGCATAACGACATAGAAATAGGTACTTAAAACATAAAATGGTATAATAAATAACTTCTTATCTAATCTCAAATGCATAACAACGCAAACAAAACAAGCATATCCTGGCATGACGTCACACACGACGGAGACAGCCAAAGAATAACTATACCAAAAAGACCAATAAACTTGTACTTTTTTAGCATTTTACGGCGTAATTTATCAAAATTTGTTACACAGACGGGTTTATATTGCACTAAGCAGCTAGAAACTACTTTTAATCAATTTGGTAAAAAAATCGTTGCATATCATCTTTAAACTCTATTATAGCATGGAGACAGTCTACGAGGTGGTGGTTTGGCATAGTGGTAATGCATTGGTCTCGATCAACGACGTTAACCTATGCTGAGCCCGGTTAGTACTGGGATGGGTGACCATGCCCGGGTTCGACTCCTGGAGGCAGTACTTTATTTCGGTATGTAACCAACCACCCAGGTCGACTCAGCCTTCTACCCTCCGTGGGACGGTAAAATGAGTACCAGCCAAAGGGTGGTGATGCTCTGCGGCTAAGGAGTAAACGCAGGCATAGTGTAATTTGCAGGCAAAACTGTGTGATCCACGTCTGAGTGCATTAGGGCCTTCCTTTGGACATACAAATGCTTAAGAGCTTTCAGCTTCAAGGGGGTGCCCCCTAACTCCTTGTCCAGGGGCTCTACCCCTGGACCCTGCTGGCGGCTCCGCACCCAAACTCCATTATAGCCTTGTCCATGTCCCCTAGCATCTGCCCCTCACTAAAAAATTCCTATGGGCACCCATAATCATAATTACACTAACTACACATAAAACAGCCTAAGATCTGGTCCTGTTACTGCACTAGCAAATGTTAACAGTTTATATACAGTTTATATCTTGCAACTGGTTTGGTAAATGTAATCGAATATTCACATAACACAGAGATGGACAAATCTTTAAAAAAGAACCAGCGACTTACCTCGGCTTCTTTGTGGAGCATTTGAACAAGTTGTTCCAGCTTAGTTCGACTATCAGTGTCAACTAATGCATCATCCTCGTATACATCTGCAGCAGCATCTCCAGTAGACACCTTCATTCCTTGCGCAGACTTCAGCTGTTCACAGCAAAATGACGCCAAGTACAGATGTCCTGTGACTGCACTATGGCCTAGTACGGGCGACTGTTCACAGCTATACCATCTCGGCATGTAATCAGCCGCTCAGCCTCCTACCCTCAGTGGATGGAACAGAAGTACTGGCCAAGAAACAGAGGCAGTATTTTGGTTGGGAAGGTAACCGGCGAGGCAAGTTTGAATAGCTTAGCTTCATTCAGTTGAAAAATACAACGAAGGCCCCAAAATTTAAAAATGGGTCAAGTGACCCCAATCACCACTCAGCGGTAGTTTATTAGGATCTCAAGGTTAATCCTGATATAGCCTACATAAAATATAGCCTGCCTAAATGTAAAATTTTAAGACTATAGCTTCAGCCAGTACAAGATAAACACATATGCACTATTAAAGGTGAAATAAAGGTGCACTGTATTGAATGGTGATAATGCCAATGACTACAAGTGACCCTATGAAGGAAGACCTAAAATGTAAAAATAGGGGATAATTTGGGGTTAAAGGGGTCAGTCACAGTGATCGGCAATTCGACAGAGTGCATATGATCCTATTTGCCTTTCACAGAAAACTATGCGTCTATCATGTACAGTTTTCAAGATACAGCGAGTTATTTGTCCAAAGTTGCAGAGTTTTCCAGCCCACATGTATCTGGTTACCCCAATGGAATTTCACCAATGTCTTTGGTATCAGAAAACTATGACCCTAGGCTATCATGCAACATTGTATGAGCGAATATCTACTTAGTCGTTTTGACAGAACTTCATTTGTGATAGACAGATAGACAGAAACACAGGGCAATAGCATATACTATGCTAGGACAGCATCACACAGCAATAAAACAGTATTTGCAAAGCACCTTAACGTCCTAGGATACAGAGTCGCTGGACCTTACTACTATTGCAGTTATTACATCATATGATGGTTCATAATTCTATAATTCGTATATAGTGTGGTACAAGAAACACGTATTAAAAATTAACCAAGTATGGGATCGGCGGTCAACTCCTACTTACTGCCAACTTCAAAGTCACGTGCCACATAAACTAGGACAAAAATTAAAAATCCGGCCCCGATAAACTGTAGGTGTTGTGCCCTAATTTAAGAATCTGTGGTCATTTGCCAGCCTCCATTATAAATAGGGAGATAGCCTTTGAAAATGGCCAAATTTCCGACTTTCAGGGGCTCGTGACCTTGACCTTGGATCTGGTCATACTGCATACCGTCATGCATCAGTCATCAACCTCTACATACATACCAAATTTCATTGAAATCAAAGAAACTTTTTGTGGACAGACGGACGGACATTTGAGACCCACTTTATTAGGTCGACTCTAAGGAGTCGAACCTAAAAATTATCATAATATTATCAACATACGAACCTTCATAATTTCCTGCAGGAACTTGTCCTCAGTTTCTCTTCTGAAATTCTCTGCCTTCTTCTTAAATTCAGCATCGAGGTTTTCCTTACGTTTCCGATAGGTTTGTTCAAGTTCGGCTTCAACTTCCTTACGGACATGTGAAAGGCTGGTTTCATGAGACGCCTGCAGTCGAAACTCAAGTACCTTCATCTCAGTGAGATGCTGTTCCTCCATCTGCTGGCGGACTGTATTCAACTCCTCTACCAGCTGCTGATGAGCCTGCTGCTCTAGCTCGTTAATCTTCCGCAGCAGCTTTTCATTCTCTTCAGTCGACATCAGCAGCCGACTTTCTGGCGTAACAAATCTCTGGTGTTGTTCATCGAGATCCACACTGCCCGGCTCAACATTTTCTGATAAAGCCACAGTAGGAGGCAAAGATGCCTTCTGTTTTTGGTTCTCCTCTCGCAGTTGTTCAATTTCTCTCTTCAACTCTGCTAATTCATTTAATTTATCTGCTAAATCTGATTTTAACTGATCTCTTTGACCGATAACGTCTCTTACGTCATCAGTGCTATCACTCTCTGCTGACAGCACACTCTCAGCCACAAACGTTTCTGATGGCGAGGTTTCCAAAATCTTAGTACGCACACAGTTTTCTGCTGCAGAAAGTTGTCGATCGCAGTCTTCTTGCAAAGCCCTCAGTATTTCCAGATACTCAGTTTCAAGAGCTTCCATCTCTGAATGATGATGCTGTCTAGTCTCAGCCTCAATTTCAGCACGAATATGTGACTGAATCGTTTCAAAATCCGTCACGGTGCCAGCATCAACTCCGACATGCTTCTCTTTGAGCTGTTCAGTTAAAGAACCATTTTCTTGCATTAGTACGTCGCGAGCTTCTGCCAACTCCATACAGTCTGTTTGCAGTTTTTCCATTAGATGATCATGAGACAACTTCTGCTGCTCAAGTGCAAGCCGAAGACTGTTGATTTGACTGTACAGATCATTAACATTAATCTCCGACTCGTCGGTGATCACCTCTGCAATTGTCTGACATCCTATGGTATCAGTGGACACAAGTTTGGTAAAAGTACTACTGGGATAAACTGAAGCTGGACTAGTGTTTCTCTCTGGTGGACTACCCGGCAGAGTTTTCACTTCAGTTGCAAGAGAAACATATCTGTCGTCAGTCAAGAAAGTAGACATCGCTGCATCCTCGATGTCGGAAGACTCGAGCTTCGTGAAAGTTCTGCTGGCATGAACAGATGATTCACCGGCAGTAGTTTTCTCCGGAGTCGAAGAATCCAGCTCATCAAGACTAGTCTGCCACTCGTCGTGACCTTCGGTCGACTGAGTGCTCCAATCCTCAGCAAGTTCTTGCTGCAACTGGCGCACAGTGTCAGATTCAGATTCCTGCATGACTGCATTCAGACTGTCTTCAGCTGTCCGTTTCAACTGCTGGTAATCATGCTGCAAACTGTCGATCTCCTGGTGCAACTGAACAGTTTCATCTGACTTGACATTCCTGTCCGCTATTTGGTTTTCACACCGATTGGCATTAAGATTCTGATCGTCTGGTCCAACAGTGTCGTCATTAACAGCCAGTTTAACAACATCTTGTGAAGCAGCATCCAACTGCTCCTCATGCATAGGCTCGACGGGTTTTATTTCACGGTCATCAGCATCAGTACCAATCTGCTCAAGCTGTTCTTGCAGCAGCATGAGCTTACGAGACATTTCATCATTGGCGGCATGCAGAGCACTCCTCTCTTCTGCCAGCTCATCTCGTTCAGCCATCAGTGCTCGACAACGTCCTTCCATCTGTGATAATTTCTCCTGAGCAGTGTTTGCAACCATCTGGCAACTGCTCACCATGCTCCGCAGGTTTTCACACTCCGACTGAAGAGTCTCCATGCGCACTTCACTATCAGCACTCTCCAAATGCTCTTGTACAGACTGCTGCTGCATGAGTCGATCCTCAGCCTCCTTCAGTCCCTCGCACTTTAATGCAAGTTCTTTTTCAAGCAGTTCTAATTTACTACTGGCCATCTCAGCAATGGCAAGTCGGGATTTAAATTCAGTCATGGCTGCCTCATTTGCTGCAGTCTGTTCTTTAAATGCATCTCTCTCGGAATTAAAAGCGTTAGATAGGTTCTCTCTTTCCTTTTTCGATGCGGCTAATTCTTCTTGAGTCGTTGCTAGAGCTAACTGGAGGTCACGAACACAGTTGGTCTTCTCGATTGTCAGTTTATTTAATCTGTCAATCTCGCATTCTGCCTGATCACGACACCGAGTTAACTCAGCCTTGGTCTCAGTCAGTTCCAAGCTGGTTACGTCAAACTTGCTGTTCACATCTTCCATGTTCTTTCGCAGTGTTACAACTTCTGCGGCCAACTCCGTGAAACATTTATGCGCATCCTCGCGTTCTGCAGCAATAGAATCAATCTTTCTTGTTAGCATCGGAACCCTGTCAACCTCCGATTTCAGTGTGCTGTTCTCCTCCGTAATGGTAGACAAGTCTACTTCAAGGCGTTTAATCTTGGCCAGAAGCTCTTCTTCTGTACGTGTCCATTTTTCAAGTGCCAACTGCTCATTAGAGGTGAATGCATTTATCTTCTCAATGTACTCGGAAATCTGCTGCTTCAAAGAACCATTTTCTGAGAGCAGCAAGCCCTTGGTCTGTGTTAGCTCATGATGCTCTGACTGCAGAGACAAAGTCATCTGCTGCTGATCACTTAACTGGGATTCTACAGCACTTCTGGCTAATTCGTATGCATCACAACGTTCATTAAGGCAGCTATTCTCCTCTTTCAGACGACAGCATTCTTTCTGTAGGCAGTCTATATCAACAAGAGCTTTCTGTTGGTCCACAGCACTTTTCTGCAGCTCTGTTCGTTCAGTCTCAACCTCCTGAAACTGAATCATGAGAGTGTTTCTGTCTTCTAAAGAAGAATCCAACTGGGACTGTAATTCTTTGCAAGTTTTGCCAACATCTGCAAGCTTCTCTAGCAGTTCTGATTTCTCCATGGTGGCATTTTTCAGCTCAGTGTGAAGAGTTTCAAGCATGCTAGCGACATCTGAGCCAGTGCCAGCTGATAACTGCTGCAGGTCAAGTTCTGCTGACTCTAATTGAGCTGACAAACAGTCACGCTCAACGCCGATTGCGTGCCATTCTTCCGTAAGTTTCTGATTCGTTACTACCAACGTCTGTGCCGTTTCCTGTTGTTCATCATAGCGAGCCTCAAAACGATGAAGCTCTTCACGTGCACATACCAACTCATTTTCAAGGGCCTTAATCTTGTCATTAGCACTACCTACTGTCTCTCTGACACTCAACTCTGCCAGCAACAGCTTTTGTTTTATTTCATCTCTTTCCTCTTTCAAAGCACATGTTTCCATAAGCAATTCATCAATTTTTACTAGCAAACTGCAGTCAGCATTTTCGGCATCTGAAATATTAGCCTCGACTGCTGCATCAAAAGCTTCAGTGGTTGATTCTTCTGTTATATTCATCACGTCAGTGCTGACATCAGACACAGCAATAGACTGCCGACTGTGCAGACGAATATAAAATTCTTTGTGTTCAGTAGCTTTATCGCTCTTCATCTGTCCATCTTCTAATATGCTGATAGTTTCTTCACTGCTCTGGTGAGCAAAGTCTGTATTCGCTATTTCCAAAGCAGGCCGAGAGTCTATACCCATTACAGCAAAGTCTGCATCATCAATAATCTCAGGTTTCTTTGGAGGCATAAGCTCAACATCATCAGGCTTGGGACTGCTGTGCTCTAACTCAGAAAGTATGGCAGCATGTTGATCTCGCTCTTCAGTGACTGCTTCTAGCTTAGCCTTCAGCATCTGCAACCTCTGGTGCAGTGCCGACACATCTTCGTCCGAATGCTCTGGATCAAATTTAATATGCACATCACTAACGTGCATGTTGTATGTGCCAGAGAATGCTGACTCTTCGGTCATTGTATACTGTTCTCCTGTCAGAGGCTTGGCAGGGCTCAATGCACATGACACATCCACCCACTGGCGCTCACTGGCGCCAGCATCAATGAAGTCAGTACCAGCTTCTCCCACTGCCAATCCGGAAAACTTAGACTCCTTTGCAAACGTTCTATCTTCACCATGCAACAAATCTTCGACTTTCTTGCACTCAGGAACTGTCGGGTCAGAATTTTCCTGCTGCAGACGAAAGATTTCTGACTGAAGAAAGTCTACTTTACTGACAAGTGAAATTTCCGTGCTATCCTCACCATCACTACTGTTACCACCAATCGACTGCAGCCTATTCGTTATTTCATCGATGATTTTCTGCCGCTCTTCACACTTAGACCGCAGCTCTGCCAAGTCCTCTGACTTGACATTGTCCTCTGACTGAAGTGACTCGACCATTTCCTGCATTCTGACAAGCCTTTCCTTGAGCTCATTGACAGTCATGCTGTACTGACCAGCCACAGACTCTTTCTCTTCCAACAGATTAACTCGTACCACTTCCAGTTCACTGACACGACTCTGTAACCAAATGTTGCTCTTCATCAATTCATTTTCATCAACAGTGGCTTCATGCAGCTTCTGCAATTCTGTCTCTCCATGCTCCATGTCTGCCTCAACAGTAACTGAACCTGGAGTGGCTGGAAGCTGCGCCACAGCTCCCGACCAGCTCTGCATGCACCGCTCTTTTTCTTCCACCGCCGACTTTAAGGCATCTTGTAAGCCACCGATCTTACCGTAAAGTTCATCTCTTTCGTCCTTCACCTCTGCCAGCTGAGTATCAGTGGCAGCCTGCTTCTGAGCAAGTGACTCACATTCCAATCTAGAACTGTCCAGCTCATTTCTGAGCACTTCAACTGAGTGCTTTGTGGTTTCAGACAAATCAGCCTGACCTGCTTTCAGTTCAACACATTCCTGTACCACGTGGTCGAGGTCAGCAGTAAGCCTATCTCTCTCCATAGCCACAACACTCAGTCTTTCCTCCAACGTTCTCACCATGTCCATTAATTCATTTGGAGATTCAAGTTTTTCAGCATTTAAAGATGGATCCTCCCTGGACTGGTCATGCTCACTATCGTCAACTGCCTTTCTGAGAGCAAAGTCACCAGCTGCAGTACATTCCATTGTCTGCTGAGGTTTAACAGAACCAACCCGAAGGCCTTCAGGCATGAGCACATTCACAGAAGAGAGCTGCCCTTCTAGATCGGAAAGTTTAGCTCTCAACAATTCATTATCATGTCTCAGTGCAACAACTTCATCTGCCATCAGTTCTGACTCTTCACAAGCTTCTAATGTTACCGACTTTTCTGCACTAGTATCAAACTGAGCATCAAGGCCATCGTCATATGACATATCCAGAACATTATCAGCACCGGCAGCAACTGTCGTCAGTGCAATGAGCTGCTCTTTTTCACAGCCTAGCTTCTCAAGCATTCCAGCTAACAGTTCCTTCTCAGACTCCAGTTCTTTTACACGTACTTCAGCACTATTCTCACAGTGATCAACGTCCACCATCTCTGGAGAACTTAGCTCCAGGTGGATAATGTCAGCTTCGAACACCTGGGTGGGCTGTTGCTTTGTAACCAAGTAAGCCTTCAGCTGTTCCTTCTCCGCATTCAGTCTTTCCACCATGTTGGTTAGCAGCTCTTTTTCAGCCTGCACCGACTTTAGTTTCTCAACCACCGATTTCCTGCTCGTCGATGGAGTGTAGAAAATATGGCTGTCTCCAGAAGTATCAGCTGCACTTTCAGCATCCAGACTACCAGAACCATGTGGATAGTCCGGTGGTAGCGTGGCAACCTGACTTCTTAAAGCCTCTTTTTCTGACACCAGTGCCTCAACTTCAGAGCTCAGCTGTTCATTTTTTGAAGTAGCAATATCCAGTCGCTGTTGTAGCTCATCTTTCGTTTCTGTCAGGTCATTGATACGCAGCTGCAGAACCTGCAGTATATCAAGATCTTCATCCTCAGATTTACGCTTATCCGAGTGATGTGCACCACTTTCATATAGCCCAAGAGACTGCTTCAACTGAGCTAATTCTTGTCTAGACTGGTTCAGTTCTTCCTCAATCTGAACAGTGTGATCACTGTATGCCTTCTCTGATTCCAGCCGTGCCTGAGCGAGATCCTGCTCGAAATTTTCGTGCAAAGCAGAAATTCTTGCACTGTTTTCTTTGCTGATGTCGTGTATCACGGTTACATATTCCTGTTCCATGGACACCTTCTCGGCGGTAAGTTTTTCGAGTTGCGTCTGCAGTTCTGTGCACTGCTTCCGCACAGCACTCATCTCCTGGTGCTGTTCACGGGTCCACTCCTCGTTGCTGAATGACAATTCGTTAAACTGTGACTGATACTCGTCACGCACTTTTGCCATCTCGCTCAAGTGTGCAGCGTTCGACCGCTCCAGTTCGGCTGACACTATATCCACCTTTCGACTGAGCTGTTCCATGTCCTGACTGTAGGCAGTAATCTTCCTCTCATACATCTGCTGCTGTTCAGTATTCTCATGAGCTACCTTTTCCAAGCGTGCAAGCAATTCGGTGGCATTTGCCTCCAGCGTCTCATTCAGTCTGTCACGGTCTAGCGTCAAGGCCTCTATCTCCTGAGCAGCACAGTGCAACTGCTCGCAGAGATGCTCAATTTCCTTTGCCTGGTTTTCATACACAATTCGCTTAGGACTTACATCTTCATCCACACTTTCTAAAATTTCCGAGTGTACGACAACGGGCATTTCACGAACATTCTCGGGTGCAATTGAAGAAAATGGCACCTGTCCCCCAAGGATTATATTATGCTCCTGCACCAGAGCATCAATTCTTCTTAAAGCACTGCTGTGTTCTTCACGAACCTCTTCCAGTTCATGCTCATAGCTAGCACACTGCTGGTCCTTTTCGGCAATTACTTCCTCCATTCTGCTCAGTGTCATTGCTAAACTCCCCTTCAAACTGTTAATTTCTGCATCACGTTCTTTCAGTTCGTCATCTAGAGCAGCCGTGACATTTCCGGTTGCAGCAGCGGTGTGTATATGGTCGAGACGTAGCAGTTCGTCACGCAGGAGACAAATCTCGTACTCAAACTGCGACCGAACCTGTTCGCGTTCGCGGTCTACGCGCTTCAGGGTGATCAGCATTTCACGAAGACGAACGAGTTCCGCACACAGTGCAGAGTACTCCTGTTTCATTGTTGCTACCTCTTCAGCAGTCAACATCTCTTCTGCTTCTTCTGTGGACAAGTTCTGTCCTGCAGCACTATCAGTCTTCGCTGCTGAAGTCAGATTCACAGTAGCTTCTGAGTGTGAAGGGACCCTCACCACAGAGCTGGAGGTCACTGCATTAGATAATGAAGAGCTATGATCTCTCTCAAGTCGGAGTCTCTGCAACTCCTCGAACTCAGCACGCAGACTATCTACAAGTCTTGATGTGTCGGCGGCAGCTGTTACAGACGGCATGTTTGGAATAGAGCCTGTGCCAACGGAATAAAGACCGGCAGTAGAGTGGCTAATGGCACTGTTCTTCAGCTTCAACAGCTGGCTGCGTGTTTGCGCTAACTGTTCGCCGACTGACTGTCGTTCGGCATCAAGGTGGTTCACTTGGGCTGTCAGGCTATTTCGTTCGGACTCCAGTTTTTTTATCGTCTGCTGCAGTTCAATCCGGTCGCCGTAGACTGTCTGTAGTGACTGCATTGCTGAGTCCCGTTCACGCGTCACTTTCTCCAGCTGGACTGACAGATCCGCAACAACGGAGTCGACATCAGAGGCACCCATAACGGCAGCTGACGGAGTCGAAACAATTTCAGTTTTCAACGGCTTCGGTCCCGACTGATGCTGAAGCTGCTCAGTAATTGCACTGTTCTCCCTATTCACGAGCTCAAACTTCATCTGCAGCTCTTCAATCAACATCGTACTTTTCTGCTCACGGGATTTGTACTCATCAAGTGCTGCAGTCATCTTCATCTGCTCTGATTCCAACTGCTGTGCGTACTTGCTTGACAAATTTTTCACAGCATCGGCATTATCAACCTTCAGCTGTTCAATACGGTGCTCATAATCTTTCTTAACAGCTTCAAACTGTGACTGTGTCTCGTGCAAAGCATGCTGCAGTTCACTGTGTGTGCTTTTCGCTTCTGTGCCAGCTAACTCCATCGTATTTAGCTGTTCCTTGGCTAATGCTAGCTGGGTGGTAAGCTGAGCAATGTTACTTGCCGCCTTGGTTTCTAGCTGCTGTAACTGACCACTGTGCTCGCTATAAGTGGACAGGAGTTCCTGTCTCACGGCTTCTAGCTCTTGTTCAACTGTGTGGCTTCTCGCGATGCTCTGATCACGGTCTTCGCATGCATTCTTCAACAATGACCGCAGTTCGTCTATTTTCGCATGCAGAACGCTAGTTTGTTCAAAAATATTCTCCGCAACCTCCCTTTTGTATGCTTCCGCTTCAGAGGACGTTTCCACTGCCACAGACTGAGAAGACAAAGGTGAAGGCAGCGACAATGACAGCTGTGTGTTCAATTGTTCAACCTGAGCAGTCAGCTCCACAACATGCTGGCGCTGCTGCACGTTGTCGACAATGGCGTCGTTCAGTCTCTGGGTGATGTCGACGCTCGACACTCCTTGACGACTGAGCACCATGTACTGCTGCTGCCACAGACTCACCTGACTGGCACATCGAGAACGCTCCTCCTCACTCCGTGCCAAATCTCGCTGCAGCTGATCCACGGTGGCCGAGTGATGGTCCCTCATCTGTTCCTTCATGCGGCGTATGTCTTCTCCAAACATCTCTTCCAGTTCAGCGCGGAGTGCAAGGAGCTGTCTTTCAACGTCTGCCTCGTGTTCTTCCTTGCTGTAGGTGACTGTCTGAGGTGGATGGACGACACTGCGACGACCTGCTTCAACATCCGCCATCAAACGACCAACAACCTGCGCGCTTTCTGCTTCCCGTCTCCGCAACTCCTCGTTCTCTCTGTGCAGTCGTTCGACAGCAAGGCGAGCACTCTCACGTTCGATGATGGCTGACTCTCCATGAAGTTCACTCAACATCGAGCTGTGCTCGGCACGCTCGACGGCCAATGTTTCCTCGCACTGTCGGACCTTCTCACGCAGCTGCCGACTGTCCTCGTGTGCCACTGCGTAATCCCGTGTGGCAGCATCCAGACGGGCGGCTAGTTGCCGAGCATCCTCGTCACGTTGTCGCATGGTATCACGCAGCAATGAGAGTTCCGCATCCCTCTGATGAAGTACTTCCTGTAATGCAAGCACTTCATTCTTGGCATCAACCAATGCCTGTGCCGATGCAGTCTGCTCAGCCATCTGATTCTGCAGCCATTCACCAGCCTACCAGACAACACACAATAGATCACATCATCATACAGCTCCATATAATAGCTAATGAGGCGAGATTTGTATACCTCAAAGGCTAGAACCATTCAAACGAAAATCTTAATTTTTGAAATGTGGCCAAAATGGCCCATTATAAACCACTTACTTACCTACTTCCGTTTTAATGGAGATTTTCAAGTGAACCGAAGTTAGCAGATTCCCCCTTAGACCTCCTCATCCTCCTACAGTTATTCCAGAAGATAACCTCTGGGGGTAACTGGTAAGTCTTTTACAGGATGGATAGCCTTCCTATCACCCAAACTACACTGAGAAAGCACTGCAGGTGGTGCAAACTATAACCAAGCCAGCAGTATAATATTTCACACATTAAGCATTATAACCACTGTAAACAATACTAAAGCAATGCCACGTACACGTCTATTACGAAAATACACCAGCAATGGTGATGTGCTCTCTGCTGACGGCCATTTCAGTCCTTTCTGGTGATTAGACGATACAAATGACCATGACAAATGTCAGGGAGCCTATGACTTCCTACTCACATTTCGTAGTTAAGTAAACAGTAATAATAACAGCAAGTTTTCTAGAAAATTGCGACCAGCAGATTGAACAGCACTATCAGGGCTGTATCTCACTTAATTTTAAAGATAATGATACGTGTTTCGGGCTCAAGGATTTTTAGCCACTTCTGCTGGTCACATGACCATGCTGATTGGTGGGTTCTACTTCCTGCAATGTTTCCAAATGGCGTTCTATAATAACCATAGCTTGAAAATACACCGCTTTTGAGTGAAGGGCATGGGACAAACAGATGGGTCAGACAGATGGACAGCACCTTTGTTTAATTCCCCCTCTTTGGTGACAAAGACATAACAAATGGCATGCTTGTTAAGCATGTTAAGCCAGAGTCATGTCTGAAACAGAAAAGAAACCATAATCCATGAATTGAATTAACAAACCACTTCAACACAGCCAGTTAGTTAGTCAGTAAGTTGGAGCTTAACATCCCTTTTCAGCACAAATATGGCTCTATCAGAGACGAAAGGTCAAGGGTGAAGAGCTATCTCTACCCAGTAAAGGAAGGCCAGTGATATATTAACCTCAACCCTGGCCACCTTTTTGTTCAGCAGCCACCCAAAAGGGGAAAGGGATCGAGAGACTCATTTAAATTATTACGCTAGCGCCTACAACAGGGGGAGACAACTATCACACTGCGAGACAAAACTAAATCAAATACTACAAAAACAAGCATGCATCCTTAACTAAAAAATACACATAACATAAAATCAACACCAAAAATTAGCCCCATATGGGACTGACGGTTGACTCCTACTTACTGCCAACTTCAAAGTCACGTGACACAAAAACCAGGACAAAAATAAAAAATCCGGCCCAGATAAGCTTTAGGTATTGTGCCCTAATTTAGGAATCCGTGGTCATTTGCCAGAACCCATTATAAATGGGGGAAGAGATAGCCCTTGAAAATGGTCGAATTGCCGACTTTCAGGGGCTCGTGAACTTGACCTTGCATCAGGTCATGCTGCATACTGTCATGCATCACTCATGGACCTCTACCTGCATACCAAATTTCATTAATTGAAACAAAAAATCTTTTCGAGAATCACAACTGTCGTTACTGCCAACTTCAAAGTCATGTGACACAAAAACTAGGACAAAAATAAAAAATCTGGCCCAGATAAGCTTTAGGTATTGTGCCCTAATTTAAGAATCCATGGTCATTTGCCAGCCCGCATTATAAATGGGGGAGGAGCTAGCCTTCAAAAATGGTCGAATTTCCAACTTTCAAGGGCTCGTGACCTTGACCTTGGATCAGGTCATACAGCATACAGTCATGTATCACTCATCGACCTCTACCTACATACCAAATTTCATTGAGATCGGAATAAAAAATTTTTTCGAGAATCACAACCGTCGTTACTGCCAATTTCAAAGTCACGTGACACAAAAACTATGACAAAAATCAAAAATACGGCCATGGTAAGTTTTAGGTACTGTGTCCTATTTTAAAAATCAGGGGTCACTTGCCAGCCCCCATTATAAATGGGGGAGGACATAGCCTTTAAAAATTGCCGAATTGCGGACTTTCAAGGGCTAGTGACCATGACCCTGGATCGAGTTATACTGCATACCATCATGCATCACGCATCGACTTCTACCTACATACCAAATTTCATTGTAATCGAACAAACTTTTTGTGGACGGACGGGCGTACATACGGGCGGACGGACATTTGAGACCCACTAATGCTATGAGGTCGACTCAGAGTAGACCTAAAAACTAAAGCCACGTTTAGTCACCTTCTATGTCATCCGGTCTAGAAACGGAGTGGTACTACTCTGGTAGAATGGGAAGGAATGAAAAGGGATGGAGAAGCAAGAAAAGAGATAAAGTGAGTAAGAAAGGGAAAAGGGGAAAAGTAAGAGATACTACAAGATAGAGTAGAAGGTGGGGAAGTAAAGGGTTAAGAGGAATGTAGGGACTGCCCCGGGCCCACACGGGGCGACAAAGCCAGTTAATTGCAAAATGTAACTGTCATATCAGAAGATGACAGCGCACAAGATGCAACTGAAAATGAACAGGAAATGGTCAGAAAAATATCCATATTATAATCTTGGAGACTGACTTGCTTGAGTTGGCCCTGTAGTACTTGAACCTGCTCCACCAGCTGACCGGCCTGTGTCATGTACTCAGTCTGCAGCGAGTCGCGGTTTTCTGTCATCGTACGCAAGTTTGCAGATAACGTGCGAATGACGTCGTCACGACGTAGCAATGCCTGCTCAAATTCCTGCAGCTACAACAGACACAGACGTACATCATATGAATGGTCGTTCTCCAGGGGCGCTTGCATCAGCCAGCTGACTCCCCAGCTTTCTTCCTCTGTTTGTCTCTAAACAGAACCTTTGGAATAACTAGTGCAGATGTTTAAAAACAAAGAAGGGAACAAAAACACTAAACCAAACAACAGAATATCTCCCGGTGAACTCTCATATGGTGGTCACTTTCAAGAAATCACAAATTCCCCGAATTTCAGTAACATTCATAAGCAACAGATGCAAGAAAATGGCATCTCAAATCACGTTACTGTCGTTAACATTATAAGAGTGCCATTTCTTGCAGTGTGAGACCACTCTTCACTGTTTAAACACGCCTGTAACTGCAGACAACAACTTCACTCCACCAAACATTGTGTGACATCCGACTTTTACCACCACCTGGCCAATGTGACGAAACATAACATCGTACTTGATTCTGGCCTACTGGCCACATTATGTGAAAACATGATGTTATCCACAAACTGAAGTATCTAACATATTGCACTATCATCAGGGGAGGAATAAGCCACTGCCATAGGTAACGTACAGACAATTTGTTTTCAGGTATGACAGACATGACCTTAAAATAAACACTTTGCCAACCTACCAGGAGTGAAGTAAAAAGCAAGGTATTGACTATGACACATGTAATCAAGTGGCAACAATGTAAAGAACAAGAAGGCTCAGCTACCACAGAGGGACCGCACGATGCGCTATGTTAGTAAATTACTGTTATGCTTCACGAGCTATGGGAGATATAAAGGTTTTAAACAGCAAAAGTGACCTTCAAGGTCATTGGCGATGGTGCCATTCGATAGGCCACATACAATTTTCTGTTAGTCTTCCATTGCAACTACGTCTCTATCTTGCACCGTTTCCGAAATATTATCACTTATTTCCCAAAATTTAAAGAGGTCACGTGTCTTTGAACACATCCCTTTTGGGAGTAATACAGCATGCATGCACTCGTACTCCTCTGTATCAATCAGTACACAAAATTTGAAGCATCTAGCTTCACAAATTCAGCTTCACAAATTACAAAGATATGATTGGGGTAAATTTCTTTTAAAAAATTAGCCCCGTGCAGGACTGATGGTTGACTCTTCACAACTGACGTTTCTGCCAAGTTCAAAGTCACATGACACAAAAACTAGGACAAATATCAAAAATCTAGCAAGACAACTTTGGATATTGTGCCTTAGTTTACGAATAAGAGGTCAGATGCCAGCTCCCATTGTAAATGGCAGAGGAGAGAACTTTTCAAAATGGAAAGATTTCCAACTTTCAAGGGCTCATGATCTTGACCTTGGATCGGGTCATACTGCATACCATCGGGCATCACTCATCTACCTCGATCTACATGCCAAATTTCATTGAAACTCACTTTTTGTGGACGAACAGACGTACGTATGTACGGACGGACATTTGAGACCCACTTTATAAATCGACTTAAAAAAATCAACCTAAAAATGGGTCACGTGACTGACCACGCCCCTTTTAGGGGTGGTTGGTCACAGTAGGCTACGATTTGATACAGTCTACCTACATGCAAATTTCATGATTCTAGCTTCAGCTGTTCCAGAGATATCATTGGGGGCGTCAAAGTTTAAAGTGGGTCACATGACCCTGACAATGCCCCTTTTATGGGTGGTTTGTCACCTTTATGCTGGGACTTGACATAGCCTACATGCATGCAAAATTTCCACTCTAGCTGCAGCCGTTCCGTAGATAGGGTTGGTGCCCACCAAAATTTAAATGGTTTATGCAACCTCACTACGCCCCTTTCAGGGATGATTTGTCATTCACGGCTAGCACTTACTATGATAAACTTATCTAACAAATTTGAACTCTCTATCTCTATGCACAACAAAGATATAAAAGGTGATACAAAATATCAAAAATAGGGTGGTATGGGGGTAGTTAGAGGTCACTCAAGGTCACTGGAAATAGTGCAATTCGATAGAGCGCATACGGGTTCCTAGCAACGTTCCACAGTAACTATGACCCTATCTTGCAATGTTTGTGAGATATAGCGAGATATTGGTCAAAAATCGCTGATTTAAAGGTATCCCACCTCCAGTCTGATGTAGCAAGGCGTTAAAAAATTTTGAGAAATTTTTGCATTTTTAAACGATCCCTTACCATAAAATTTGCAAAATTCTATTCAGAACGTTTTCGTTGTGAAACCGATCGACGTGTTGTGTTAAAATTTCGTGAAGTTAGTTAGTTGGAGTTTAACGTCCCTTTCAGCACAAATATGGCTATATCAGAGACAAAGGTTCAAGAGTGAAGAGCTATCCCTACCCAGTGAAGGAAGGCCAGCGATATATTGACCTCAACACTGGCCGCCTTTTTGTTCAGCAGCCACCCCAAAGGGAAAGGGATCGAGAGGTTCATTTAAATTATTACGCCAGCGCCTACAACAGGGAAAGACAACTATCACACCGCAAGACTAAACTAAACCAAATACAACA
>Ga0209780_1000435_pt1 | contig 21906 bp, 15 predicted proteins | sample WorMetexBAHAMAS2_FD_187384 | JGI IMG/M metagenome (GOLD analysis project Ga0209780, IMG submission 187384) | Marine gutless worms symbiont microbial communities from Max Planck institute for Marine Microbiology, Germany - Inanidrilus exumae... | ecosystem: Host-associated > Annelida > Digestive...
ACAAAGACGGACACGTAGAACACAGTCTAAATATAGTAACTAATTCTGGACCGATGTTGTCTGATCAACATGATTGACAGCCGACTGGAAACGTGTGTAAAACATTGCCACATACACACAGTGGCGTCTCCCATCGCATGGGCGGTCCTGACAGTGCAGATTACTGTCTGTTGTGAATGGCACTTGTCAATCACATTCTATCCACTCGAGTACAGTTGTTTAGTCTATCCTCACAGTTACATGCACAGAGGAACACGGGGTCAGGCTTATCTATACAGTAGGAGAACATTTATGATGAGTGATCATATGGCTGGATTAGTGGCAACTTGTTATGATGCTGCATTCTCCCTTGGTCTACCTCTTTCCCGGCACCCTGTACATTTCTTACCTACATACTGGCTATGTTACTGCCACCTAAACCAGCGCACAGCGTATTTTAGCTTAAGTGGACTCACCACCCATGCAAATGAGCTACAAGATCGCGGGAGTTACTTAATCAAAGTTCATCAAATTTGTAGCTGTAGTATTCTTTTCATCGACAGCGTTAACGCAACAATCCGCATTGCGATCCGTCCACCTGTTAAAGTAACGTCGGTAAAACATAATTCTGCCGCCGGCATTGCGTTGCCCTGCTGAGAATTTTATGTTTCCACAGTCACGCAGATACACATCTTTGGACTTGTTAGTTGTCTTACTTGACTTGTTGGTTGGTTAGGTTCTTAGTGAGGTTGCTCAAAAAGTCATGAAAGCGTTTTTGTGAAATTTTTGGAAGGGGTGGCCCAGTTAGGATGGTAAAGTTCGTTTGATTCTTGCGGTAAACTGGATCCTGGAACCGAGATATTTCTTAAAATGACATCAGAAACATAGCCAGCAGCTATGACACGTAGCAAATGCAGATAAAATAAATTTGCTGCTTTACTTTACTTGTGAGGTGATTGTTGTTATTCTGTGTATGGTTTCAGTATCAGTGGAAGAAGCTGCAACCATAGCCGAGTGTCCAGTCTGTTTACAATCGTGTTCCTATCCAGTGCAACTGCCGTGTTCACACGTCTTCTGCTTCCTGTGTGTGAAAGGTGTTGCCGGCCGCAATCGACGCTGTGCTCTGTGCCGTGCCGAGATTCCTCAGGACTTTCTCCGTCGGCCTGTGCTAGTTGGAAGAGATGCAGTCGCTCTCTCTGCCACAGCTTCAGCTGATAGACAGCACTTAAATGGTGGTAGGTTTTTATCTATGAAATATAGCCAGTGATTCCAATAGTTGACTGTATTGTGTGGCTTGTTCTACGGAACTATGAAAGTGTATTTAGTGTCATAGTCGTAGAAAACATAGATAACTAGGTTTATGAGTGGCAATAAACTTTGCACTTTGCAGAATTGTGGATACACTGATGGTCTTGAATCTTGATATGACTGAATAGAATGGTTTCACACTGTTGGTTGGATGACTGGAATAACATTTGGCCTGTTGTAAACCTGCTCCAGTGATTGTCGAAGGTTATCATTTGAGCACTGGGTCGAACCTGGAGTGACTCTGGAGAAGTGTCAAGTTAACTGCAAGTTAACTGCAGTATTTTTATGCTATCTGCAATTAAACACCATTGTTTTAAATGTACTGTTTTGTTGGTTATTATGCCTTCACGGTCACCACCCAACAGCACCGGCAAATGCATTATGTCTTTAGGTTGTCCCGTTTGTCTGGTCAGATATTGTTACCACAATATGTCGCGAATGGCTTGAACAGTTTTTATAATAAAACTGACTGGGAATATTTACTAGCCCCTACTGATGACCTGATTAGATTCTGGAGGTCAAAGGTCAAAGTCACATCAGGCCATCAAGGTCAAATCTTGTGAACACCACATCTCATGAACTACTTGAGCAGTTTGAAACTTGCCAGGAATAACCACTAGCCCCGACTGATGACGCGGTTAGATGTTGGAGGTCAAAAGTTAAAGGTTAAACCTTGGTTCAAGTATCTGGTGGCAATGTCATCCACATCGATGCTGGAGCATTGAAGTCCATCATCTATTTATAGCACTGTTATAGCATTAAAAGTTACTGTAGCAGTAAGTCTGTATTACACCTTAGCTTGTGTTGGGTCACATCAAAGTGCGTAGTTCATGTGCCCTTCCCCAAAGTAATTATGTTTAAGAAATGTCATTACTCTACAAGATGCAGAATATTACAAGTGCATATAGCACACCTGTTGACCTGTAATGGTCAGTCTGTCCTGTTTTCAACAGGATGGTCTGGTAACATTGGTTGCATGTTTAGACGGTGTAAAGATCATCAGTCGTGTAACGTTAACGGAGAATATTGTTTTGTTGACAGAACAAACGTTTCGCTGGTATTATGAAGGAGTTGGGGGCTGGTGGGAGTACGATGAAAGGACGTGTGTTGAAATAGAGAAGTACCACCAAAATCATCATGACAATGTTCCTGATGCATTTGAGCTGCTCATAGCTGGCTTCATCTACGTCATCGATCTCGAAAACCAAGTCCAGTATCGTCGGGGATATCCGGCCAGACGACGACGGATTAAAAGAGATTTGGCTGGTATTCCTGACTGCAAGGTTGGTGACTTGCTATTAGTATAACATCAAAAATTTAGTGCTTCTCAGTTATGCGTATGAGGCTGCCTGCCAGACATCATGATCTCATTCTCAAAATTGAGAATTTGTACTCGGTGCCAAGGCATATATTTGATGCAGTGTCACAATACTTAATCTAGCAGAGTGAAAATATGCATCAGCAGTATTGTGCATGTGTATGATTATGCGCCAGGCTTTAGTGAGGTATCTGTAGCTGTTAAAAACAAAATTTCAATAATCTTAACTGCAGTTGAAACAAAAACTTCAGCTTATATTTTAAGGTATGCAATTTGCAGTATTTTCTAGTCATTATGGGGACCTGATGGCATGAATTTGATTTCAATTGGCTTGTTGCTTTATGCAAACTATGAGAAAGAATATTAATCATGATTGAAACTGCCAGAATGGAGCTAAATGGTACGATGGGTGACTGGTAACAGTAGACCATACGATACAGTTAAACAGATCTGAAATGAATGTGGATATGTGGGTTTACTTTGAAAGAACTAACAGTGCAGAGCTCGGAAAACTGATGGGGCTTGATCCAGTCAGTTTGGTGACCAGGAATGGTTGACTGAGATGGCTTGGACGTATGGAATGTAGTGATGACATTGATTGGTTTGAACGCTGTCCAGTAATGAACGAAGAATGATTCAGTAAAGGATGCCCATCCAAAGAAGACATAGTGGAATGGTGCTGAAGGGGGTGTGAAAAGTTTTGATCTGCCCTGAGATGTTGCACATTTTTGGAACATTCGGCAAAAAATCAAAGGGCTAATAAGATGGGCCATGTCTAGGGCCAACACTCAGAGCACCAGTGGTTGCTGAGGCACAGAGCTGGTCAAGGCCTGCATGCAGTATTTAACCATCAATCTGTGCATGAAGTTGCACACGTTTGATGCCGTGGACTGCAGGGTTTTGGGCTGCAAGCCAGACTCAAGAGCAGAGACAGAAAAATCACTAACTATATACTACCGTGTGTTTGTGCTAAATGTGTTGAAACAGATGCCAAAACTGTGGTATGTACTCAGTTGTTAACATGTAGGTCATTGTTACCATGTGCATGGTGTATGCTGTAGGGGGTGGCAGGTCTCGTTTGTCGGAAGAAGCGGTCAGAACGTTGTGACGGTGATGGTACGGCAGCTGCTGCTGGCAGTGCTGCCGTGGCGTCGTCAGCACAGTCTGTGCCGGCCTCCAGTAGTAGTCCTCTACCCACTGTTCACTCGGCGGACTTGTCTGGTGCTTCATCGTCTGTGGTCGCTGACCAGTTGGCTCAACAGCAGCTTGATGCAGTCACTGAACGGCTGGCCGATCTGGAGTTATCTGGTGGTCTTCGCCAGCGTCGACGTAATGTACAGGTTCAGGACATGCAAGACACTATGCCGAGCCATGCCCAACATCAGCATGCTGGCGACCAAGATGCGCATAGTTACTGAGACTGCATATGTCAGTTTGTAGTCACAGCAGATTCATTCAGCTATCTGTTACTGCTGGTGACTTTCAGACAACAGGATATGTATGCAGCAACCACAGGGCATTGATGCGACATACACAGAATGCTTCAAATAGTACCTACCATGTGGCACAAAACCGGGCCATTGGCCACTTGTGTAAAAACATTTCATGAGATAATGTATCAACACGTTCAGCATCGGGTGAAATCTTTACTTTGTTACAAATTCACTGCTGAATCTTGTGGTGACAGAATTTCTAAAATAGTTGCCATTTGACGAATTTATGGCCAAGAGTATAGTGGCGCCTTTTTGGCTCACGTTGGCCAAATGCCGAGTTTTCTGTACCATCCTGTATTCACCTGACAAATTTTTGCATGGTACATGCAGTCGTTTTAATAGGCATTTTCTAGGTTCGGGTGTATCGTCTACTACTGTCTGAAGCTGATTGAATTATCATGATGAAGTGGAGAGGGCCAGTACATCCTGTATTTTCACCACGCATGACAGTGAGTTGTAACATTAGTGGCTGGCTAGCCTAGTATATAATGAATGTACATAACACAGACTTATATACCTTTAATTTGCTGGCACCCTTATTGAGGTACTATATGCATGCTTGGCTTGCTATTGCTGCAAAAACTGATATTATTAAATGAACTGGTCATTGTGTCACTAATGTGATGCTAGATTTATTGTACGTACCTGCACTTGGTATAGTGAGAGCATAAAACTATTATATTTTACAAACGGTTTTTATTTCTTTTTAGGTCGACTCCTCCGAGTTGACCTAATAAAGTGGGTCTCAAATGTCCATCCGTACGTTCGTCCGTCCGTCCACAAAAAGTTTCTTCGATTTCAACGAAATTTTTGTATGTACGTAGAGGTCGACGAGTGATGCATGACGGTATGCAGTATGACCCGATTCAAGGTCAAGGTCACGAGCCCTTGAAAGTCGGCCATTTTCAAAGGCTATCTCTTCCCCCATTTATAATGGGGGCTGGCAAATGACCACGAATTCCTAAATTACGGGGGCAATACCTAAAGCTTGTCAGGGCCGGATTTTTGATTTTTGTCCTAGTTTTTGTGTCACGTGACTTTGAAGTTGGCAGTAAGTAGGAGTCGACTGCCAGTCCCGTACGTGCTAATTTATTTATTTACAGCACTTTCTCTGACTTTATTAGCAAGTATTATTTAAACTTATCCACATGGTCCATACCAACAATTGCATAAACTGAGCTTATCCAACCGTGATAGCTGCAGGAACAATACCAGGCCTTTGTGCTCGACTATTGTACACATTACAAATTTGTATTCACCATGTAAGAATGCATGCAGTTTGGCTTAACGGTAGGTGGCAGGATGATGTTGAACGTACAAAAGGATTGGTGGGGTTTTAGGGGAAAAGGACAGCTAATCCCTCTGCACCAGCTATGAAGTATGGGAGTGCCATAAGCTACATCAGCGGACATGGTTTTTGTGCATTCTAAGTACTCAGATGCATTATGGAAGCTCCTGGCACTCTGATTCTTTAGTATGTTTCCATCATGTAACAGCTAATGTTAATATGGCTTCTGAATGTCAAATTGTGGTCAGCGTTTGCTTATCACTGGCAGCTACATGGCATGCACCCCTTTGTAGTCAGTATTACACCTTCCACTATTTCCACCAGCTCACTGCAGTTCCTTCTTTTCCCCTTGCAGCCTCACCCTTCTTTGTCCTTAAACTCTGCCGGCTGACTGGAGGGTCTGCAGTGGGAGAGAATTGCAAGCTGCAAGTCTTAGTGGCAGTGGCACTGCTGGAACCCCAGCTGCCATGATATACAAGAATTTGGTATACCATACATATCCGTGCACTGGAAGTTAGAAGTTTATGCATGCGGCATATAATGCCAGCCAACTGTTGCATGTAGGTTCGTGTTTCAAGCTAAACAGCACAACCTGCAAAATTACTAATGGTGAATGTTGAACCCCTAATCTTATACTCTCTGAGGTTCCTATGATGCAGTGTGCATCATTTCCACTAGGATTGATCGCCTACAGTGAATGCTTATTATATTGCTAATGTAGATCAGCTATATAGGTTCCTGACAGTGACAGGTCACACAAAGTGCATAATACATTGTGACTCTATGATGGCATTAAAGTTATCTTTGGCTAGGTCATACAGTCTGGTAGAAAGTAGTTGATGAATTTTATTTAATTTAATACGTTGGCATCTTGTCAAAACCAACAAGACCCATTTGTCAAATTCCAGCCTCCAGGGGGACCCCTTCTCCTCCAATAGGCAGCACTTGAGCTGTGGTGATTGTCTGGAGGTTAGGAGGAAAAATAATCAGAACTGTTCTGTGCTAACTTGTGTATGACAGTTGTGCATAATGATATATGCACACATATGTAAAGATTTATTAAATTTGCTTGCTGGTGTAGGTTTCGTTTTTGTATGTTTGTTTATGTTAAGCATTTACTGTGTTTTTTGTATTATCTTACATTATTTTTTCTTTATTGCTTGCTTTTGTTATGTTATGTTAGTTTTAGTTTCTTCAGTACCAAGCCAAGAGATTGGCTGGGAAGAACGTCTTCGAAATGGCTCATTCTATGTCAAATGGAATGTAAAATCTCAATGAATCAACCACGGGGAATTTACCGGCTGGAAACATAACTAGATTAATCAATTGAACTGCGTGACAAAGACAAACAAGGCAATCGTAGATATCAGATTTCACCCGCGGTGTGCATCAACGATCCTTTATCTTATTATACTTTCTTAACCTAAGTCCCATTAATGCTAAATTAACTTTGCTTTCCTACGTCCATGCATCAAAGTATGTTCGTTTCTCTACAAACGTTCATCGTTACCATAGTAACAATAGCTATGCCAACGTGCATTTCAGTAATTCTTCCCATTAATCGTCAAATTTCTTTACCTCTTTTACCTAAGTTTTCTAGTATTTTCAACATAGTTAGTCATAATTGTGCGCTTCAGAACTCATGCAGACTTTGACTGGCCAATGTGCCATGGCACAGGCGTTCCTTCGACGAACACAAGCACCCCCTTCGAAAGAAATGAAAACAATGCATTTTTACAGAAGGATATGATACATTTAAAATGGCGACCCTAAACACCTGCTGATGGCACAGCCCCTAAAACACCGCCAGTCCGACTCTGAATAATAGGAAATTGAATTCTGTCCGACTTTATGGTAAATAAGTAAATTTAAGCGAAATCGGTCCTTTGTAGCGAAATTCTTGCCACTGTACGGCCCATGAAAAACATGTCATCCACATTCCACAAAACCGGAAGTGCACACAACTGGCCCGCCGCGTGCTGCCCCGTGGTGAGTCCCCCGGTCAGTTACGTTTCATATATGAGTGTTGCAGACGCCAGCGACGGTTGCTAGTCTGGCCCCCTACACTACGTTTAGGCGGGCCAGTAATAACGAAGGGGAACATTTTAACATTGTTTTGTACAACATCACCCCTCGTATGTGGCCACTTTTGTCTTATGCTGGGCAATGCTAAGGGTGGCCACACAATTAGCAGACCACTATGTACCAAAATTCAAGGCTAAATGCATCGTACTGGTCTGATCTCACCACATAACAACTTTTAATAAACACCATGCGTCATACAATAATACAAATTTGAAAAATATACATTCTCAATTTTACGCATTAGCCCGCAACACCTCTGCTGGAAAATAGGCTGTAATTTTTTAGTGCTACCACAATTCAACTGTACAACAGGGCAAGAAATGTTCCAGAGCAGCCTGAAGTGGCAAACCAAATGTGTAGTGGGTGTTGCACAAACCGATTTTGAGCTGTCCTTGGCTCCTCGACTATAACGTCTGTTGATTCTGACCCATTGTGTGAATGTGTGCACTAAGGTCCATAGAGTACTCTATGGACCTTGATGTCAGCATGACGTTATCCCCAAAACCGGAAGTACATGTACATGTACATAACATACTGTGTTGCTTTGTCGCCAGATGAGATCCCAAGCCACAGACCACAGATAACATACAGAAAATTTCTTGATGTTTGACATGTAAACGCTGGTCACAATACTTTGCACCCTTCTCTGGGGCCTCTGGGCGAAGTAACAAGATAAACGTATTTTGTGATGGTCTCATTAAACTGGACTATCGAGCCACCCAGTCAATTTCGTATGTATAGTGAGACTGGCTGGTTGGCTGTGTAGTCTAGTGCTTAGGACATTGGACTTTCGACTCAACGGTCGTGAGTTCAATTCCCGGCCACCGTACTGTTGGATAACCACACAGACCTAGCTGTGGACAACAACCTTAGGCGAGTTGTTGACACCCATGCGCCTCTGTCACCAAGCAGTATAAATTGGTACCAAGCAAAGGGCGGTGATTACCTACGGCTGGGAATGTAACCGTAGGTCTGGCGTCGCACTGGTCATGCATCACAAGAGGTTTATCCGCCAACTAGCTCATGGCCTAAGGGAGATGAGCACATCTCGGACCTCACTACACATGAATATAATAAACGCTGAAACTATCGCCTTGAAATAGCGGTATATAGTCGTTACTCGTTACGCAGAAATTGCGATTTGTGTAGTGCGGTCAAAGAATGTCGACTGCTCGACTAAACTTGTGCTGATTGATCGACGGTTAAGCAAGTACTTATCAAATATTTTTCGGTGATGATACTTTCTTTTGCCATTGTCTTGGCGTGTCGCTCTTACAACTCTGAATTTTTAAATGTTTTTTTAACTATTGATTGACTGACTGCGATTGATTGATTGTATTTTGTTTAGTAACTGCTTGAGAGACGTTTGTGTGGTTTGTATTGAGGGCAGTTATAAGAGCAGCTCCAGTTGCCTTTCTGTCCTGCCCACTTGTAGTGTTTCTAGACTTTAATTTCTCTGTTTTATGGATGAATGAATGAACAGTGTTATCACTACCATTACAACTTTGCTACACTTCATTTGCTTATTTTGAAATTAGCAGCACTGGACACGTTTAAATTTTACATAGCACTGACAAGCAGTGACATATTTCTTAACGGAAATAATGTAGCCCCCGGTAGGGGTGCGAAGTATTGTGATCAGCGTGTCTATATGTTTGTCTGTTTTCTTCTTTGTTTCTGTGTGTCCGCTCGCATATCTCAAAAATCACAAGTCCAAATTTCACCAAATTTTCTGTTCATGTTACCTGTGGCCGTGGCTCGTTTCTTCTCCGACGGCAATGCGATACGTTATGTACTTCCGGTTTTGTGGATGACATCATGTTTCCATATAATGGACAGAATAGGCGCGAATCAAAGACGACGCGTATGTTTCGTCGAGTTCGCCAGGTGGCGGCACCGGGAGCGACGTCTGCCGTCTCCGACCGCATCTTGTTGATACTTTTAGTAAAATAATTAATTTCAGTTAATTGTAAGTATAACGATAATCAAAATAATTTTAAGAGGGATAACTGAAATGAAACTAAAATTATTCTCCAATAACGAATTAAATAATAATCAAATTATTGTCAAGCCTGAGCGGAAATGGAAATTACCTATGTGCCATCGCCGAATGCATTGTCAAAATCAATAACAAGATACAGTGGTAGACGGCAAACTTCACACCGGTGCCGGCACCTGGCGAGCTCGACGAAACAGCCGTCATCTGTGATTCTGCCCATTCGCTGTAGTACGTAAAAACAACACATTGACGATCCCATTTCGTGTACTGACGGGCAGTGCCTTCGGTGTATAACCTCAGATTCTCATTTCCTGATTATAACAGCGTGATTTAATGTTATACCATCCAACTGAAAGTAATAAAACATTCACACAGAAAGGAAGTCAAACTACGGTGGTAATGAGTGAAGGAAACAGGGCAGAAACGGGAAAGTTTAGTTTGATTTGGATTTACTTAGACTACAATAAACAGACGGGCAAATCGAATGTTGTGTTACTCGCAGGGAAAAATTTAAATAATCTATGTGACAGTACTAGGACTGTTCACATATTATAAGGGTTATCGCTACAAAGAGACAACTGATACTGATTTGTTAAATATATAGAGTGTATTTGAAGAACGAGTGTAAAGTGCCCAAAGTAATTTGGCAGTAGGCCGCAATCGCCATCTTAACTAGGCCCTATATAAAACATAAAGTATATAAAACATTAGTTAGGCCACATCGTAAATACTGTGTTAGTGTGTGGTCACCCGACTACACAAAGGATAATGAATTGTTGGAACGGGTACAATTAACATAGATTTACTCGGATGATAAAGGAGGTTCGTGATAAGGATTATCTTGATAGGTTAAAAGAGTTAAAATCTCTGGACCCTGAAGGAAATGCGGAATAGGGCGGACTTAATTGAACTTTTTAAGATGTATACAACGCAACGGTTCACTTTGAGTCTCTATTTACTTCAGATTGTAATAATAATAAAAGCACATGCACGTGGGCACTTGGCCAAACTGAGTAAGCCAAGATGTCAGAAAGATGTCAGAAAATATTTCTTTTCACATCGTGTAATTTAATCGTTGGAATGCCCTGGATGAGGTGGCTGCTTCATCCAGCATCATTAATGCATTTAATAATAGATTAAATAAAATCAGAATGACCAGGATGGGCTACTTTATGGACTAGTTCTGATTAGCCAGCCCTAGGCCTCCCAGACGCATAGCCCTGGTAGGCCATCCGAGGTGAGATACCGAGGTGAGAACTAAATAAGTAAACAGATCTGTTGCGGCACAGACGCGACACGAAGGCTGGTTATATATATAATCTGGACGACATCGAGCCACCGCTGAGGTACGAACGGTAGCCGCGGCGAATGCTTTCGCCGGCTGCATGCGCTGGCAGGCACATTCACCACGAGTAGGTACGTTACTATGGGCCGGCAGATGCCCCCTCAACAGTATCCCTTATCGTAGGGATCTGGACCTCATATAATAAATGGTCCTTGGAGTTGGACCCACATGAGTCAGCCCCCCAAATGGCATCTCGATCAGTTCAGCCGTTTTTGTACGGCTCACCCGTGTGACAGACGGACAGATATACAGACCACGCTACGTGTGACGGTGCGACACCTGTAACAATAGGGCCGCATCTCATACACCTTGTGCAGGCGAAGTAAAAAGTAAAATTCGGTAGAAATATTTGTGAACTGAAATTAAAGTTTAAGTAAAATTGCCATGCAGTTAAGAACTAAACTTTTAAGTGGAATTGTTTAAGAACTGAAAATGAAATGAATTTATCTGTCAAGAACTGAATAATCACTAAAATAGAAATTTTTCCAAGCATTAAAAATATCACTGCTGACAATGCACTTCCCAGAGAGAGCCTTTATGCTGCCATTAAATTTTCTAGCACCCGTGATTAAAGCAACTACAGCAGTAGCGCGGAGGCCTATTATTCACGTCAAAACTTTCGAAGTACGGAGACAAATTCGTATATTTCTTTTAATAATAAGTGAACTTACATAGCCCGTTCATGTGAAATATATCAAACGCACTCGGTTTGTTAACAGAAATAAACAGGTCTTAAGATGGCGTTTTAAGGTTGACAGGGAAAGAGTGATATTGTTCAAATCGTTAAGTAGTTAATTCCATATCGTTGGATCGGCGTAGGCGAACGAAAACACGGCACTTACATGTTACAGCTTGATCAGCGTTTCAACTAAGTTTCAATGTTTTCATTTCGCATATCAGCTGATTTGCCAAACACGTGTAGTCGCTAATCGGGACATAGCCCGTTGAGCACCGTCCCAGTTCGTCCTGATTGGTCGAGCGGTTGCCTTGGCGACAGCCTCATTATAATAATTCTGAATAGAAATGAACGCGGGCCACGAGCTCCGCCTCCTCGCGCTGGGACCGAACTATCATGTGCTTGTAGGAAGCGACGTGTGTTCGTTAGTAATTTTGCGTCGCAAATGGTCGAATTTCTACCGAATTTTCGTTCTGACAAACAGTTTGGGTTCGGCGTTTAACGATCGAGGTGAGTGTCTTATTTATGGCGTTTGCTGAACTTCGAAATCGCCGTCGAACATGATTCGGCCTCAGGGGGGAGTAGGTAGGTCGTCTGTGGCTATGTTATGGCTAGACTTTGCTATCTGCCTGCGACCCGTGAACGACTGAGCATGTGGGTAGGTGATCTTGTAACTTCTGCATTCGACGCTATTGTCGTCAGTTGGTTTTGTGATCGCTAATGACGAAAAGTGAGACATGCTGATAACTGTTTACCGTTGCTTATGTCGTATTTTAATAGATTATATTACCGTTTTTGCGTTGTGCGATGTTCGCATTGACGTCGTCAGTTCATTGGGTACGCACCTTACGCTGACGATCATGTTCGTTCTCGTCTGAGCCGTGCGTTCGGTGGCAGTCATCGTTCGCGCTTCTCGTAATTCCGCCAACGCAAATCAATTGTAATCAGTTAATTAATCTGTCATGTTTGCAAACACCAGAGATGTGCCGTGGCTGTGGTACGTGTATGCTGTATAGTATGGTTGTTATTCTTTATCCGGCGATGGAAAATAACATTGACGATTAGTGTTTGCAATTTTGCATCAAGTTATTGAGAAAATCGTTTGACATTTTGCAGATTTTTAGTTGGATTTTGCTTAGTGTAGAGCATTAGTTGTGTTAATGATTTCCTGCTCATTGGAAAGTCGTGGAAGTAAAGCTAAGACCGATGTCACACCTGCGATTTTGTCGCACAACTTCATATTATCATGGAACTTTATCGTGCGACAAAGTTAGTTGCAGCAGGCAACTGTGCTTGTCGCAAACTTCAACTTTGTTGCATAAACAAGAAATGACCAGCTCGGTCAGTTCTTGTTTATGCGACAAAGTTGCAGTGTGCGACATGCACAGTTGCATGCTGAAACTTTGTCGCACAATGAAGTTGCTTGATGAAGTTGCGCGACAAAATCGCAGGTGTGACATTGGTCTAAGGGTCCTGGAAAGTCCTGGGATTTACTTGTGGCAACATCATGCATAGCTCTGATTTCGGGCTGCTGCTTATTAAAACAAAGTGACCATGAATTTCTAAATATTTCAACTTGTGATGACCGCAGTTTGTCTATATTTTAACGTTGCTGGGCTATGACAAAGTCCTGGGGGAAAACATTCTAGGTGGTCCTGAAAAGTCCTGTAATTTTTTTGTAAGCAAGAGAGTGGGAACCCTGTAAAATAGAGGCTGTAGCAATGACAGGTCGCAATACCGTTTGACAAGTTGAGATGATGCAGCTCTTTGGTTGAAACTACCACTACCAGAGCAGAGTGATGTCTCTCGATACATAGAATTGTTTGATAGTTTACCAGAGTCTTCTGTATTCTGGGATCCTGCCTAATAATCACCAAACAGTGCCGTGTCTCCTTTTGGGAGTGATTTGGAGGTAGCTTCAGGGTTGCTGGTTTGTTGGCAAGGAACTATGTAATATGCAGTAAAAGATAAAACGTTAAAACGAATGCTTGTTTATTGACTACAAGAAAAACAGAATAATCTCAATAGCTCGTGTCACTGCATTCAACAAATAAAGGCCATTTAGTTTGAGGCCAAGGCCAAAACGTTTATGCCAAGGCCACAATGTCCCATGGAGGTACAAATTTTGGTTTTGAGGCTAGGGTCTCTGCTGAGTTGTGGACTTGATTGTGATTATTAGGCAGGATCCCAGAATACAGAAGACTCTGGTAAACTATCAAACAATTCTATGTATCGAGAGACATCACTCTGCTCTGTTATGTAACAGAAATGCGATATTGCTAGCGGTAGTCAAGTTCAGTCACTTCAGTGTTGGCTTTGCGCAGTACCGTAGCCAGTACGTTTATCCATAGCTTGGATACCTGGCGTTGCTGTCTGGCATTTTTGTTTCCGAAAACAGCACAGGAAAATGAAATTTAAAAACCATGTACATATATAGTCACAGTACTTAGGTAAGTACACATGTAGTTACTATCAGCTGCTTTAGTTAGGTGTGCAGATCTATCACTTTTTGACCTGATACAGATAGATAGGCGATCTACCGCTAAAATTGCTCTTTACAACTCCCTCGCTGTTTCATTGTCTGCTTAAAACTACCTCTTTCACAAATCTTCTATTGTGTTGCTTTTGTTTTTTTTTCATTATTTTTTCTGTTTTTGGTTCCGTGTGGCAAATAAAGCCATTGTAACATAAAATAGAAAGGACATTTGTGAATTATACATAGAGCCATATCTGTTATCTGAATTTGCAATATATTTGTCACTTGTGACTTGAGCTGTTTCAGCTAGGTTATTCCTTATATGAATGCGTGGGCGATGGATTGAATGAAATGCGGCCGGCCCGTCAGTTCACGGTATGAATGGAGCGAGGCGGGAGCACCTGTAGTGTACTGTACCGTGCCCCCTGCCGTGCCAGCTGTACACATGTATTCTCCGGTAGTTGCACATAAATTGGACTTTTTGGGCCTCGTTTAGAGACAGTCATTATTGAAAAAGCACTTTAGTGTGTTACCGTCTTTTTACAGAATAAAAAGCTGCATAGACAGTGTTGTAGTTTTTATATGATGCAGTAGTAGTTTATTCAGCAACAGGCTCGAGGCCCATGATTACAGCAATATACAATAGTAAAAATAAACAGTAAAAAACACAACAATACACGATTAGTCCATACACGTGTACAGCAATTTGCGCCACTTATGAAGTAGTTTTGACCGGTAATACAAGTCAGATTCCACATATACGATTAACAGAGAGTTCGAGCTGTTACGTATACAGTCATACAATGAATAAGTAAGCTTGCGGATAACAGCAGCAAATGTTGGCGTAACAGTTTTAAGGCAAGTCTGCATAGTCACTATTTTTTGTTGTCTGTGTGCATCATCGTGGCTTAATGAATGACAGAAAGTTCAGACTTTGTGCTTTACTTATAATTTGCTACTGTAGGTACTACCATTTACTGTTCACGCGCATCCGTTGTTCAGTTGATCCGGTGCAGACAGTTTGTCAAAATGGATACATCCTGTAAGGCAACATCAACAGTCAGTTAAGCTAATGACACACTAACCGGATTTTTATACCAGGCAACTGGTATCAGAAACCGGTCTGTGTGTCATGAATAGTTTGTAGCAGTTTTCGGTTGCCAGTAACAGATAGAACATTTTCTGTTTTGTTACCAGCTGGTGATACAAAACGATCCACTGTGTTTGTTCATAGGCGTGCGCACTGTTTAATTTTTGAAATCAATTATGTCTTATGGGGTAATAAACAACAATAACAGGAATAGATCGTTCGACAGTGATGCTAATATGCAGATATAGCTTAGGCTGTTGTAGAATGTAGACTTAGATCATTTCATGTAAACTAGACCTGATCGGGTATATTGGGACATGATGTCGTAAGGCACAAAATTGAAAAAAAACATGTGAAAAACAAAAGTCAATGACGAATTGTGCAGTTGTGGTACATGACTTAAAATCGGTTGTAATGATGCAGACTTTTGCAGTTATCGATCCTTATACAATAAACTGGTAACAGAAATCGGTCAGTTTGTGTTTAGCTTTTAGTAAACCAAGGTTGACGCTTGGTGTCATTAGTATATACTTGGACGGTCTAATGTTAGCAACACAGTCACGTGCGTTGAATAGCTGAAAATGGTCAAGCAGTAGAGCTGCAAATGTCGGGTAGGTTACAGGGAGAAGTAGCTTTATTTTGGGTTATCCAGACCCCTTATAATGTAATGCAGGATGTAGCAGCGGCCAGTGAAAGTCGCCGTTTCAAAAACCAGCTCGATCCGATCAGCCGTTTCGCGGCAGTTTTCCCAAGCATCTCACAAAATTTTACCGTTTGAGACGTCCCCTGGCCTTTAAGTTCCAATTTCGTCTGACAGTCACATCGGGGAACTTGAAACTGCTATGCGTTTACTGCGACTACTGCTGTCAGAATTTGCTTAACCGAACTTATACGTTCTGGAGTGGAATCCAAGTTTGTCTGCATATGACTTGTCTCAAATCTTGTGAGAAAGTTCTGAGATGTGCCTGTGCTGTGTTTTCGTCCTTGAGTCACGGTGAAAATGCGTTATGTTTTGAACCCCATCGACAAAATTCCAAGCTGCATGATTACGTCTTTGCAGATAAAACAGTTAGCTTAGTTACAAGATACAGGTTTGCCTTATAGCCGGTTGATTCTCTAGTGTTATCTGCTACCTGTTGACTTAGAAAACTAGAATCTCTAAGCTGTAATCTCACGAATATCAGTAACTTTACAGCCGGTCGTTTTAACACATGACATGACAAGCGTGTAAGAGACCGACGGTCAGTCAGAAATCCTATAGCGGTGTCGGGTTCGGTGTAGCTCCTCTATGCTAACGGAGATGACACATGGAAAGCATTCCGTGAGCTTAAACCTTCACTCGAAGATGCCATGCAGCGCATGTCAGTTGAGTTGAGCACAGTGCAGAAAATTTCTGGATCCTGATTTCTGATCCGTATTCTGATGGATTCTGATGATAACTTGCAAAATCTAGTGGACTGTTCTTTGCTTATCGCCAGTCACATATCGGGAACTTTGTCGCCAACTTCATATTATTCACAAATGCAGAGTGACGACGACGCTTAAGGTGTTGCTGATGAGCGCAAAAAATTGGTGAATTTCGTTTTTTGCCCCGCATTTATTTCTGGTAACACATTTTAGAAAATTGGCATAGTAACTTAGCTTTTCTAGTAGACTAACCATGTCATCCGAGAAAGTTCCGAGAATGTCAGTTGACGGAGGTTGGAGAAAGTACTTTTAGAAAAAAACTGAGCAACTTGCATCTCCATCTCTCGTGAAAGCTGAAGAGGACTAGCATAATTATCTGGAGTGCACATATGAACAAAGACAAGTTACTGACTTTAGTAGCTGATGTTGAAGGTCAGAAAGCTGGTTGTGAACGTTCACCATTATTGGATCGAAAAGTACAGAGTTAGACGACCATCAGGTTGGGAATTGACATGTTAATTACCAACCTCATTATGTGATTATTACTGGCCTGTATAATGGGCCAGTATTGTTTTGCTCGCCGACGTCTATCGTCGTCTGTAACGCTGCCGGCGGGACGGTCGCGTGGGCGGTCGGGCGGCCGACACTGCACGGCGGGCCAGTACGGTTACGTCCGGTTAGGGCGACACCTTGTTATTGCTGTTATGCTGCACTCCCTCTGTGGATTGCAGCCTCAACCTGTCTGTCCGTATTTTTGTTTTTTTTTTGTTTGCTCGTCTGTCTGAACAAGGCTTAATCTAGAATACTCAAAAGTGACGCGAAAGTGGTCAAAACTTCAAAAGGAGGTCAAACGGGCATGAATTTTATCATAACTTTCTAACAACCATTGGAGTTCACGGCGAAGCCCAGTGATGCCTTTATAACCTCAAGAGACATCGTTAATGACCGGCCCCGTACGGACTCCGGGGCGGTAATGCGCCGTGATTCATGTGTTGATTTTGGCGCTGTATACATTTTGTTTGTGTGTTTACTTAACTTCCCTCTTCGCTTTCTTCCTTCCTTACTTTCTTCTTTCTTTATGCTTTCTTCCTTACATATTTCCTTACTTACTCATTTACTTCTGACTTATCTACGTAACTATACTCCTTCCAGAATACGTTACCAGGCCGTATGTCGTAGAAGGCGAACAAACGTGGCTTTAGTTTTTTTTGTGTTTTTATGTTGTAGTATGTTTTGTTACGATTCTCGTTTGCTTTTTTGTGTTTGTTTTCGTTCTTCAGTACTGAGCCAAGAGATTGGCTGGGAAGATCGTCTCCGAAATGACCTGTTTTGTGTTGGGTAAAACCTTAACTCAAACTGGCGCTGGCGTCGGCCAGAATAACACAAGCGGACCAATTACAAGGTGGATTATCGAGGGTAGCGTCGCTTATGACGTCACTTGTAAAAACGTGGTGCCAATGCTATTCTGGGTTTCACGCCACGTAACTATTTCCTAACCAGCCAGCCTCACAGTTACGTAATGACGTAACGTCGTTGGTATGTATAGAATGAGTCTTATTATAGCTCAGCAGCAGTCTCGGCAGTTTTGAAGCATCGTAGCTGAACTAATCTACGACACTGCTGTTGTTTCTGTTTGCTACCGTTCATCCGCAGCAATGCTCTGCTGTAACGCTGCTTACACTTACGATGAGATGTGTCTAGTTAGTGGGGGTCGAACGACCAACCGATGTATTTTTATGGCACTTAGTGGTCCAGACCATGCACTGGTATCGAGCGTCGGTCTGCTGTTTGTGTGTGTTTGTACGATAGCTTTTGAACGAAGTGACTTTTAGCATAGATATTCAACAAGATGGTTCAATCTTCACCTTATCCGATCTATGTCAAGGTCATAGATCAGAGTTCAAGGTCAGAAGGCAAATGTTGTTGCTAAAGTGGTTGATGCCACTTTGAGTGACAGCTTTTCTAGTTTGGTATATTTTTCCTTCTGTTCGGGCCTGAGCAACCACTGAGTGACAGATTGCCCAGACGGTATTTTGTAGAAGTCCATCTGCACGCTTTGTTGATCACATCCGTCATTGCTAATTGCGCTGTCTTCGGTTGGAAGCGGCACTCTCGTCGGCTGGCGTGGCTGGACGGGATAGCACGAATACGACGTTTTTACCGCGCAAGCTATGCTAGCGCGGTATATGCTGTCGTAATGTGTCTGTCTGTCACACGCCAGCATTGTAGCAAAACGGCTAAACATAGGATCACGCAAACAACGCCATACCATAGCCCATAGAGTTTGCTGATGCCAAAGATCTCGGCGAAATTCCAACGGGGTCACCCCCAACGGGGACGCCAAATAAATGTGGGGTGGGTTCAAATCGGCGATTTTCGACCAGTATCTTGATATATCTCATGAACGGTGCAAGATAGGGGCTTAGTTAAATTACTGTCGAACGCTAGTATGAACTCTTATGTGCTGTATCGAATGGTGCTATTTTCAGTGACCCCTTAAGTGACCCTAACTACCCCAGAAGTTGGCAATATACTTAATTGGTGTGATGTATCTTTTTTGACTGCACGGTTTTGTGTGATTTTGTTGTCTTAGTTGAATAACAGTAACTCAGCAAGCGAAATCAGTATCAGGCCAGGCCACTGGCTATTTACCTAAAATGTACGAGGCCGAACCCAGGAGCGAGACAGTACCCCCACCCTTAATAGCTCTCTCTTTTCATGTAATAATAGATAGTTCATATTGCAACCTGCTTGGTGTTTCTGACACGTCCCCAATGTGCAGTTGAAACCACGTCTGGGTAAACTGCCGGTATTGCATTTACCTAGAGGTCAATTTTTCTGTTTCAGTTTATAGCCCTGCTGTGGCAAGTTGGCAACAGATTGCAGTGGAAAATAAATCCTCCAGTTCAAACATCATTCTGCCGCCTGGTAATGGATAGTCGTGTGCACTTTGTAACCTCACACTACTTCACCAGGTACATGAGCCATGGCACGGAATTGAGAAAAGTCAACAACGAGTTGCGCAATTATGGTAAAAAGATAAAGGCTTCCCATACTCGTTACCGAACGTTGGGCCCGGAACTGATCCCGGTGTACAGGCAGTCAGCCCGCACGTGACCATATGTCATGATAGTCATCCATCCGGCGGTAGGCTGCCATTACTTTTCGCCAGGCCTGCGGTTACCTTCCCAGCCGCAGTGCATCACCGCCCCTTGGCTAGTACCAAGTTATACTGCTTGGTGACATTCACGACATAAAATGCTGTTGTAACTAGAAAGTGTGTCAGAGGCTCAGAGCCCGAAGTGTAGCCCCCCCTCCCGGCATACGCATTATGCGGCTATGCATTTGTTATTTATCTACAGACCACTGAACTATAAATAGGTATTTATCTATTTATAGTTAGTGCTACGGACTGGCTCTACTACTGTCACTTAGCGGATGACCTTCAACCAGCACAGTGCACTGCGTATATTAGTCTTCCTGCAGTCACCACCCATGCAAATGAGCCATAAGATCTCAGGGGTTACTGGACCAAAGTTACCCAATTTTTTACCGTAGTTATTTTTTTCATAGACGGTGTTAACGCAACAATCCGCATTGTGATCTGTCCACCCGTTGTCCAATGAGAGAGGCGACATTTTAAAAAAGTAACATAAGCAAAACATAAATCCGCCGGCGGCATTGCGATGCCGGGCGGGCTAATGATGCAGAATTTTGCATTTATAGATCCTTCCACAGTAAACTGGTACCAGAAATCGGACGATGGGGGTCGAGATGAGGTCTGTGTCGGCGAGGGCTGTCTGTCCGCCGCGTTCGTTCGTTCGTCCGGACAGATATTATTGTTATTATCGCGATATCTCATGCACGCCTTAAACGATTTTGATAAAATTGACATGGAATATTCACTAGCCCCCACTGACGAACTGATTAGATTCTGTGGGTCAAGGTCAAGGTCATAGCAGACCGTCGAGGTGGCGAAGGCATCCACGTCGACGCTGGGCGTCGAAGTCCATCCGACGACGGCCTGTCGCCGAATTGCTGTGATATACCTTGTGCAGCCTCCCCGGCAGCCGATGCAACCAGCAAGACCGAGGGCTCAGCGGACTAGTCCATGAAAAAGACCAACCGGTTGTCCCCGATATAGCACAATCTCGACTTGAATGTATTGATACTGGGTGCATCCACCGTCTGCTGGTCCAGCAGATTCCACCTATTAATGACCTTGCTTGAAAAAAAAATATTTGGTAATATCCCTAGTGCACCGGGTGGATATGGGCGCGATTCACCTGTGTTGGGATGGTAGTATGAGCCGATGTATGCCAGTATGCGCGGTGCGGAGTTCGCTCATGGCGAGAGATGCGCGTGCCCGTTACTCAGCGGCTGGGAGCGACGTTTTTGAGCGGCGGCGGCGGCCATCTGTTTGCCGGCGCTGATTCAGTTTCAGCTGACCGTTTAGCCAGTTTCCGTCATTATAAGGCCGGACGGAATGAGCGATCGACGAAAGGCGGCTGCTGTTGCGGCGGCCGGCTGACTGGCACGGCCAGTGCTGTGCGCGTTGCGTCGGTCGCCGTCTATAAATAACGCCGCCCGCCGCGCCACCCAAACAAATCGTTTGCTGCCAGCTGCGGGCGAGTCGATGTCGCTCAGACAGGGGGTGACGGGTCGACCGTCGATGACCACTGGCGCCGTGCCGTGCGCGGAACGATCTTTTTATTTTTGTCAGCCGTCGCCGTGCCGAGGCCGAAGCAGATATGGTTTCCTTCCCGACAGCTGTTCCAAGAGCCGTGTCAGTTCAGACGGGAAGGTCGACTCGCTACTCTGATGGCTACTCTGCACATGGACGCGCCACCGAAGCCCATGTGCGCCGTGTGCAGTCGCTTACGAGATTAATTTTCTTGAAGGATAAATTGTCTCGGTAATCGGAAAAGACACCCATACTGTCGCGTGCCAGTCTGTAATCCCACTGAGAGAACTAGTACGGAGTTAAAGTTGGATGTAAAGGTTTTGAATGTGTCATTCTTGTATGTGAATAATGGCGATTTACCTTACAAGTAACGAAGTTGGTGACAACTGCAAGACGTTTGGGGCCCGACCAGAGGGAATTCCCTAAGGGGGAATTTCAGGTTTCCAGAAGGAAATGAGACCACAGATTAGTAGACTCAAACTGTTGGAATATTGTTCTTTTAGCAGATATAGGTGGAGTAATTCAAATCACTGTCTAATCAGATCCAACCGTAAGTGCTGTATCACAGTATCAGTGCCTAACCCCGTATGGCACATAAGGAAGACGATCTACACTGCAAACTTTAATCGCGAATAATACGATTTGTCATTACATTACGTGTCATATTTTTATAGTGTATCTTTTTAGTCGGACAGTCTCGGGCTGTGCGACGACAACCAGGGTCAGCGGTCATGGGCGTAGTTTACCAGGGGCTAGGG